>Ga0209671_1008056_pt1 | contig 11004 bp, 4 predicted proteins | sample WorMetHERISLAND2_2_FD_187401 | JGI IMG/M metagenome (GOLD analysis project Ga0209671, IMG submission 187401) | Marine gutless worms symbiont microbial communities from Max Planck institute for Marine Microbiology, Germany - Olavius geniculatus... | ecosystem: Host-associated > Annelida >...
GGCTATAACTCGGTTTGTGTAAAAGATTTTTGCGAGATTTGTGCGCCTATAAAGGGGTTTCCGGTTTCGGGGATAGGCCATCGAATGCTGCCAATTGCATTTTTCCTTAACCGACCCGCGTTGCCATAGCAACGAAATTTGGGACAAAATTAGATATAACTGAGCTTGCGTAAAAGATTTTTGCGAAATTTTTGCGACTATAGAGGGGTTTTCGGAAATTGGCCATCAAATGCAGCCAATTACATTTTTTCCCGACCGACCCGCTTTCCAGCAACGACATTCGGGACGAAATTGGCTATAACTCGGTTTGTGTAAGAGATTTTTGCGAGATTTTTGCGCCTATAGGGAGGTTTTCGGGGATGGGCCATCGAATGCTGCCAACTGCATTTTTTTCCCGACTGACCCCCATTGCCATGGCAACGAATTTTGGGACACAATTGCCTATAACTCGGTTTGCGTAAAAGATTTTTGCGAGATTTTTGCGCCTATAAGACGCCATACGCATAGCCTCATCTAAGGTTACCCAAATGATTTTTGCTGTTTTAGAGGACTGATATCATCACATCGTCCTTACACACATTTGTAAACTGGTGAGTTTTTTTACATATATTGTCTATAAAACTAAAGCGCAAGTTTAGAACGCTCACCTTATCAGGCGTTCTTTTGTGAGCGGTCCAGACCCGGTATCGAATTTGCAATTGCTAGGGAGATTCAATAATACTACATGAAAGTAACTTAAATCGATCCAAAAAAACTTTTTACAGGATCAAAAATGGACACTACCACTAAACTTAATCACTAACCTTATTTCTAGCCTTATTCGCTTTGCGAACTTAACGTGTTAACATCATAATAATTTACTAAATTAATTACGAAAAAAAATTACTAAGTCCAAGACTCAAACTCGCGATCTCCAAAAACACCGCACCTACTTAGCCATCGTGCGTGCTTACCGCTAGCGCCATCGTCATTCGCCGCATTTGCGACATATTTAAAGTGCGATAGGATCTGATAATGTTATTGCAAATTTTCTCCTGATTTTAACATTGTAAAAAATTGAAAATCAATTAATATATATACATCTTTATTCATCGAAGAAACGATAGATTAATACATACGCACATGCTTGCAATTAACAACAGGAAAAGAAAAATAAAGAAAAGAAAAAGAAAATTTGATGAAGTCATTAAAGGCATATAAAATAAGGTGTTGGCCCACCCTGTATGTTGCGTGAGATATACTGTGTACGCTTGTACGCCAGTTCATTTTCATAAAATGAACTAAATGCATTAACAGCCAGCCAACTTCATTAGCTGATTAGAAAGATTGGAGTGTAAATTAAACTATTTTTTCTGTCAGAGTTGAAGTTCTGAAGTTGTGTGAATGAATCAATATACATATAGTATGTGTTGGCAGATGATGAAGATGTCTGTTGCTGAAAGTCAAGGTTTACGCTTGGTCGTCACGCTGATTGTGTGCCTCTCCATTTTGACCGACTTCTGTACGTATAAGCCCAAATTCCATTACACCGACTTTCACCGAAACTAATCGACTGTTGAAAACTTTCATGTTATTTGCTTACTACGGATTAATATTGCGCTGTTAACAAACTTAAGTTTACTACAGTGAGCAGTAAAACGATTATGTACGATTATAGCAGTAGCACATGTTTGTGTTACGAGATCTTCAGAAAAAGAAAGGTATCAGCTGTTATTATTAAACCGTTTTCTTGACGCCTGGTGTTTTCCTGACAATCAGCGAAAGTCAAATTTGGCAGAACTTTGCCGTCTGTCAGTCTGAATACAACGTTTTATTAGGCCGTCCACAGCTAGACAGCTGATACGTCTTCTATAGATGGCTTGTCAGCGTTAACTACGCCCAGAAATGATTTATGGCTATCACTGGACATAGGCCTATCACTTATTTTGTCTTACGAAGTTGTGAAAGATATAAAATAATTTAAAATAAAAAAACTATAATTGAGTTTGTGGTTCAGGGTTCAGCCAACATAAGGTAACAGAACAACAGGTGTGAGCAACAAAAAAATAGACAAGAGTCTATGTCGCGTTTTTAAACAAAGTGTTGGAAAAACATGTGAAAATCAGGCATATAACCCGTTTTGACTTGAATGTAAGAAGTTTCATGTGAAAGTGACGAAAGGTAACAAAAGAAAGTGGACATGATTTGTTGCCTTTTAGATAGATTTTGCTCTCCGACCTATTTCGTACAATTGCAAGCAGGTCACTTATAATATGATGTGAGAACAAAATTCGTATGGAGAACAGAACTGAAACGGTCCACGCCACTTCTTTGGTCCACACACGTGCAATATGACTGCAGTGCAAGAAGACAGCATGCAGTTGATTATCACTTTCAAGCGACGACAACAAGCAAGTAATACACAGCGGTAAAAATAACTTAATGCTGTCATCGTTGTGACTATAATCTACCAGGTGTGGGAGGTAGAGATGTACCGGATTTCGAATATTAAATTCAGACTGGTACCAGATTTGGTTAGACTGGAATCCTTAAATCCATCAGAAACCGGTAAGTGTATATAGAAGAAATTAGCACATTTACAAATCGTCGGTTTACTATGGTAGAAATAAAATGACGCATCATTAATATTTCATACAACAGGACTCCACGTCATGTCATCGTCGTATCAGTGCTCCGTGCTGCGCATTCGAAGCTGCATCTGTCCAATGGCCTGTCTGTATCACATTGCATACAGCAAGCCGACCCACGTTACAACGTTGTCCGATCAGCACATTCGTCCGACTCCTACCACAATACATGCTATCACATTGTTTCGTCAACAGTTTATGGCTTTTAATGCCACCTTGCTAGCAGTTTGCTTTCTGCGCCAGTCAGCTCACTCTGCGGAATTTTCAGTGTTTTTTTTCTGACGCATTTATTCGGTTTTCGAAGGCCTGGATGTAACTTACTCCCTGCTTCTTCGAAGTTCATGATTCGCTGCCTGCCAAACCAGTGCTTTATCGGTCGCAACTTGGTGGCAATGCTGGCGATCGACAAACTATAAATTTCCATTGACATGCTTATATTCATTCTGCAGCCATTAACCGTGTGTCAAACTGTCAAAGCTCTCAGAAGATTAAAAGCCAAAATTAGCTTCATAACATTTAGGTATCAGAAATCGGCATGTACTGCAGCTATTTTGACAAAAGATTTAGTTATTGTTTAGAACACAGGGCATCAGTTTCATGCATTCATTGGAGCCTTATACTATTTAGTAGCGTTAGCGTTTGAGCTTTTTAAGAACTCACTTGGCAATAAAATACATTCTATATAATAACGGTTGTCTCATTTCTAAACGTTTCGATGGCATGTTGACCAAAAGCACTAAAATTGTTGTTCTCGACTACGTACCTACCGTCGTTTTCCGCGCCAGTAAATAGAGTCCTTGACGAACATCTAGACCTAGGCCTACTGTCTTTGACTGTAGGCTATTATGAGTAATGACTATGACAAAGTATCGTTATTTATCTATCATACCTATATCCAAAAGCCACGAAAGAAATCCATTTAAACCGACGAAAAAAAATAATTTTTAATATACAAGTAATTTGAGCAATGCTCACCTGACGCGCGACAACATTGGTGATGCCACCCCTGGAGAAGCGCTGTACAACGTGCAATTAAATTATAATGCGTTTAGAAGAGTACCCAAATTTGAAGCCTCCATACGGAGGATTTTTTTGAACCTAAGATGTTGAAACTTAGGTGCGAGTTAAAATCTACGTTCTGTGCCAAAAATTAAGGTTGCTGGGAGCAGATCTTTCACGGCGCCGACCGTAAGGATTTCGTGATTCCAGCTTGCGTCGTTTTGATAATGTGTCAGCGCGTGACGGACGGACAATCGCTACGGCCATTGCTAATGCAAGGCTTCTGCATAGCAAACTATGATGTCGCTCTGTAAAAAAACCGCCACGTCTGCACGCACCATCGATCATTTTAAGCTTACTTAAACGTGTGAAGACTGAAGACACAGCTTTGTCGAAGCCTGGGACTGCGGGCAGTGTTCCCGCTCGCCTTTGCTTTTAGTCATGGGCGGCGTTATAAGGAGTCTAAAGCTGGGAGGAACGGTAAAAGACAGAGCACATAGAGGACAAGGGGACGATGGAAATCGGCGTCTGGGCCAAATGTCGATTTCATTCAGTCCCTGTGTGCATCAAAAACCCTTAACAAAGGGCAGCTTAGCGCAGCCAACATTCTTCCTAAAGGGGGCAAAAGGGACAAATGCAAGGGAGAGGAGCAAAGACACAGCCTGTCTCCTTTTCTGGTGCCGTCAATGCTTTTAGTGCTCGCTGCAGCAGTTGACGAAAAAATGACAGACGCCAGTAAACGGTGGACGCATGGGTGTAGTCAGGGCCATGGTCACGATGCTTCCACAGCGAGACCTTGGACAATTCGCCTAGCAATAAGCTTAGCCCTATCCCCAAGAAATTTAATAATGCAAACGTGTTAACGCTTAAGCCTACAATGAGCTGTAGCATCTTTCAATAACACTATGGAAAGAGGAAATGTTTTAAATGACATTTAAAATGTAGGCTATATGGAAAGAGCCAGATTTTTAAAATAATGCAGGTAAGTTGTTACAGGTAGTCAGTTAAATCTACACTACTCGCATGATACTCGCTGCTGGCTAGGGAACGAAAAGCGACGACGTGCAGATGACAGACGAAGTTGGATGAAGCCTAATTGCATGATAAAATTGTTGATAATGGTGAAAATAGAACAAAGGAGGTTGGATGCTCAACTCTCGGTTATATGTAACCACAATGTACTTACTTGTCGTGCAGTCGCTTAAAGAAACCAGTCGCAGCTGTAAGTCGTAAAATACGGTTGGTCGTGACTCGCTCGGTACTAAATTTACTGATCACTCTCTAGTGTATCGTGCATAAAACGGCCACAACTTACAACCTCACGCTCGATCGTTTACTCTGCACCTCAAGATCATCTCTCACACATCCAACTGACGTCCCGGACACACTTTGCAGCCATCACGTTGACGGATGAAATCCAATTTTGCATCTTTCGTTATTTATGTGTCGTGGTTGATGTAAGACTGCTTCGGCGTATGTTAACGTTGAGTTAGCTGTGAAGTGGCGATAATGCGCTTGGTCCGCTCAACTACGTCGCCGACTAAATTTCCTGGCCGCCGACCTCTCCGTTCTGCTACCACCAACCACCAACCGTCTGACAGTGCCTCCGGTCAAGTTGACAACCGTCGCTAACCAACCGTAATTTCCGGGCTGTCCGCCCACGGATGTGGAACGACCTGCCGGACGACGTGACATCTGCCAAGTCGTCGTTATCCAGCTTCCGTTTGTGATTCAAAACTTACGTGTGCACGAAGTTTCTTTTTCTGGCCTTTTCCTGGACTGGACTTAATCTATACCTTATCACTGAACTTAGCAGTAGTTTGTATTACTTGTGCCAATAAGGAATGTCCAAATGTTTGATTTGTGCTTGTACAGCGGTCGGCAGCAGTGAAGCGGAGACCGAGAATCATCACGACGTTCAGAAGCGATCGGTGGACGACTACAACTGGCAGCAGCTTGACGAACAACTTCCGCTTGACGAGTGAAAACAGCGTGATAGACCCGCACGTCTTGTGATGGGAGTCGGATGATGTGGAATAGAGGTTGAACTTGCGCTTGACGAGCTGGCTAAACGCGCTCCGGCGTTCCGACTCGGCAAGCGTTTCGACTCTCACGACTACTTGGTCGATAACGTCGAGCGGCGTGCGCCAACCTTTAGGCTCGGGAAACGGCTGGACGACAAGAGAGCTCCTGGCTTTCGGCTGGGCAGACGGGCACCTGGCTTCCGTCTCGGCTAAACACAACAAACACTTGTCTCCGTCACGACGTCCGTAGTCTAATAGGGTGTTTGTACACGATCCAGCAAACGTCCAGCAAACTTCCAGCAAATGTATTCATAATACACGTGAATTGCTGGACGTTTGCTGGACGTTTGTTGGATCGTGCAAACGCCCTATAACTTAAGTGTTTACAACACTAGGCCTACTTGAAGACTGCTAGCATGATTCGAACGTGTGCTACACAGTTAGTTTATATATTGGTGTGCGTCAGTAAAAAATGTCAACGAATTATTGCCGGTATCCTGTTGTGCAATATAGCGAATAACGGCGATTTTGCAGCTTTTGCCAATTATTACATACAAAGTGACTGAAAGTTTACGTCGCTTTTTAAACATCTTATTGAAAGCAACCGCTGTTTACTAACTCGGGACAGAAATAACACACAGTATTCATTGGCTGTTTAAAAGAACGTAGTATAATTCAGGATAAAACGATAATATGTTCATTGCCGTAATAAATTAATAATATGTAATATTTCCCACATTGTGTCTCAAAAAACTGCTACATTTTAAAAAATTAAATAACTTCGTGAACCATTGGCCGATTTTAATAATTTCGGCACGCAACGTCATGAAGAAACTGGACGTAAATGACTGTAGTTTTGCCCACTTCACTTTAATACTATTGCTACATTACCTGCTTTCTCATATTTTAAATCCCATTTCGTCTGTTCACTGTTCAGTACAAAAGATCAACTCGTAAACTCAAACTACGCGTACAGGTGCAACAAAGGATACACGATTTAACAATATTAAACTCGATAACGCTAAGCGAGTTGTCCTATAAAAGTATTTAATTCTCGCTCTAGGTACCCGTTAGGCTACAGACGCAGGTGCGTAGTGCATTTCAAATGGACATTCAACGTTACTGCAATGCGCTAAAGCAGTTTAAAGATTACTCCGCGCGACGCCAATTCGGCTAGCCGAATATTTTACCGGCGGCGGCGCGTAAAATCTGATGATGGCTAAACCGGCTTAACCGAAAATTTTTTAGGCGGTGGCTTCTAGCCGAAAAAAAATATGTGTTGACGGCTTAGGAGTATAATCTTGCAGCGTTCCCCAAGCTCCCAAGCCTTTTCTTGGTGTCTCCTTCCAAAAAGCCGAAACCCTACTCACGGCTTTAGGCCTCGATTTTCGGTTCTCCATCCCGAGTTTACCCATCTTAACTGAAATTCCTGGCTACGCTGACCAGGATGATGCGCTTGAAAGTGAAAAACTCTCTAGCTCGGTTTTTGTATCATTAAAAATTTGGTCCAAATTCAGGCCACTTTGCTAAAATAAAATATAAATGTGGAACATCATGCAACATCGTAGTAGTCGAATCGGAATTGATGATACGTTCAATCTCTACGGCCATTTCTACTACAAGGCTTTCTGTCGCCCTGTAAAACCGCTAAGTCCTTAGTAGTTTAATCAAAACTGTATTGCACATCGTTAAATGCATGTGAATTATTTTTAAACTACCCGAAACTAACAAAATTTTACGCTAATGTTGACTCATCCAGCCGAACGCTGCAAGGTATTACTGCAATTTTAGCGGTAAAAGCAACGTTTTCGACCACGGCAAACTCAAAGAAAGTGTGAACAAATAAACGCGACATTCACGGACAACTAAAAACCAGAAAAAAATTTAGTTTTAGCTCTAAGCCTATAGAATTTTTCCACCACGGCGAACTCGAAAAAAGTGTCCCCGGGCAATTTCAATAATGACCGACAACCGGAAATTGCTGCGGAAACCGGAAGTACGTATAACATTGCCAAAATCGTTTAAAGACGACTTCTTCGAGCTATGGTAAAAAGCTTGGGCTCACTGTTGGAATTTTGATGATATCTCTCACACTTTCAGCGATGTACGTTTGGGCGGCTTATTGTTATTTTAATTTAAAATATAGCGTGCAAACAAAAAGACACGATAAATATGACACCGTTACTTTTACTTGCCGACAGCGTGCATCTTGGCTATGTTAGCTCTGAACAATAGCTCGGTTCGTTCCGAATTCAACGACACAGTTATTCCGATCGATGCGCTGAATACAGAAGGGTGCTGCTGGATTTATGTCTCGACATATAACAAGAGTCGGAATCCCATCGTTTTTGTTATAACTTTATGGGCAACAGTCAATGTTGATCGCGCCTAAAAGCTTTAGTCGTTATCTAATCTGTACATGTAGGCCTAGAAAGACGACGATCATTTGGGGAGTAATTCGTTTTCACGCAGATGATTTGCGTCCGATGTCCTCGCAGTGCATTGAATGCAGCAACAGTTTCACTGTGGTGTATTCTGCCAGTCAACACTGTTGTTAACTGTGCTTTCGCGAACGTTCGTCGAAATTCATATTGCAACCTAACACAGGTCGGTTATAAACGCACCCTAAAACGAGTGGGAGCTAGATATTGCATTTAAAAACATCTAAGCAAAAGCTCAAAAACTGACAAGCTTAAGGTTAGATATCTATCGAAATGCAATTAATGATGCTAATGCACTTAAGTGTAGCAAACAAAAAATGCCTTTCATCCAGTTGGCCCGACATTGACAGTAAGTTAGGCTTGATCGGCTCTAATGGTTAGGCCTAGTTTGTAATCGGCGCCTGAGCCGCATGCAGGCGTTTGATCCGCCACCGGTATAGTTATCGAAACATGTATGCCAAAAATAATCAGTGGGTCGAAATTTTCACTTCTCCCACCAACAAGGCCTATGAAATATAGAAAAGCTCGTTGCCAGCTGCACAGAAGCCGTGATCACGCTAAATATGCACTATTACATCTTGAGGTTTTTGACGTCTGGCGACAAACCGGTTATTCCTGTCTGGAAAACGTATACACCGATTTTGTTTTTTTTTCGTTTTTATTTTGGTTTTGAGTCAATAGTTTTTACGGAACAGACGAACAGAGGGATGGACAAAACGCGCAATGCGGCATAGGACGGCCGCATACCCTAATATGCACAAGCTCTGACACACTATCGTCGTGGTACTAGAAATAATGCTTGTTATTTAAGCCACGTTAAACATTTCTATGCTGACGACGACGACAACGATAACGATTTACGAGCGTGGGAATTAAACTCAATGGCCCAGAAATGTGCGAAGAAAGATGTTTGAATCACGAGCGACGTCAGTGGCCCATGTCGACAGCGTTGAGAAACGGCGAACGCAGATGATAACATTTGACACTGCGTGACGCTGATGCTGCGTTGTCGCAATTGGCAACAGAACACATCGACGGTATCAACAATAATAGACGATTTCAAACTGCAGTGCCGTTGACAACCACGGTTGCCATATCCAGCTCTAATACGAACGACTCAAACATGTAATAATTTAACCTACAATTATTTAAAATTTGAAAAAAGTAACTCCAGACGTAAACGCCATAGGCTAAATTATTATCTTGAACGATATGAACGTGTCATAGACCTGTTGAAATATTTTATTTTAAGAGGTCTATGAAACGTGCACTTACTGACATCAAAGCTGTAAGTACGTAGGCGTGCAGGTGTTAAATAGTGACGTTGCTATGCGTAAATACAGTACTTGCTGGTTACAGCGGCAGTCAGTACTTACGCAGATGTCTTGCGCTTCACACTGCCGCAGCCTGCCCAGCTGACTGATGGGTGTTTTTACGATCCAGCAAACGTCCAGCAAACTTTCAGCAAATGTATTAAAAATACACGTGCTAATTGCTGGACGTTTGCTGGATCGTGTAAACACCCTATGACACGTGCTATTCCACTCTTTCGACGACAATTAGCACAGTAGACGTTGTTTCCTTAGGTAAGTTGTTGGCTATTCTTCAGTTCACTTTTTGTTTGAAATTATGAGCTCGATAAGCAGAAGCTTTTATTGCTCATCGCTGAATTTATGTGTATGTCCAAAACGTTTTTGGAAGACTCAGTTGAGTCCGCTGGTATAACATTCTCTGGCAATTGGTTTCGTTTATCAATTAGGCCTACAGCTTGACTGACATTTTTTTTTGTTTACAGATCCTGTTTATCGGTTGTTTGTAAATTTTTTTGCTGTGTCCACGAAGGTGTGATGTTTCAGACAGTGTAGAAGACTGGTTTCGATTCCTATTTATTTGTTCGTAATTATTTTATATGTTTCTTGTACACGCGTATAGCCTAGCGTGCTGGTAATTCGTTGTTAATGTTTTAATCTGTGTATATGCCGTGTCCAGCAAAAAAGTTTACAGTTTACTGTAATAACTTTCAGAAACTTACCTGTAGGCCTATGTTTGTAATTTTCGGCACAATTCATTCTGATACTAAGCTACATTTTACTAAAATAGGCAAAATTTACATTATTTACCTCCCCCCCCCAAAAAATATGTATGCGTAACTGTAGCTTCAAAGAAAAAAACTGTCGAAAGAAAATATCATCAAAGTAAGCCTTTACGCTTACGTGAAGCAGTTATTATTTCTACATTTTAATTAAAGTGTAGCATATATGGAGAAACTAAAAATTAAAACAAATTACTTTTGAGGAAACTTACTTTAATAAAAAAGATCAAAGCATATCACGATGGCACGGATTTTTATGTTCTAAAATTAGTACATCCGCCAAAAAAGTTATGTGATACTCGGTATTTATTTGGCTGAAATTTTCAGGAAAGGTTGGACATGGCCCAACTTAGCGGTGGTTAAATTCTGGTAATAATCCGGAATCAAAGATCCAGGATAAGACTGAAGGATTGTGTACCATTGCGACATACAGGAAACCCGCGCCGACTTCAGTCTACAGTGTGCCATTTAGCGAACAGAACGATAATTTTGGGGCGTTGGCGGAAGTTTGCACTCGTTGTGTGTTCTTCTACTTCTTGGTATGTATTATCACAGGCGTGCGGTAGCACAGCCCTGTGTTAATGGCGACCGGCCAAATAAAGGGAGAATGGCAAAATTCGACCCCACGCAGATCCATTATTCAACAGCACATTGACAGTTAGGCGATGTGATGGTGAGTGATATCACCTTTTTATGATTTTTGCTGTTTTCGATGTGTCACTCATTGCATGTCGCCGTTAACAAGTGTATAAACTGATGTATTTGTACATTTATAGGTGACTATGGCAAGTGGTTCGTGGCCGATGCTGTTGCTGCTACTG
>Ga0209671_1008061_pt1 | contig 11002 bp, 7 predicted proteins | sample WorMetHERISLAND2_2_FD_187401 | JGI IMG/M metagenome (GOLD analysis project Ga0209671, IMG submission 187401) | Marine gutless worms symbiont microbial communities from Max Planck institute for Marine Microbiology, Germany - Olavius geniculatus... | ecosystem: Host-associated > Annelida >...
CAAAGCTACGAGCTACCAAGTCGTTAAGAGCATGATGCCTTGCTGACCTACCCGGAGCTCTCTTGCATACAAAGCTGTGAAGACCACGAGCGTCAACTGGGGAGCCACAGTGGCAGTTGTGTGGGATGCAAAGGTCAAAAATCAAAAGCAGTTGGTAGGTTTTTACCGTCGAAGCTGCCAGTGGTGACGGCGAACTGAAGCAAGGAGGCGTAAGTGTCGGCAGAGGGTCGAAAGACGAAGACGCCCGAGTTAAAGCAATCCGGCCAGCCGACATCAGGCGCCGCAGACAACTCTTCACGGTTAAACAAGTCGTCAATGTTCTGAAGCACCTTTCACACAGATCATCACGACAACTGCACAATTATGATCGCTTAAAGTTAACAAAAAGCCTAGCTGTCGCTAGGGTGGGGCCGACCGTACTGGTTGTCAATGACCTTGAAAGTCATACAAGGTCGATGACTTTTATGTCATTTGAAAGCCAGTATGCGACATCCTATTGGTCATCAATAGCAACCTACAGCAAAGGTGCGGCAAAAAAGTGGACCCCTAAAGTTTTTCGCTGTTTTCTCAGGAGCCGTTTAGAATTTTAATTTGAAATTTTACAGCTTTATTTACTAAAACCTTCTACATCTAGCTGCCAAGAAAAGAATGTGATTCGGTTGAAAACAACGAAGTTACAGACTTTTTAACATGACCACCTACCGACTTTTCAGCATTAAAAATGTTTCGGTTACAACACCAGTTTAATAACATCGTTGAAACAGCACAGTTAAATAATGATTAGATGCCAGAATTTCATTGTCACTGCGAATGTTTGAAGTTTTCACTGCCAGCTCCAAGCTACAATATCAGCCTCCAGTCTGTTATTAGAGAAATCTTTTACAGCCTTGTCGATCGGTCCCTGTGGCAAGTTACCCCAGATAACCTGAAGCGCTTCCTTGAGTTCGGCGCTTGTTTTCGGCTTTGTTTTAAGCTTGCAGTGAACCTCCAACATTGCACCCCATATGATAGTCCATTGGGTTTATATTCGGCGAATTTGGAGGCCATTTGTCTTTCATGATGATATCTGGACAGCTGGCCCGCAGCCGGTTCTGTGCGCTGCGCACCGTTGCGCGCTGTGTGTGCTGACGCGACGTCCTGCTGGAAGATGAATCTGGTGGGCAGCCAGCGATTGCTTTAAAGGAACGATAATTTAGTGATAATTAATAAACAATATAAATTACTCTTTATCAAAACGTCACTGTGACGTAATCGGCAGTAACGTGTAACCAGTTTTTGAAAATTAAATAGCATTTTTAGCTTGAACATTTTTAATGCTGAAAAATCGGTAGGCGGTCATGTTAAAAAGTCTATAACTTCGTCTTTTTTCAACAGAATCACATTTTACTTGGCAATCAGATGTAGAAGGTTTTAGTAAATGAAGCTGTAAAAATTTAACATTAAAATCCCGAACGGTTGCTGAGAAAATGGCGAAAAACTTTAGAGGGTCCACTTTTTTGCCACACCCTGTAGGCCTATCTTGCACTTTTTAGCCACAGTACATCCGTGACGGACGGACGGATAGACGGACGATAGTCACGACAAAGGGCCGACCTTAAGCTTATAGCTTAGCGGTCGGCCCAAAAATTTTGTACAGATCTGCATGGAAAACCCATCGCAGAGCTATGGAGCATCATCTACCATATGTGATCGCACACCGAAACGCATCTCAAGAGGTATACACAGAAGTGACAGAACTGTTACATGAGATCAAGCCGCACACTGTTAGCTATTGGTTGCTCAACACATGTCAACATCGTGCCGCGATACAGCAGCGTCAAAAAACGCACAGACGGACAGACGATTTACCGTGGCAATACCACGCCAGGCACTATTATATATACGCGCATCACACAGCAAAAATGGTCGTAAAAGAAAAAAACAACGCAAAAGTCCTTCCCGAGTCGTAAGACCCATAGGGCGGCGCTGATCTGCGTTTCTTTAGCCCTCGACCAGACATCAGTTTACACTGCGAGACCACGGATGTAGGGCTAGCGCACCGCGCGGTGTGCCTGTTTACGTCCCAGCTTTCGCTGGTACTCACTGCGTCTACCTGCGGAGGGATGGCCAGGCTGAGTTAACGTGGGTGAAAAATGCTCCAAAGCTGAATTAACGAAGCATGCAGTTTGTGAGACGTTGTCGCCCCGATGACAAACACGACAGTGGTTTATTAAAAATTTAAGGAAAAGAGGACCAAACCAGGGAGTCTGGGAGAGGGCCAGATGGTGTGAGGGACGTTAACTGACACATAGACTTTGATGTTCCCGTAAACAAAATTGTGCAAATTTTTGCACCCAGGGACATGACAGATTGCCTGTCCCTCCCTTAAATACGCCACTAGTAAACACGAGAGTGAACACAAAAACGTCAAGGTCTGCTCAAAGCTAAGTACTGTCCGCGTGTAGCCGCAGTATCAAGCACACAAAAAACCTATATGACCTTGACCTTGAAGATTGACCTTGAAATTTAACAAGTTCTAGTGCTCGTCGAGGCACACGTTCATGCAAAATTTCATCAAGATAAGCGCAGCAGTTCACGAGTTATCGTTTGAATTATCGTAATTCGGGTTGGCAGAGAAACAAAAAAAATTAGTGACGATGCTGAAAACAATACTGACGTCGCTACCGCGGGCAGTAATGACAAAGCCTACCAGCGTGTCAGCGTCGAGGAAGACGCACTTGCTGTACTGGGTCAAGCGCCAGCACTGCAGCTTCGTGAAGGTCATTCCAAGGTCAGGTCGTCCAAGTAGTTCAAGGTTAGCGCTGTCATGGCTGTCCAGCACGTCCACGTGAACGACGGCGTCATAGGCGTACAACAGCTGGTCCCTGGACACATTAATCCACGCATGCGCACCGACAAAGTCTACTAACAATTAGACGGGACGGGAGATGCTAAGTACTGTCCGCGAGCCATGCCAGTACAACATTTGGTCAATTGGGGGGGGGGTGAAATTATGTCCAGGAAAATATGCAAAATTTGACCTTCCGTGAAAATTTCAAACTAATCCAACCGTAACTTGATTATCTGTAATATATATATATATAGCTTTTTGCCCTATCTCGCAATGGTGAAAAATGCAAAAAACCGGTCCTGCGAAATTGGGCTTTGACCTATGACCTTAAAATTAAATGGCTTCTACAGATTGTTTAGATCCACGCACAAGCACAATCTGGCTAAGTGCAGCTGTTGATGAGTTATCGTGGTAACAAAAAAAAACAAAAAAAACTTAGCAACGACAGTAAAAACGGACGCAGCAACAGTTTTGTTTAAGTGCAAAAAATATTAGTTCTTGTGAAAAACAATAGTCATTTGTCAGCAGATGGCATAGCTGGCGACATGTTATTTGACGGAAAGTGAAAAGTGACATGTCGGCTTTGTCGGAACTTGCAATGTAGAGTACATTTTGACGGGACTTCCTATCCTCAAATCTCTTTATATATAAAACACCAGTTTTATTAGGGGATACACGAGTGCTATTAAAAATGGCATCAGATTCCACCCAACGGCTTAGCAGGGTGTACCATTGTGACGGACAGACGGACCACGCTATGCTAACATCGGGCTCAATACCCGGCGTCGCTAACGCTTTCTGTGATGCCGCCCATTATCTTGTACAAATAACTGACATGTAGGCCTATTTAACGTGAATTTGTATACATATGCCTACGGCTGTAGCACGGTTTGGCTACAAGAATGGACGTGGCCCAAAGGGCCGCTATAAATAAAGAACCTGCTGCAATAATTCAAACAATAATGCAAAGTGTTTGGGCCATGTTTTCGTGCGGATAAGCAACACACTTGATTCACCCTACAGCGACCACAAATACTGGCGCACGTATATCCAGTACGGTGCTTGCTATTGTGAACGCGAAGTCTTACTATGTCAAAAGCCTGCCGTGAATGATCTATGGGTCTACAGTCAACTAAAAATACAGCCATGCAGTGCATTGCCTGCAAAGGCTAGCCCGCACATCAACATAGGCCCAGTTAAAACGCGATCTGCTCCGGCGTAAATAAACCCATCAATTATCGAACAGCCGATAGCTGAGAGAACGCGTTGCATCATTCCCACCTTATGCCGGCGTACGGTATGAGCGCTCAAAAAAAGTGTTCGCCGCAACAAGCAAGCAAAGCCTGATGGACGTAGGACCTAACGTACGTAGCAACAGGCGCCTTTATTCTATACGGCTTTCGGCAGTGAGTGAGAATTTTTCATTGGCATTTCTAAAGCCGAAAGCTCGAAATTCAAAAGCCGCATCTTAGATCAGGTATAATAGCACCAAAATTGCATACGGTTGTAACGCGGAATTCATTTTACGTTTTGTGCATTGATGTCAGAAAATTAACGTACAGACCCGGCATTTTTTCTTAAGGAGCGTAATTGGGTTTAGAGCCGGCCCTGCAACGAACTGGAAAATGTCAATGAGGCTAAGGACAGAGTGAAAATTTGACCGCAATGAAAGCGATCGCGCAGGAGTTGGGCTGTTGTTTCCAATCGGCGACAAGCTTAAAACTTATACAGCGTTTACATGATCAATTTGGTTGGACGAGCGCTCGACGTAAACAGGTAAAAAGCTGGCTCATCAAGCGCGTTCGTCGAGCGTGCAGTTTCATCGCGTAAACAAGGTATTATTGCATGGCCAAACTGCTAATTAACGACTCCGACTTTGTGGCAACATTTTAACTGAACGTAGGCGCCTATTGTTCAAGTCCGGAAATGTCGGTTAACTTATGCCATGATCTCGGTCTTGATCTTCGGACTCTGGCCTTGTTTTTTTCACTTCATAAAGAATGGCTTTAAGAATTAAGGTCCACTTTCGTTTTATGGCTTGCAACTTGACAAGCATTGATCAGACTGGCACCGAATTTGGCACAAATCAACGCTTTTTTATTCTCAACACATTAACGCCGTAATTAATTCGAATCAACCTTGGAACCATCTAGCAAATGACACCGAATGATGCTGCTGTAGCTGACCTCATTGGCTGTGAGACGCCGGCGGTAACCATGACGACGAGCTGGCGGGTTGTGTTGACTCGACGTAGTGACGAACTGAGTACCAGCGCACCCAATGCATAGTTGTCACTGGTCACCAGAGTCACGAATGCCTCGTCCGTCACTGCACGCAGCATAAACATTCATATACAGGATGGGTCAAGCTGATACACAAAATCATAATTCTGCTAAATAAATCACATTTTAGTTGATTGTGTGCTTAATTAAATCATTAAAACTTTTACGGGTACAACAACTCGGCATTATGCAGCAATTTGGAGCATCTGCATTTTACACGGTAGTGCGTTGACATAAATTAAGTGAGGTGAAAAGTCAGCGTACCTCACATAATTCTATCGTCGTGGCAGCTGTATGCCAAAATTATTAAATTTGGTGGAGATTTAACGAAGTTCTGACAAAAATAAATTGGGAAATTTTTTGGCCCACTCTGTATTTACATCATAAACTGGCTCGATGAGTGTTTGATGAGAGCTCGACGAATCAGCATCATCGTGTAAACAAGGTATTAAGATATACCAGCAGATTATCATGGCGTCGAACTTGTCATCAAGAGGTCGTCTAGTTGTTAAGAGTGTAGGTCAAAACTTTCCCCCGATTTAACAAAACTTCCCCCTAATGAGGAAAAAAGCCTAAAAGGGTAAGCAGGGGGGGGTACTTGAGTCAAAAAGTAGAGAGAACGTGAGCCAAAGTGGGAAAAAAGTTGCACCCGATTTCGACTGCAGATTTGTAGATTGCCCAGTAAAAAATACGGGGAAAGATTTGATCTACAAAATTTTGATTCTGCTCCTAAATTTCTCAAAAATGGAGGTTTTTCAGCTCCAAATAGACGAGTATTTTCCAACACGCAATTGCGTCCCCTTTGTTCCCTCACTGCAACCAGGAACTGTCAGGTGCATGGCTTTAACGGACCACACCGGTAAAATCAGTTGTAAATAGAAATTAAAAACACACAGTGATAAAAATACAATTTCATTATCGTTGTGTATATTTGCCGTCAGCAATGTCCATTAGCGCACAAGTTAATAGCTGGCCCGCGGTATAAGAAAACGCATGACCATTGCCGTAGAGCACTTCTCTATATAGACAACTAGCAATATGCAACAGTAGGCCTAATGGCATCGTTACGCGGCCGTACCATGCATAAATAAGCCGCATTATGCGTCTTGCTTGTCTGTCTGTCCGTTCGTCATACCGTACGGCCTTGAAAACAATAAAAAAGCGCCGAAAAAACAACCAGTGTAAAGATTCCCAGCGCAGCGCAGGAGTAGGCCTAATTGGTGTGCCGATTTTGGGCCTAAAAAAGTGAAAATTCAAGGTTACCGGACGTGAAAATAACCCACGGTTATATATAGTACAATACAATACAATAAAATTTAAAGTAAAAAAATGCATACGGCACTGCAGTCTGCAGTTTTACAGACAGTGGCCGTGTTCTGTTCTGTTGCAAATGCTGCATCCGCGATCGTTGTGCGTTAATACTCAATGACAGCATTTCTATGTTAAGTAGCCTAGCTTATACGTTCCATTAAAGGCCAGAGTGTACTATTTTATGACTGGATCGAATATGTGTTCTGTACGTACGTGCGTGTTATAAACTGACGCGAGACGCGTTTCAATCTTCGCGCTTGACTGGGAGTAGAGACGGCTATAACACTCGGCGCAATCACTGCGGTGACAGATAGGAGGAATTAATCATGAAATAGGCCTATGTGACGATTATGGGGTGTTTACACGATCCAGCAAACTTCCAGCAAATGCATTCAAAATACACGTGCTAATGCTGGACATTTGCTGGATCGTGTAAACACCCTGTTATGTTGAACAATCCCCGGTAACTCAGCCCGGCCATCCCTCCATGAGTAAACGCAACAATCACTGCCAGAGAAAGCTCGTAAAGAGGCACACCGCGTGACGCACAAGCCCCGTATCCGTAATCTCGCAGTGTAAACTGGCGTCTGACCGCTGAGCCTCTGAGTCTGAGGGCTATGGAAAAGGATATCAGCGCCGCCGACCTATCGGTCGTACGGTTCGGGAAGGATTTCACGTTTACAATCACGGGGAATTCCGACAATAACACGGACTGGCGCATATTATGTGATCACTCGGCGCCGACATTTTGTCCTGCTTGTAATAACAAAAACCATCGGTCATTACTCATTAAGCACGTCCAGTATACATGCCTATACGCCGATGATGCAAAATGCTTGCGGCAACGCGTGTTCTGTGGTCGTTTGGCCAAACATTCGACGTTCTAGCCAAAGAAATCATCAATATTCAATTGCCACTCATAGTGATAGGTCATTGGTCAACAGCATGCCCATCCATGAGCTCAGAATAGTAATAATTCTATACACCAGCTAGCACTAAGGCACTGCTTATTATTACGGGTGCGAGGTGGGTCGATCGGTGGCAGTTTAAAATTCGTGCAACATTTTACTATAAGTGTGTAACTATACACACGCAGGTTGCACTGGTACAATGCTTTCACAACTGACATAAAGCAAACGACCGTGAAGGGCTAGTCTGTGCGATCTCTGAGCGTGATTTAAGTACGATACCACACTGTCCGGAGTGGTACAAGCTTGTACTCCGTACTCGCTTAGCCAATCCAGCAGTACGGTATCTATTATCGTACATATGGTACTGTGTGCTCGGGCCAACCCGGGCTCCTATATCGTCTGCTGCAGTAACGTACAGACAGGAGTGAAGACACAGCTGATTGGGGTGGTGGTATGTCTGCTATAGCTGCACCACGGACGGCGCGTTGAGTTGAATCAGCGTCATAGGTATGAACTGGCCAACAGCGCGGGCAACGGACAGCCGCATAATGCGCTGCGGTATAGGGCAGTACATATACACACGTACAATGTAGTGTGGCGACGGTGCTATTACGTCACGCCACTGGTTGCCACTTCCGTTGCCATAAAGCACAGTCGTTGTGGGTCCGACTCGTGCAAGTAACTTACAGCGCCGGCCCGCGTATAGCATGTGTCCGACAAAACAGCAGCAAGTACTCTAAATAAAGTTGTGCAAGCAAGTCGAATCAATTCATCATCCGTTCGTTCAGACGCTGCCTGTCAATCATAGAACCAGCAGTCGCTTACAGCGTCTGCTTACAATGTACAGTAACTGCTCACTGCCAGATACACCTCCGAACTAACTGTGCTACATATAGGCAATACAGCATATAATACAGGTGACTTATGCATGTATAGCAGCTATGTGAAGACGTGGCCGTGCTTTAACACATGGAAAATTAATTATTGCAGTGTCGGATTCAGACATGAGGAGACTCTGGGGCATCTGATGTCAGTAGACCCCCATCTAACATTCTGTCACTGAACCCCACAACAGTACCTGCCAAATGGCATGTAAAATGTAAATCCGTGGAATGGTCTAAACATGGTACAAAGTATGACAGACGACAGACAGACAGACCACGCTATGCAGACATGTGCAGAAATAGGCGGAATCGCTGGCTCTGCAACAGCGATTCCGCCTAATAATGACAGCGTTACAGAGAACAATTTTCTGCAATAATTATATATCGTGGACTCTGGAGGATAATGCGGATTTCTAAGCATTGCAATGGTCGAGGTATGCGCTGTGCAAAGAACATTGTAAATAATAACTTACGCGAACTGCAGCACACTTCTTGTCTAATACCCCGTTTACACGATCGAGCAAACATCGAGCTGGCTCGTCCAGCTAACATATAGCTAGCTCGTCAAGCCAGCTTGATCGTGTAAACGGGGTATTATTTTACACGTTTACACGATCAAGCTGGCTCGACGAGCTGGCTATATGTTAGCTGGACGAGCCAGCTCGATGTTTGCTCGATCGTGTAAACAAGGTATAATGTCCACGCTATGTGGTCGAACGTGGTGGTTTGGTGCCGTAACGGTAGGATGTCAAAGTTGCGATCAAGAGATCATAGGTTCGACTCCAGGTCGAGTCGCTATCAACTGGTTACTACTTGAAGGGTGACTGTCTGGAGATAGGTAAACCATCTTGGTATACAACCAACACCAAGGTCAACTCAGCCTTCCATCCCTCCAGAGTAGGTAAATCGAGAACCGGTCTGCTTTGCTGGGGTTAAGATAGGGTGCATTCATCCACGTCGGGTCGCAGCTAACAGTGTGTTATCCCACATGGCAGGTGACGCTCCGTAGCTTTGCGACGGGTTTCCCATCTAGAGCTATACACGACCTTTGAAGTTTAACATTTTGTATATCGAACATCATACAACCGCACGTACGTGACTGTGCATGCTGGAGATTTCGTACAGCAACAAGAGTTGCAGGCAATTGTATAACCAGCGCGGCATAGCCTATTAATACGGTCAAAGGTGCTTAGACGGCTGTGCCGCACGTGAATGACAATTTCTAGACTTTTAACTGTCAGCACCATAAGCCGACACATCATGCACGCGTGGGCATGGCCAAAGCATGTCAACCATGCACTGCGCCTGGCTCCGGAAATATTACAATCTCAGTATAGCTATACAGAGACCATAGGTCAAAGTATCGCCTCCTCTCTTCTGTAACGAACGAGCTGGTGATAGGTTAGCGAAGGGACCGCAGAAGTTCTAGTCTACTAGTAGTGGCACTGGCCGGCACAGAAATAGATCGACAGACCGACGGTTATCATACAGACACGCGATGCCAGCGCCTGCAACTTACAAGCTGCTAACCACTAACATACCGAACAAAAAGCATAGGCCTAACAGCGCCGAATGCAGAAAATGTCACTTCAGTCAACGTAGAACACGAAAAACGAACACAGACTTTTCACATGTGCACAATGTGTGCTCAAAATCTCAATTTTGCCTCTGAATTCGCCCCTAAAAATGTGTTGTGCATTTCAGACGAAAATTTTCTGACAAAAAGATACTCGGACAATTTTTGGACAGCCCAAAATTTACGGTGGACAGTTGGCCGCCTGCCCTCCCCACCGTAGCACGACGCCGCTGTTGACGACTGGAGCCTCGGTGCCGCTGCAGACATACCACTGCTCCTGCCATAGCCACAACAAGCATACACTCACGCCCAGTCCTTAGAGACTACTGCTCAGTGCTCATTCTCATCCGGCTAAGAATAGGAGGCTAAGTTGGTCTGAGCACATACTATAGGCCTAGACTATACAGATTAACTCAGCTAGTCCTGCTTACAAATGACCCGGGTTTCAGGGCCGGATTTAGCTGGTGGGAGGCCTGGGGCCCCTGGTGGGAGACCTGGGCCCAGTGGCATATTTGGGATTTAAGAAAGGGATTGGCTATCGAATTACAGGGTTTTAAAAATTGAGGGGTTTGGTGGGAGACCCCTGTTGGTGGAAGGCCTGGGCCCGGGGCCCCCCGGGGCCCCCTAAATCCGGCCCTGCCGGGTTTAAGCGTCCTACTTCCGTTCAGTCATATAACAAGACTACGCACGCATTAAAGAGAGTTTTTAGACCTGCTGCGTGCATCCAACTATAGTCTATAAGCGTATCATGTTCTGTCCAAACAAAATACAAATTGTCTGCTTTCCTCAATTTCCTGAATGAGTTATGGCCAATTCCCACCTACGACACCGACACAACTCAACTCAACTCAACTGCTCAGCCAGGCCAGCAAACAACGCGTGATCTGTGCGCAGCAGCGTGACGTCACAATGCTAATGACGTCATTGCATTGTCATCCACAGTCACGACAGTTGAGTTGAGTTGCGTCGTTTCGAAGATGTGAGTTGGCCATTAGGCTACTAGTTCAATGTTAACACACAACTTGCACAATCAAGGGCGGCGCCACCATAGGAGCTGGGAGGGACATGTCCCCACCACTTTTTCGGGATGTACCACGCAGGGGGTACAACCCAATTTACGTTGTACACCTGCGGGGTACTACAGCCGGCCGCTAAAGTTACGCAATTCACATTCGGCTTTAGCACTTGGAAATTCTGCTTCCTGTTCC
>Ga0209671_1008062_pt1 | contig 11001 bp, 6 predicted proteins | sample WorMetHERISLAND2_2_FD_187401 | JGI IMG/M metagenome (GOLD analysis project Ga0209671, IMG submission 187401) | Marine gutless worms symbiont microbial communities from Max Planck institute for Marine Microbiology, Germany - Olavius geniculatus... | ecosystem: Host-associated > Annelida >...
ACTATACTGTAGTCGGTCCACAGGCAATACCTGTGGACCGACTACAGTATAGTCCTACACCTAGGCTAGTAATAGCGCACACCGTGCAGCGCTATTGCGTGTCTGTCTGCTGTCTGACTGTCTGGAAGTGGCAGTATACCAGCCTACGCTATAGCACACCTGCTACTTAGCCGACCAGTAGGCTACCGTTTGGCATTACAACTTTCGCCTGACTTGTTACAGGGAAGGGGCTTTGTGGGGGAGAGTGAATAAAATTGGTTGGGTGGATCACACTGCGTTAAAACGACCACTGATTACTCACGTGTATCCGGGCAGAGTACCCATCCGGGTCCAGGGGCAGAGTTCATGGATAAAGGTTAAAGGTTAAAGGTCATGTATAACTGTTAATGGGAAACCCATCGCATAGCTAGGAGCGTCATCAGTGGCGGATTTTCTCCAGCCTCCCCCAGTTTCGTGGCCACTCATGATTTTTTTGCAAAGATGACACAAATATCTACTGTCTTTGCGTTTCCCTGTTTTAGAAAAATGGCCAAATTTGTGGCTTCCATTGAACGTCCAAAAACCAAGTGCTTCAGAAGTTCAGCTTCAGAGCCCCTGGTTCCCTGACCAGAGGCTCTGCCTTTGAACTCCGCTGGGGCTCTGCCTTCAGACCCCCGTTATAGGCTCGCGCTACTGCGCTCGCCATGGGGCTGTGCCCCTTCCAGATATTGCGGGCTAGAACCGCCACTGAGCGTCACCTGTCATATGGGCTCATGCACAGAGCGTTGCCTGCCCACCCGACACAGGGGGATGCTCCCCGCCTTATTCCCAGCTGGACAGGTCGGTACTTGATTGACTTACCGGGGAGGAATGGAAGGCTGAGTTGACCTTGGTATTGGCTGTATACTTAGATGGGAATTACGAGGCATAGTGGGTCATCAAAGTTGAAGGGCTCCAGAGGGACGATGCCGTATATTTTTCTTGACGGATTTGTGGAAGTGACATGGGTTACTCGTATCTGGCCTTGGCTGGGAAGGTGTGCCAGACTCAGCTGGGCAGCTACGCTCCTGGTTGTGAATGATGATCACTGCTGTCTGCTGCTGCTGGTGCTGCTGCTGCTGCTGCTGATGATGATGATGACAGTGATGCTTGAGGCTTGAACGTTCTGTGCCTGTAGATTGCAGAATTAATTCTTCCATTGCACAACGTCAACCTGTGGTTCTTTTGTCTGTAATTTTTCTGTGTGTTTACGTGTGCGCATGTTTTACAGCAAGCAGTGACGGTGCCTCGTGTGATTGGTAAGTCAACTGATCTGTTCTGTCATGATCTACCGTTGACGTATGTGTAATTCATTGCTAGTGGGCTATGCTGGGTCTCAAAAAAAGATCTCCAACATTATCAGCTGTAACCTGAAGAAGTGCTATAATATCACATTTTGATAAATTCTGGTACAAATATTTTTGACACAACTGGCTATCAAGTGATGTTCCCACCTCACCTAACGATGCTTTGGGTGCACCTAGCCCCAAATTTCATAAAAATGAGGTAGAGAGTTTTTCAACAGACATTTGCTTCTTTCCTTCCATTTTCCCATGATACCACCATGGTAACATCTGTGAAAAATGGAAATTTAGCTGTTGCATGATTCGATTTTATTTGATGTGTGATTGTTGATTTTGGCTAAAGATTTATAACTTTTTTGCTTAATGATTTGTTATTTGAAACTGAGATTTGATGTGTAATTTGCCCATTAATGGGAGTTATGGAACATAAATTTGTATCTGTGTGTGTTGATGACATATAGATGGTCCAGCAGCACTGGCAGCAGGTGTCAGCGGTACAGGAAGTCTGCTGTACGCTGCTGGTGGGGTTCCCTACACTTTCCACAATGGCCTGGCGATGTTTAACCCTTTGTCGCCGCCAGCACCGCACCCTCCTGCCGCAGCGGCTGCATTCACTGATGCTTATGCTCTCAGTGCCTTGCCGCAGATGGTTAGTGACTTTTTATTACGTTTTTTGCCTTGTGAGCTGCAAGCGGTGTATACAGTGACTCTTATTGTCAGCAGTGTTTGTGCAGACCCCCGAAAGTCCTGAAATTAAAATGTTGAGATTTCCAGGCCTGAAAAAATGCTACAATAAAGCATAGGTCCTGGAAGACCCTAGGAAAGTCCTGGGTATTTTATTTCAATCATGGAGTTTATCATGGAAAGTCCTGGAAAACAGTGTTTTTTTGGCGAACCTTATGTCTGTGGCTGTGTCTGCTATCTGTCTGTTGCTATGGTAACCACGGGTTAGCTGTGGCTTTCCATTGCAGCTCGCAAGCTGGCTCGCCTGTTGGCTAGTTAAGATTACGTTTTGTCACAGTACATGTCATGTAAGAATTTAGCTTGCAAGCGACTCTATTCACCTCGAGTCACTTCTGATTCATTTTTTGCTTCTGTGCTTAATAAATTGATTTACTTACATCTGCTTACTTAAATCAAGACTGTACTCTTCTTTATATATTCGACAGATGTTAACCTATTTTTAGCAGTACTGAAAAATTTTCATTTTTTTGTGTTACCAATAAAAGGATAATAAACGAATAGGCCTTGTTATTATAATGTCTTGTGAAAATTATTTGGAAACGTAAGTTACCAACTTGCTTCCTTTGGCATTTGTTGCTGCATTTTACCAATGGTTATCATATTGTTTCAGTATATTGTACTCAGAGATAATTTTATTTATCTGCAATGATTATAATCTGTTAATCTCATTATTCTGTATTATGCTGTGAATCTTAGAGCTGTCTCTATGATAGATAAACTTTAGAGATGTTCAGATATATATGTGTGTATGTATATATATTTTTCTAATTTGGAAATTAATAGTTATTGAAACTAGTGTATGTTGGGATCGTCTGACTGGCGCTGTGAGGAGATGGAGAGATTCATCAGAGGGGCGTGGTTTACCGGTCGTGTGAACCAATCAGCAACTGCTTCCAATAATCACGGGTTTGAGTGGGCATTAACTTGTGGGTTGGACTTTTGTTTTTGTCGGCTTCTGGATGATTTGATTGGCTGTTAGTTGGACTGACCATCGTTCGTATTTCTGATTGGTTGGTTGCGTGTGCCGGCCGACATTGCTGCTGCTGCCGCCAAGTTTACTTACTTTATTTCGCTGCTGTTTTTTTTAATTGTCATTGTCGTTGTCATTGCTGTGTTTTGTAATGTTCACTTTGTTAAGTCGGAGTTAAGTTGCATGACTTTTACTGTGGGGCACGAGTTGATTTTTGTGTTTCCATTTATATAAACGGTGTTTGACTGGTAGTTTAATTTATTAAAGCTTTTTAATGTTACTTTTTCTGTGATGTTTGGAATAGTGCTGCTTCAATTCAAGTTTTATTGTTCACTATTTACTGTTCTTTTTAATTTGACCACGTCACATCACTAATACAGAACTGCAAAGAGATAACAAATCCTAGATGATAGAAAAGTGAACACTGTTTCGTTTAGTGTATGTAAATTTTGAATAATTGTCAAAAGTGTAAAGTAATTTTGTTTGTCAAGAGCCTTATTTGTTTTGTTTTATTTTATCTATTTTATAAATGCATATAGGACGGTAGGATAAACTATTTCAGTGAATATTATCTATTTTATAGTTATTTTTTCTGACACTGTTTTCAGGTAAATTTAGACTCAAATTAATCTATCCAACCTGTAGAAGTTTTACTGCAACAGTGGCTTTTTGAAGTCACTTTTGCAGATAAAGTCTAAGAGAAAGTAACTCTGGAAAAATTGATTAAATTAATTAAATGAAACACCAAAAGTAACAGGGGTTCCTGTATTTCTAGTAGTAAAAACAGCTATACTTCTCTTAAATGTTACAAGTTTCAATTTTTTTAGTGCTGTGCAATATTGTGCTGAGAATCAAAGTTCACTGTTGTCATTCTCATATGGATTGGGGTGAAATCGATTGTACGTTGAGCCAGCACTATTTGATAGCTGTAGCACTTAACTGCCTCTGTAGACCGTAGCTGCGTTCTGTTCTTAGGAATCATGTATTTTCGTTACTTAACAGAATGCCATTTAAAATACTGTTCGTTCTTTATCTCTGCATAACTGTTTGTATGTACAATTCATATCTGTTGATTGCATTTTCTTACTGTTGGCCTCCGATTTTACTTTTTTTATTCTTTAGGCTTTGAAGTTTCGAGTTGATTAGAAGACTTCTTGTGTTATGCCGGTAAGCCACTGGTTAAGGCGTCAGAATTTGGATCAAAAGGTTGTAAATACGTCTGACTCCCGGTTGGGTCAAATAAGTGGTTACTGCTTGGATGGATGACTGTCAGTCTGTGGACAGTCAGACAATCTTGGTATTCAACCAAATGCCAAGGCCAACTCAGTTTTTCATCCTTTTGGGGGTAGACAGATTGAGTACTGGTATTTCTAGTTGCAGTTAAGGGTGGGGCACGTTCAGTTGTTTGCAGGTACGCTGTGTGATAACATATGGCAAATGATGCTCTGCAGCTTTGTGATCAGTTAGCATTAAGAGCTGTAGACGACCTTCGACCTTTTCAACCTTTTTTATGACGGCAGTATTGATGTCACAAAAGTGGGCTATTTTTCAAATTGAATGGATTGGCCCCAGAAAGTAGACTATAGTTCAAGATGACCGGAATAGTAATATACAGAGCTGCCACAGAACAATAAATTAATGAAATGCTTATGACGATTGAAGCAGAGAATGAATATTAATCATTGGTTGAAGTAGGTAACTCTTCTGTTGTGTTATGCGTTTGGCTTTATTCGTGTATTTGCGAAGCTGTCTTTGTTCTGTGTTGTTATTTGCTATATTTTTAGAAATTTGCAAAATGCTGTTTGTCGTCACTAAAGCGCAGAAAAGAAAACATCCAGGCCCAACATTTTGCTGGTTATAAAACCCGAAGCTTTAAAATGTGGTGACGTTGACCATTTAGATATATAACCAGCCACCATCATCAACTCAGTCTTCTATTTCTCTTGTGTAGGTAAATCGAGTACCGGCCTGCCTGGCTGAGGTCAAAGTGGGGACGTGTTGATCTGTGTCAGCAGCAGGTAACACTGTGTGATCCCATATGGCAGGTGACGCTCCGTAGCTCTGCGATGGGTTTTCCATAAAGAACCATACACAATCTATTACCTTTAGTCTTCATTGTGCTGTACTTCAGTTGCTGTCATGATCAGTCATTAAGTAAGCCTTGGACTTCGTACTTTCTCTTGTCACACCGTAAGTGACTATGCAAACAGTAAATAAATTTTCTGTCGTTTCCTGACAGCTATTTTTCTGAATATATTGCGCCTCTGTGTAGAAACACGTGGTCAGAAGTGCATGAGTGTTATGCTGATAAAAATTCCTTGTTTGTTTATCAGTTGCAAGTGTGACTGTGGCTTGAGAGTGCAATTAATGTATATGTGTCATGGTATTTAGGCAGCAGCTGGTACAGTTCCTGCACTCACCTATCCGCAGCTGCTCATGACCCCTCATCAGCTACCTGCCCAGGTGAGATACTATGTCATTACCACCGTTATCAGCTTGATGTTATATCTCACCTGGATGGTTTACTCATTTGCAGGTAGGGTGGCTTCATAGTCTAACGGTTATGATGTTGGATTTGAGATCTTGAGGTCACTGGTTTGACTCTCGGTTGGATTGCTGTCAAGTGGTTAGTAGTTGTATGGGTTATTGTCTGTGGACACTGCAGCTATTTTTATTCTGGTATATAACCAACACCAAGGTCAACTCCGCCTTCCACCCTCCAGTGTGGGTAAATTAAGTACCGTTACCGACCTGTCTGGCTGGGGTTATGGCGAGGCACGTTCACCTGGGTTAGCTGGCAGGTAATACTGTGTGATCCTGTATGGCAGGTGACGCTCCATTAGCTGAGATTGATTTCCCATGTCGAGCTATACCATTTTTACACGTGACAGCAGGTACTGCTATAGTGCGTCTTAGCTATCGCAATTTTGTCCGTTTGCCTGCCTGTCACACAGGTGTATCAGTCAAAAACTGTGCAAGCTAGGATCACCAAATCTTTACCGTCGGCTGCCCTGAAGACTCTGGTTTCGGGAACGGAAAGCTTTTCCATAAATTCGAAGGGGAGTCACCCTGAACAAGGCCGCTAAATGAGAGGGGGTGGGAAAATTTTGCGATTTTTAGCCAATAAGTCGCTGTATCTCAATAACGGTGCGAGATAGGGCCTAGGTTACTATTCATCACTAATAGGAAGTCGTACACTGGCTCTCAATTGTCACCGAATTCGGTGACCTTGAACGTTAAAATAGGGGTTTTATAGGAAAAATTTGCGATTTTCAGCCAATAATGGTGGAATTCATGCATTGGACGTGGCGCTCAATACTGAAATTTATGCACTGGATATGGCGCTAGGCGTCATCCGCCGTCGAGTTTAAATGAAACATTTTTGTGAACTTAGATTTTGTTTGCACCGGGCCTTCACACATGCATCACTGTTGCAAGTTCCCCTTTGCGTTAGCCGGGCTTTTCTTGTAACCATTAGGCTTACCATTGTATATTGAGTGACAAAGCAAATAGGTGCTCAGACAGTCAAAGCTACCCTTAGAAACTGCTCGAACAGCCAAAAGTTAAAAGGGGCCTGAATGTCTAAAAGCTGATATAACTTGTATGAGATTTGGTTGTTCAGATTAGGGTTAGCATTCATTTAGGACGTGTTGTTTTCAGAGATGATTGATCAAGCTGGGTGACTAGATTTTACTTATTGATAAATTTATCAATTGGTTGATTAACTAGTAAATTGATTGGTTGGCTGGCAGATGTCTGCAGGAGCGGTGCAGTGGGCTCCGACAGCAGCAGCAGCAGCAGCAACAGTAGTACCTGGACAGCAGTGGCCGCTCTGTGCATCGGTAATTATGTCACTGCACAGATCCATGGACGGGGGGGGGCAGTCTGGCCATGCCTTCCTAACCACCTGACCAAGGGTCGTGTGCCCCCGGACTCTGTTGGGGGCTCCACTCTCAGATTCCTCAGCCTTGTGCTGCCATAATGCCATGCTCCTTCCCTCCTTTCCAGTTTCTGGATCCACCAGTGTATGTCTTGCAGTTTAAAGCATTAATAACTATAGAAGGGCGTCCAAGAACTGCTGTCAATGCTTCTACTTCAATGGTTTCTGTCTGAGGCCCACTGTCTTGCTCTTAGTCTTGAGATTTTGCTGAATTGTGTTAGTCTCAAGTCAGTGCCTCCGGTCAAGTTGACAGCTATTGCCAATCAACTGGGTTTTCCCAGTTGTCGGCCCACTGGACGTGGAACAGCCTGCCGGACGACGTGACATTTGCCGAGTCGTTATGCAGCTTCCGTCAGTGACTCAAAACTTACTTGTTGACCAAATCATTTTCTAAGTATTTCCTGGACCGGACTCCATCTAACCTGTCTTTGGTGGACCTATAGCAGTAGTCTGTGGCGCCGTGACAGCGGAGGCTGTCGAAAAATTGTCGGAAAGTCTTCTTGTCAAAAAATCGTCATCCAAAAATGCAAAATATGGGACTCAAAAAATGTAAAATTTGCGGTTCAAAAATTTGGAACACCCGCATAAGTCTCTTCTGTCAGCAGTTTGCAGTGTCTGTCAGAAAAATGCAAATTTCTGCCCTGTTTACTTTTTTAACCCACAATGCTGCTGGTAGTTTGTATTACATAGGCCATTGTAAAAATCCCGAAAAGCATTCTCCAGTTAGCTAAATAAGTCAACAGAACAAGAGATCATTCTCTGAACTTAGTTACATAACACTCCAGGATGGAAATTGCAGGAAGTTGTTTCTCAGTCAGAGTAGTCAAACTGTGCAGCTCATTAACTGAATTTGTTATATCATCCACAAATATCCAGATGTCTAAAACAATGCTGCACAATGTATGGTCAAGTCGACCAGTTCGTTTTGTTATACAGAAAAACTCTGTTTCTGATTGTCAGTATTTGGACACAGAGGATCACCTTCCCACCATCTTGCATCCAGAATTTTTAATGGTGATGATGATTGATTGATGCTGTGGTGTTGAGGGATTGGTGGGAGGATCCAGTGCCACTGGTGCTGGTGCTACTCAGTGGCCTGGTGGAACTCTGGCTTTGGCAACCGCCGCAGCCAGTGGTCAGTACTACTGCTCAGTGCCTGGCACTGCTGAGGCATTGGCGGTCCAGGGGTCAGCTGGTCCCCAGGTCACTGCTGACCAGCAGCTGGTCTACGCTGCCGCAGCACCCCAGCCTGGCTCTGCCTACCAGACTGTTGACCTCTCCGACAGCACACATCATCTGCTAGCCGCCACTGGACAGGCTGCCACCGAGGTAATTTATTCGTTAACTGGACACTTTAGACCTAAAAAAGTTCAGTTCTAGGACACTTCTGACCTAACTTTTTAGGTTCAAAGTGTCTCAATTTTTTTCCGTAGATCTAGTGTCCAGCAGACAGTTTAAAATTTGAATCTAGGTTTGAAGTGTCAGGACACTTTGGTCCTAAAAGCATGAGATCTTTGGACCTAGTTTTTGTATATATTTTTTTCTGTTACTAAGACCTAAGACATTTCAGACCTAAGACACTTTGAACTAGTGCTGTGCGATACTTGAAATCGGAGCCACGATAACGATACCATTTCAAGTATCGAGTGCATATGAAACATTAGTCAACAGGTCCGTTGAGGGGGGGTAAAGTTTTATCAGGCCCGCAACGTTTGGAGGCACGGCCATCGCTCAAAAGCATATTTACTAGGCCTATGTTTATGGCAGAGTAGATTATCTGAATTGCGCTAACGTCAGTCGTCAGTTACTCTGCGACAATTTTGCAACAAATTACCTGTTTTCTTGGATGAGTGAATGTATACAGTATTCTAGCTCGCTCTGCAGAGTGACACCACTCTTATGTTATAGGGCCCCGCCTGGCCCTGCAAGAAAGTTTCTTGAGCCCCACTGTGGCTCTCGTCGGGCCTGCTAGTCAACCCCTGCTATCCGTCTCGCGCTCAGTTGGCCCCTTCAACGAACTCGTAGAGTCGTGATAGTGTGCTACTCTTTAAGAGTTATCCTACCGTTCTTGTCTATCCATATCGTGATACTCCATCTGACATCTGCCAACGTCAAGTCTTGACAGCTTTAGCGACTGAGACACATTTCTCTTATTTTTGTCGTAACTAATAGGCCTAATCTCTCAAAAGCTCTGATTCACAAAAAAAGCGAAAATGTTCAAAATTTAAAAAAAAACTATCACTATCACTATCATGTAGTTCTCTGAACCTCAACGGCTGGTTTGAAGCCTTAGCAGCTGGCTTAGCAGTTTAATTAAACCGTTAAGATGTTAAGCTAGCGGCGGTCTGGACTGCTAAGCCTTAGCAGCGGCTTAGCGCTCCAAACCACTAATAAGACGTCTGTCACTGGCAGCCTATCAAGAGGGTGGGGAGTAGGGGGTTAGTTACCCCAGGCCCCGTAAGGTTTCGGGGGCTCCGTCATCACTCAAAAATATAACTACACCAGAATGCACCGTTTCAAAAGCAAAGTTCAAAATCTTTCTTCACAGATAAGTCCCGCGAGAATGTTTTCCCTGGGCTTCTAATCGTCCGATTTGCCACGTGAGCGAACATATCCACCAATTTTGCTGAGCTGATGCGAGCTTGACAAATAATGAATTTATATCGTGCAGTTTATCGGGTGTTAAAAGACGTCATACAGTAACGAACGCATTCTCAAGGTTCCGTGAAGCCATTGTTATAGTATTTTAAAAAAATAATACAAAATTATCGAAAGTTCACGCAAATTGCCATATGATAGCAATCAGTGAAAATGTCGTCATCATGTTTTCCCATGAACCTACTTCTGATAGGCCCTAGCAGATTCTTGTGACACCGCGGTGCTAATGGCCACTCACAACCAATCATCGTCAATCTGATGCTCATTGGTCATGCTCATTAATATTCATTCACTGATTGTCAAGTATAGCAACTGGTATTATCATGTCACGATACTTGGCGGTATCGTGGCACCATGATATATCGCAATATATCGAAACCTCTTCAATGCTGGTATCGAAACGTCTATACTCACGATACTTATCGAGGTATCGAAGGTATCGCACAGCACTACTTTGGGCGTAGGTCCAAAATCCTAAGTCTAAAGTGTCTTAGGTCGGAACTGTCTTAGGTCTGAAGTGTCTCTTGTAACCATTCGTCCACACCGTGTCTCAGACAGTGCTTGTACAGACCCCTGAAAGTTTTTGAAATCCCAGAATTAAAATGTTGAGATTTTCAGACTTAGAAAGTCCTAGAAAAAGGCATAGGTGCAAGGTCACACTGTGTTGAATTATCGAAGTTGGTGGAAATTTGACCATGTTCTGACAAAAACAATTTTCCATGTTGAGACACGTACTGTTAGGCTACTTGGCTAACCTGTGCAGTGTGCACACATCAGCAATTTTCTGTGTTTATCACATGTAATATATTTTAAAGGTTGTGTATAGCTATTTATGAGAAACTTATTGCAGAGCTGTGGAACGTCACTTGCCATATGGGATCACACAGTGTTGTCCTGCAGACCTCCCATCTGACTCACTTGAATGTATCCCACCTCAACTCCATCCAGACAGGCTGATACTCGATTTATCTACCCAAAGGGATGAAAGGCTGAGTTGATCTTGGTGGTTGGTTATATACTGGTGTGGTTTACCTGCATCCACAGACATTTGTCCAACCTAGTAGTAACTACTTGACAGCGACTCGGCCGTGAATGGAAGCCATGACCCGTCGATCGTATGTCCGACATTCTACCAAATAGCGACCAAGCCACAATAGTTACTTATTTAACTGTGTGTGTATGTGTGCATGTGTGATACGTTACGTTAGCCGGCAGGTGCTCTACAGCTACTGGATGCGACCAGCTCGTCAACTCTGAGTCCCACAGGTGGAGGATCGACGGTAGCGCCTACCCTGCAGTACCTGGACGTTCACCAGTACGCCGCCGCCGTCGCTGCTGCAGTGGGCGGTGCCCCCACCAACCCCACC
>Ga0209671_1008063_pt1 | contig 11001 bp, 5 predicted proteins | sample WorMetHERISLAND2_2_FD_187401 | JGI IMG/M metagenome (GOLD analysis project Ga0209671, IMG submission 187401) | Marine gutless worms symbiont microbial communities from Max Planck institute for Marine Microbiology, Germany - Olavius geniculatus... | ecosystem: Host-associated > Annelida >...
GCTGCCCTAGATAGGCAGCGGTGGGCAGCGATAGTAAAAATGGCGTCAGACACCAACGGGCATTGAGCCCACGGTTGTCGATGATGATGATGATGATATATCCCATCGTCTATCACATTATATTATCAAGCTCTATAAACTTGCTGTTACTATGTGTCTGACATAGTGTAAATTGTAACTGCAAATGCCACAGACCAAGCAGCCGTGCAGACGCAGATACGTCTGTCTTTGAGCTATGATATATAATCCATACGCACGAGGTTTTTTTGCCATCATTCGGTTGTCTGGGACAGATGTTTACCTCATTCGTAAAGACATAAGCCATGCTCATCAAGTTCCCATGCAGTCGGAGGTATGTCAGCTAAAGAGAACAAGACTTAGTAAGCAGTCTATGAGCAGAGTTGCTCTATAGGCGAGCATGAAGCAGCAGCTCACCTGCTGTGCAATGCATATACGACCGCAGCTGCTGCAACATTGTCAGTCACTCACTCATCGCATCTCTGAATATTACCGACGTTTATACCAGCATCACTTCATGTAAAACAGTGAGTGACATCATCACAATATGCACAAATTATTTCAATCGCAAAACAGCCAGAATTCAAGTAAATTGAGTTACGCCACTGGATTAAAGGCACATCCTCGCCCACAGCCCTGGAAGTAGACCTATAGGTGGTACCAGTGTATATAGGCCACGCAGTGAATGGCGATTATACTCACAGGTAGCGCAGATTGGCAAGGCCGTCGAATGCGCCGTTGTCGAGCCTTGTCAGCTGGTTGTTATTCAGCAGTCTGCAACATTATGACTTTCATCTGCAGCCTAACGACCGAACAACTACACGCAGCTGTCTATGTACTAAACACGTCGTCTGATACTAATGCAAGGACGTTTCTAGGCCTACCGCATACTGTCGGTATACATGCGCACTGTCATAGGCATAAAGAATGTGAAGCAAAAAACGCGATTTTTTTTCAGACTGTAAAGCTGCCAATTGTTTCTTTTGCACATGGAACAAATACGAATTCTGGAGAAAATGACAAATGTCGCAGCCGTGAAGACACATAAATTTCCTCATGCATCTGCTTTTTAGTCAAGCCATGATACAATCGAAACCTTTTTATTAACAGTCAAGTTAGTCTTCGGTACGATTATGGTACGTCGTAAATATCATCGTCATCATGTCAAAAATAAATAAGATAGCAAAAACACAATAGCGAAGAAAAATGGAGAGCCGATAGTTTTAGTTTCCTACTGATGACATTACTGCAAGCAGAAGCGCGCTAAGTTGGATATAACTAGGCATACCAGTATCAAGCATATGCGCAAAAATGATAGGCCTCTTCTGAGATTTTGGCGCTATATAAATTGGTACTTACTTACTTAAAACGTAACGAAATAAGATCATTAGCTGCACAAACTCACAGAGTGTTGAGCTGGTTCAGTCTGGCAAATGTACCCGGTCGAATTTCACTGATTCTATTGAATCGGAGATCTCTGCAACGTTACACAGACCTTCAATACTGTAAATCCGCATCACGTAAACGTATTAATCACTTCTTTGAGGGGACCCTATCAAAATATCGCAATGATGCATGACTTAAGAAAGCTAAAACGATGTACCGATCAATTGGCAGTAAGATATATAGCGACATATTCAGGCGTTTCGACACAGTTTATAAATGCAAGAAAGTTGAAGAAACACACGTGCGGAAGAACAAATGACTCTGGACTTGTTCACGTGACAGGCCTGTTGGCCTGTTATATAACGCTCGAGGGATGGGTGGATTCTGCAACTGATATCAGACGATAGCTTCATAAGCCTAACCTACTGCTCGTAAAACTAACATTAATTTCATTTCAACGTATTTTTGTTTTTGCCCCAAATTCTCACAAAATGAAGAAACAGCCAGCCCCAAATTTAGCATTTTTGGAAAAAAATTGCCCGGCATGCAAAATTACAGACGACGACGCTACTGTCTACAAATTCGACTGACCGCCGTTCCGCGCGTACGATCTGATTTGGTCCTACGTATTTGCCGCCCGACCCCGACTAGTAATAGTAGTAGGCTAAGTACGAGTACTCAGTATGCACGACCCAACGCATCGCCAAATTGATTAATAAATGACGTAGAACAGCAGCATCGTCTGCAAACATCATGCGCCGTAGATGCTGACACTGCGCTGCGAATCACCCGCTGAAAATGTCCGATCAACGGCCAGTACATTATTAGAATTAGGCGTATGGAACTTTCGTTCCCGAGAGCGAAAGTGACGTGGAACTTTCGCTCTCAGGAACTTTCATTCCCTGGAACTTTCGCTCCCACAGCCATGAAGTAACGTGGTTTCGCTCCCCAACACGAATTGTGATTATTTAATAATTGATAAACTAATGGTAATAAGGCGTTGGGCCTATAACTTGTTCGTATCTTTGTACAGATTCATTGTAGTAAAAGGTGGCAAATTGTAGCAAATTATTTTATTAATTATTTTATCTTAAATTTATCAAGTTCCCTAAAAAATTTTCCTCAAACTATATTTCTTTATAAACTCTTTCTTAAGTTATGTTTTTCGTCAAGTTCTTACCATTATTTTAAACTTCAGTCTCTTTCTTAAACCCTAAACTCATTTTTGTCTTTTTGGAAAACCTTTATATGCTAGGTGTAGGCCTAGCACGTCTTCCTTAGCGACAGCCGGGCTTTCTTGTTTAGGACGTTGAGCATTTACACCGCATGCTGGCGTTCTTTGATTTCAGCTGCTTCTATTAAGCATTTAAATGTGTAGGTCTATAATGTTAACTCTGAGTGAGGAGCGAATGTTCCACCTCATTTTCGCTCAGGGAGCGAAAGTTCCAGTTACTTCATTATTAAGCCCGCGATGAACTGCTCAGAAAAATGTTCCGACATTAGTAAAATAGCACAGCTCTGCCTTGTTCGCCGTGTCTTCTCATCAGCTCACGGTAATTTACTTCTGGGAATTGCATAAAGTTTGTAAGTGTTGTTCTTACAGCACGCAAACTACGTACTTATGCTTATATTTTATCGCGGCATTGTATGCTTTTTCGTCCTTTATGTGTTTATATCGTGAATGGCCTAGGAGATTTATGCATCATGAGTTTGCCCTAACAGTCCCTATTAAAAGCCTTTATAAAAGCTTTGACGGTCACGTTAGAACTGCTGCGCTGCGGCGGCTACTCACAATGTGGTGGTGGACTCTGGGACGCTCGGGACCGCATCCAGCTGCAGAAACATGCAGCGAACTGTTGTTTGGAAGCAGACGCAATTCGCCGGACAGCCCGGAATATCTTCAGCCACTTCTTCGCTAAGGAGCTGGCCGCCCGCTCGATTCAAGCACATCGTCATCATTATCATCATCATCATCAGCAGCAGCAGCAGCATGTGCTGCCGGTCAGCTAACCTCATCGTTGTCTGTCGATGTTTCACCACGTGTCTGTGGTCAAATGTCGTCAGAAAGTCATGCAACAAACAAGTTGCGTATACGCGCAGAGAGATGCTACGACGATATGGCTTCAGCGGCAAGCAGAAGATGACGCGGAGGCGTTGCGTTCTCAACTGATACTGAACTAACAACGTTGTGCCGTCTACACCGTCGGCTGCGGGGGCAGGTTGTAAGTAATAGACCAATCTATAGGCCTAGGCCTAAAGCAAGCTTGCAGCTCCCTCACCAGTTCTTAAGCACGACCCACGGCGCCGCGCCAAAGCTAGTGCTGCACTGAATCGGAAATTACACGAGGATTCAAATAAGTATGATGTTTACCGAAACACAAAATAGATTTACGAAATGTTAACAACATTAATGAAACGACACGCGAATGATGCGAGATGCAGAAACGTTAGGCAACAAATGATAAAAGTATTTTACAGGATGACTAGAAAGGCGTACATGGGACAAAAGTTAATACACAGCCGAGCGCAATAGATCCAAAATGCCAGCGAATAGGCATATAGCGAAATTGCAAGGATCTACCACGTTACGAAGTATTGCAATTTTTAAGATACAGAGAGTTCAAAACTATAGAAATTTTGATTAAAATGTTGACTAAACCGTGTCTGGAAAAAACAAGCCGCTTTTATTTTGTAAACATCTCTGTGCAATATTGGCCGATTTTTAATAATTTTTGGCATGCAACATCCCAAAAAACTTGATAAATGACTGCAGTTTGCCCATCTCACATTAATACTGTCGCTACACTACCCGTGAAATTCAGAAGTAGTAATGTGGCCGTTTGTATTAAGACAGCGCTAGCTAGGATCACAAAATCTTCACTGTGGGCTGCCCCAAGAACTCTAGGTTTTTGTGACAAAATTTCCTGCCCCTGGGTGAGAGCGTTCTTCCCTTTGAACGAGAGCGTGAAAGAGGCCGGGGTACCCCCTTTAAGAAGTGGTTATTTTACCGACAAGCTCACGTCTTGTTCTTATGCTTGTATAAGATTTACATACTTATTATTTTAAAATGTCGATATCAATATCGATATCGATATCGTATCGAAATTGACAAAGATGTGGTCTCGGTCGAGACGTCTCGGTCTCGAGACGGTCTCGAGACGTACGAACGTCTCATCTCGGTCTCGCCTCGGACAAAATCCTCAACGTCTCGTCTCGGTCTCGGAGCAATATGTCTCGGTCTCGGCCCAGTATAGGTTTCGTCTCGGGTCTCAGGCCATTGCGTCTCGTCGAGACGTTTTGTGCAGGCGGGCGCCGTGCATAGGCCCACTGTAGCTGCAGTTAGAGCGATAATAACTAGCATGACATTTGTGGCTTAGACATATTCGTTTACAGTGTTTTTACTCTTTCAATTACTTATTTATCATAAAGCAGAATTATGTCAAGTCACTCTTTTTTCGTCATAAAATGACCTGGTCGCAATGAAGATAAAGTGTATATGTCAGAATGAATACTATCAGCCAAAATAATGTAGGCCTAGATGACGTATAAGGCTATAGTTTACTAATTTCAGTTGCTTGCAAACATAATGGCTCATGTCTACAGCACTGCAGTTGCAATTCTTTACAGTGACGTAGCCAGAAATTTCAATTGGATAGGAAGGCTCGTCTCCCTTCCCCGCCTCTCCCTTCCCAATTTTCCCTCCCTCCTTTTTTCCTTCCCCTTTTACCTTTTCCCTTCCTTCCCCTGTCCTCCTCTCTTCTCCTCCCCTCTCCTACCTTAGAAGTAAGACCCCTTAAAATCCAGCTAGGTGATCTGGGGGAGCGTAAGCTCTCCCAGCGAAGTCTGGGACAGAGCCGCAGCCGAAATCGAATTTGGTGCATTTTAGCTTTAAAAATGAGACCTGGTGGCAACGATTTTAATCATTTTTAGCTGACCAAATTGGCCAATTTCGTGCAGTTTAAACGTATGCTTATGTTTTGGAGGATAGGGGACTGAACCCCTGGCCAGGGTTTTCAATAGACCTGAATTTTTAGGAAGTCATGACTTCTAAGCTAAAAAATTTGGACGTCAGTGTACAAAATCTGGAAGTCATGCAGTAGGCCTACAAGAAAACTCGAGCAAAAACTTAATGCAAAACAATACTTACTACATATGCGTCGCTTACGCACCACCAACATAGGTCATGCTTTTACGTGCTACAGAGGGCGTCTATGGCACGATTGTTGTCTCTCTGTCAGTCTGTCTGTCGGTCTGTCTGTCACGGATGTACTGTGGTTAAACGGTGCAAGATGGGGTCTAGGTTGTCACTGATTACTATTAGGAAGTCGCATATTGGTTTTCAAATGACATGAAAATCATTGGCCTTGGACGACCTTGAAGGGTCATAACGCACTACGGTATGTCAATCGTGCGGTATTGTGGTTAAACGGTAAGTCATAGGGGGTCGGCAATGGTACCAACTACCATCGAATAGGGTGCTGGCGAATTTATATATAGGCTGTCAATAGTAACCATGTCTCCTTCTGCAGCGGTTTGGCCGCAATTTTTAATGGAAAGTTTCAAGCTATAAGTGGCTGTACCGGTATGTCAGAAACGGTGAGAGATAAAGCCAAGGTTACTATTAATTACTAAATAACAATTGTCACATAGGCCTATTGGCTTTCAAATGACAAAACATCATTGACCTTGGATGACTTTGAAGGTCAGTAGTGCAGCAGGAACTACATGTATATAGGCTGTAGTGTGTCTTCCCTAGCGACAGATGGTTTTCTTGTAAACGAAATTCGGGATTTTTGGCAAAATTTTTGACGAAATTTGCATTTTTGACCAACGAAAAATGGCATTTTTGACGCAAAATCTTTTGGAGCCCAGTCGTATAATCGTATTGTAGGCCTATCGCGGTATTATGTTTTGGACTTTTGGAAAATCAAAGACGTTACAACTAGCCTAAATATCGCGATAGTAGTTGCAACGCCTTTGGGAAAAGAGTTTATTTTTATAAACTCTTTCTGCGCACCATGTAGAGATAATTGGGTCAGTACATGACCTGTGACCCCAAGCAGCTTTGCTGGCCATTTGGCACTTGACAAGCAGCTGCTGTATCGTTTTGTGTTGCGGTGCAGCCGAATTTGCGAACGTTTTTTCGTGAAATATGCCAAAGACATCAATCGAAGCGCTACTGGAAGCTGCTGCATATCTCGATCGCTGTGGAACGGGTTAGTATATGACAAATTTTGATTAAAAACTGCCGTGCCACGTAGTAGTAGTACGCTTTGTTTTTTGCAGACCCAGCTATCGTCGTCATAATAGCGTAAAATCAAGAATTACCGTATATATTTATTGGCCGTCGATAGCTCACAGAACATACTGGATGCATATACTGTGCATACTAACATACGCAATGGTAGTGTGCTAATAGAGTCTAGCAAACGATCAAACGATAGAGCTTTCATGATGTTCTGTGGGTTCACTAGGCGAAGTTTTGTGAAGGGGGATTGGGCCTTGCATACGCTGGATCACACACAATTTTTGTACGTCTTGGCACTGTTGCAGGTATAGTATAGTAAGAGTTGAGTCATGGAATGTCAGCCTTGAGTTGAAAGGGGTCAAGTTCTGACTCCCAAGTCAAAAATTATGTCTAGGCTTATTTTGCGAATTTTGGGTCCTGATGCCAGTTTTTGGAGAAGAAAGTGCTTTAGGGTTGGCATTAGTGTTATTCAGTATGTCGATGAAGGTACATTTTACATAATACAAGTCAAATGCTTGGAGAGTGGATGCATGTGTCTGTAGACGACGTAAAAACTGAATCTCGTGTCACACGTCGTGGTCTTGGGATTGGAATTGCAAACTCGCATCAGTGTGGTAAGTAGATTCTGACTGATATCTATCTGTTTCTGCTGTAACTTTTAGAAAGTTTTTATGAACATATTGATAATGGTTCAACATGGGCATTTCTATTTACTATCGCATAGTAAAGCCAGTTGCTTTTCATCACCTTGATTTTCCAAGAAGGTGAACAGCTGTACAAAATATTTGCTCTGCACAGATAGTTGCACTGCAGCAGTTACCAAAAGTGTACTTTGAGAAGTTAGAACTAGAGCTCTGCACAGGCCAATTTCATGGCCCGGCCCGGTTTGGCCTGATGTCGTTTCGGCCTGACCCAGCATGTTAACTACTTGTGATATTTCAGCCCGGCCCGGCATAATTGAAACCCGGCCCGGCCCATAGACAAAAATTAAAATACAACATTTTGCGCAAATGCCACCAGTCAATTATTAAACGACAACAGTCCAAAACTGAAATAGTTAGAATCATCATTGTCTTATAGGCGAACAGAAATAAAACCTTAGGCCTGTTTATTGGAATCTGTAAGATTAGGCCTATCTTATGCAAGAACAGAATGTTGTCAACGTTGTCTGGTGAGAGCAGTGCGACGTTGAGATACAGACTTCGTGCATCCAGCAACACTGAGCGATCGCTCACTCGCTGCGCTACAGGCGGGTACTGCAAACCCCTGACGAGAGGCCTATGCTATGGCCACCACTGGCTGGCAAGAGGAAGTAGCAACAGGCATATTCCAGCGTAATCTGATAGGCCTACTGCTGGGTAACTTAGGTCAGTCTCACATGCTTTAGTTGCTCCTGCCACTCTGAAGTGATTCTCCACTGCACTGCTGTCAAAAGAGGGAAAGGCATGGAAGTAAAAAGCCATTGACAGACAGAGCCTACTGTGGACCAGAGAGAATCTTTCTGCTTTCCCTGCCGACCTAATGTGCCCAGAGTCCACAACTTCAAATTTCATGGCGCCATAATATGCAAATCTGACTAATTGTAATTTTACGAGCTAAACCGGCTCGGCTCGGTAACTACTCAGTCCAGCCCGATTTCTAGAAGAAATTTTCAAGCCCAGCCCAGCCCGTAACGGGCTGGGCCGCCCAGCCCGTAACGGGCTGGGCCGCCCAGCCTGTGCAGAGCTCTAGTTAGAACCCCTGGCCTTGTCTTGCATAATGTAAAGAACAAATGGCTAGTTAATGACAAGAGCACCCTACATCACCTTGTGATGCATTTGGTTATGTTTACGAGCATGTGCTTGTCTTGTGCAATTGAGTGGCTATTCAAGGAGTTGATTTCAGTGCTAATCGAAGTTGCAGATGCAACTTTGTTTAGAGATCAGTAGCAGCTACGTTATACCACTGTGTCTGTTTCATAAGTATTATATACAGGGTTTCTTGACTTTCTTTTGTGGATTGTGGGGCCGGGGTAGCTTACCCTCTCCTCTACACCATCCTCTCGACTGGCCTGATCAGTATGCCTTTCAGTCCTTGCAGTTAATGGACTATGTGTCTTTGTGCCTGTTGTAGAGGTGGACCATGGGTATGCCTCTACACAGCCAGTGCCATATCAGCATCCCAGGCAACGAAGCAAGTCTAAGTCTAAAGTCCACGCAACGCTGCATCGGTGTGTACTGTAGTTTCAGAGATGATACTAGCAGTGGAGTCGCTATTTGAAACTGTGAGACACAGTGTTACTTACATAACTTGCTCAGACCTCCCTGGGGGTAGTGACATGGTGTCGGCCCGCCATTTCAAAGGATTAGGGGTTAGCAGTTAGAGTTAGGCATTAAATGTGCGCTAAATAGTGCACCTACAATGAAGGCTAAATAGCAAGAGGCATTATCGAGAACTATTCACTGCAACAACCATGAATGATGGCTTTTAGAACGGTGAACCTTAACTGCTGAAATTACACCAGTTTGATTTTTTATCGCTATTCTTCCAAATCAAGAACTTCACAACTGACCATTGGCTTTTGGAACAAACTGATGTCGTATAAAAGTGGCTGTTTATTTAATTGAGATGTGCTTATTAGGCGAACTCGATAACTTGGAAACTTTGTTCTTTGACTGTACTAGCTATTGATCGGTTAGATTCAGCCCCGCCCAGCTGCACTAGTTTTGATTGAGGAGATTTCCAGTCCCGGCACATGAACTTCCCAGTCTCACAGACACTAAGCAGCTTGATGTTTCCTTGCAGGTAAAATAATAAATGTAACGTGAACTGGTCACTGCCAATGACAATTTCACTGCATTTAGCAGTGTTATAAACAATAAGATTTGCATCTAGTTTTGCATTTTATTATTCACGTTCTGCATGTGCAACTTTGGACTTAAGACTTTGTAATAGAAATTTGCATACATTGAAGTTGTATTGATGCTGGCGCAGGTACACACATAATGAACTGGAGAAAAGCAGGTATTTCAACTGTTCACATTATATCTGTTTGTCATTGTTTATTGCAGTGTGTTATCCATAGATGCAATAAACGTTGGAAAGAACATATTTGTATTGAAAAAATATGTGTTTGTAAACATTGTTTTTACATGACATTTTGATTAAATCCATACTTCAGAATACATTTCTTCATATTCAGTAATATGTGATCGTCATTGGCTGTCAGCTTATCTAAAGTAGATTTTTGGTCTTGAGTGATTGAAATTTTGTTCTCATGCTAGTATGTTTACAACTATAAAGCATGCCTTTTAGAAAAAAAAACAAATGAGACAAGAAAGCCTAAGCAAAACGATGAGCTGCTTACACTCTGGCGGATTGCATCATGCACCAATTCTGGGTTTTTCTTGTTAATTTACCTGAAGGAAACTGCACTCATTACTGCTTGAAGTCTACAGCAGCCCAGCATTACTCACTCTTCTGGTTAGTTAATTGAAACAAGAAATTTGAGCTAATGCTCACGAGACACGCGAAAGCCTATAGCAGTTCCGGTTCAGTAGTTTAGCTGAAAATTGGCATGTTTACGCTAAGTTAATATACAAATACCAAATTCTCTATCTGGATCGCATAGGCCTAACGATAGTTCTGTGGTGCCACCTTGTGAATGATATAGACTTATGTTGCGGCCCGAAATTGCCAAAAAAATCCATAAAACCCCCTATTTTGGCGTTCAAGGTCATTCAAAGTCATTGAATTCGGCGCCAATCGATAGCCAGTGTATGACTTCCTATTAGTGGTTAATAGTAACCTAGGCCCTATCTCGTACTGTTACTGAGATACAGCGACTTATTGGCCAAAAATCACAAGTTTTGCCCACCCCCTCTCATTTAGCACCCTCGTTCGGGGTGACCCCCTTCGAATTTATGGAAAAGCTTTACGGTTCCTCAAACTAGAGTCTTCCAGGCAGCCGACAGTGTAGATTTGATGATCCTGTCTTGTACCGTTTTTGACTGATCCACCTGTGTGACAGATGTACAGACGGACGGACAGACGGATAGAATTGCGATGGCTAAGACGCGCTGAAAGCAGTAGCTGCTTTTGCGTGTAAAAAGGTTTTTGAAGGCATCAATAGGCCTAGTTCTCTATTGAAATAGTCTCGGAGCTGTGAAGCATCACCTATCATATGGGATCTGGATCACAAAGTGTTACCTGCCACCCGACATTGGTGAATGTGCCCTTTACACGCCAGTATGGTACAAGATTGATCACCCAGAAGGGATGGACGGTTGAGTTAATGTGGATGGTTTACTTGCCCCCAGACAATCACCCATCCAAGTGGTAGCCTAGAGCAACATTGGTTGAGCACCCAT
>Ga0209671_1008064_pt1 | contig 11000 bp, 9 predicted proteins | sample WorMetHERISLAND2_2_FD_187401 | JGI IMG/M metagenome (GOLD analysis project Ga0209671, IMG submission 187401) | Marine gutless worms symbiont microbial communities from Max Planck institute for Marine Microbiology, Germany - Olavius geniculatus... | ecosystem: Host-associated > Annelida >...
CTCCCCCACCTCCGGCCGCGATACCGCTGCCACCCTGTACTGTCCAGTACTTGCTATAGCGCTTCTTACATGAGACGGACTCAAGACCAGAAGCGCTTTACAATCTTGAAAGTGGCAGCTGATTGGCATAAGCTAATGATACCGCAGCGACCATCCATTGCCCGCGTGAACGAACGATTGGACACGCGGTTTGCAGCTAGCAGACATACCATCGCCTCAATCAGCCACACTAGGCCTTCATCCCGTAGCCCGTAAGCTACTACTCATTTTCCGTCCCACGCAGGGTAGGAGGCTGAGTTGGCCTGAGCACATAGTAGGTTAGCAACCTGCTCAAGGTTGCTTGCAAATGACGGCAGTGAGAATCGAACCGCAAACTGAAAGTTACGAGTCGACACTAACCACGAGATGCTTGCACCTACACAGGCAGTTAAGTGTGAACAACTTGCCCAAGGCTGTTACTTGGTAGTGCATCGGCTGGGCATTGAACCGTGGACCTTTCGGTCTCGTATCCAACGCCCTAATCGCTGAGCCACCAAGCCACCAAGGCAGTTTATGTACCGATGCGCGTGCCGATGCCGTATCCCTTGCTGTCGAGCAGGCCTCCTACTTGCATCAGGTCGCAGTTACGCTGTACGTTGTAGTCAATCATAGTCGACTCCATCAAGAACGCGTAGTCGCTGTTGAGCACCAGGTCGATGCCTTCCTGAGACGTCTTGACGAACACCGTCTGCTTCTGACTCTCCATGAACGCCCACATGCGCTGATACGTCGGCAGCTTGGATTCCTGGCAACGCCAGACAGACACCGTATTATAACAGACTCCATGCCGCATCATTGTCTCCGCACAGTGAGCGCATTGAACGGGGGAGGGAGATAATGTGCTCACTCTCGTGTGTCGTTCTGTGTGTGTGTGTGTGTCTGTGCGCAGCGGCGTGACGTCACAATGACAATGACGTCATTACATCACACGCAGCAGACTGTGTATCTTCTGTGACGTCACCTGCAGCAATATCTGCAGCGAGTGGCCAACGCTATAAGAGTAGCTATTGTAGCTATTAATACTGGGAAAAAGTATATATTTTACATAATTATTTAACTAACTAAACAAATTCACAACAATGCGTTTAATCATTTATTTTGTAAATCTATAAAAATTTATTCCGATTTTTGTCTGTCCGGGGAACGTTTACGTAAATTTTAGGCTTTTAACGCATTTTTGATCTGAGAGCCAGTGCGGTCGGACGGACATACAGACAGACGGACGGACGGGCAAGACCTGTACTGCGGCCTATATAGCAAGACAGCCGCACAACAATGTCTAAGTTCGCCCAACGTCAACCGTTAAAACGGCATATTTTTCGTCCCAAATTTCGACGCCAAAGAGCGATGTCGTATAGGCGCTGAATGGTCATGTCACAATGACGCCGAGCAGCGTCATATCTGACGTCACACCTTGACGTCACAATGTCGTGTTACGTCACACGTCACGTCATCACACAGTCACTCGCGCACGCATGCGAAATACTGTAGCTCTGACATCTATGTGCAAGAATTGCCATCACTTGCAGTCGTTTCGTCTTGCCAGGCGTAGTACGTACATCTATTTGAAGCAAGACCGAAACAGGACACGGAAGGAAAGACCAGCAGCCAGTGAGAGTTGACCGCAAAGATGAGCGCCAGCTCTTGAGAAAAGACCTCGACACAGAGGATGATGGGGTGGTGTTTTCAGAGAACCTCTATAACGATGATGATGACGATAAACTACCTCACCCACGTGACGTTCTAACTATGGAGTATCATGAACCACGATCTGTTCGCGTCCAGACTTTTCTGACAGGCAGAATGAGTGAGCGGAGTTTAACGACCCACTCCGCACATAATAGATCATTTTGTAGTCACTCTGCCACGCTGATCAATCATTGTTGAAGTGTTTCAGACCAGGACAAACAATATAGCAACAAAGAAAAATACAACTGGAGCACATGCTAGCAAAATATTGATTTGTCTTTAGTCTTCATTTCACGTAAATAAAAATATTTTTCCATATTTGCACTCGTACTTATTTCACTCTCCGTTTAGCTGTAACTTTACGCTAACGTCATTGTCATGTTCCCTCACAAAGCAACTGCTTCAGTTTTGTGCAACACTGCGAAAATAAATGAGCAATAAAAACAAAATTAGCCTATATGACTTCATGTATAGCAGCTGGTTGTACTAGTCGAATAGAGAAGCCAAATTGTGGTAATGCGTTGTGTATTAGCAGAATTAATCGGTCATCATTTAAGGCTACAATCCGATCAGAAATCAAGAAGCAGGAAAAATGGTACGCCCACCGACAAATGCAATAATATTAAGCTTTATCGTCGTTTATCCGCATTATTGTTGTTTTAATTTTATTAGTTCATGCCACTCGTATATGTTTATAGGCCTACATTTTATGCATCCCGACCTTTGTTATCTTTTTTCTCCTTATCCCATGCTCATCTCGTTATTAATCCGTCAAAGCAGCGTTGGTAAATAGCAAATACTCGTTATTTGTTTTCATGTCGGACGTACAACGTAAAACACCCAAGACACGTTCACACGTCCTATGTGAGTGTGAACACGCCTTCATACTCGTGATGTTTGTTGCGTATATGCCGTCCGTTGAGACGGATCACCGATCTGCACTGGACTGTTACAACATGGGGAATAGATATCCTAAGCGATAGAAATAAAATAAAAACGAAAGCTGTCCACTCCGGCTTATATTTCATTTTCTTTCTGTGGCCTTGTACGCGCCTTAACGTTAAATGTGCAGCGCGATCTGCGTATCACGCAGACTCGATAATCGCGTCCAGTAGCTATCCTGTAAGGGTGCGTAATACCCCGTTTACATGATCGAGCAAACATCGAGCAAACGTCGAGCAAATGTATTCAAAATACACGTGCTAATTGCTCGACGTCTGCTCGATGTTTGATAGCATTCATCCAGCTAGCTCGACGAGCTATGGTAATTCGCATGCTAATTAGGAGGGCGAGCGGGTTGTAATTGGAAGGCCTATATAACACGTGATCAGCTGTCGGCTAAGCCTAGGCCTACATTTGATCCATGGGCGGGGTTCCATCAGGCCTGCTTGATGTTTGCTTGATGTTTGCTCGATCGTGTAAACGGGGTATAAGTTACTAATGCCCACAATGTCGTTAGGCAGACGTCGAATCAGGTCCCACACCTCACGCTAGCGGCTCTGCGACATCATGTGAACTGAGCGAACGGCAACCTCATTAGATCAGTGTCAGTAGCGGAGTACCAGATATCGACAACGCTATTCCGTGCAATCAGTCGTTCGCTATTTCCCTGCTCAGCATTGCTGGCGACCGACAAAAACACACTACGAGCACCAGTATAGTCGTAGCCGTGTCACACTCAGTCGTACGCACCCTGTAGGACCACACACTGAAAGCCTACTATGCTTTCTCGCAGGACGCTGTAACTCGGCGCAGCAGCTGAGAAGTAAGTAGAAAATACAACTAAAGTAAAACGCACATTTAACGTTAAAATTAACTTCCAATGCACCAGTCCCACTAGTAGAGACTAAACAAAATTGTTTTTAAAAAAACTGTTTAAAGCTACGCTCATCACAGAGTAACGTCTGCATTGAATACCAGCAGCTGGTCACGGACAGCTGGTAGCTTCAGGATCAGATTTTCCCGATCAAGTACACCGCCAACTCTAAAAATGCGTATTTTGCGTCTAAAATTGTGATTACATGTAAAACTAGAAAATATGTCGGCCCGATGCCCTACGGTATACATACAGCTGAGAAACACTAACCCAACCATACGCCCATCCCTGCCGGCTAATTCTGCAGTGAACCAAAAGTCAGTACAGCGGTTGCTTCTGTCCTATGAAAATTTTCACACGAACTTTGGTTTTTTTAACTTTTTAGCGCTGAAGTTATAAAAACCGTACGTGACAAGCGGACGAGCAAGACCCATAATGCGACCTGTTAGGAGGACTGCCGCATAGTAAAATGTTTTCTTAAATCTTACAATGGTAATAGGTTTATATTGTGTTCTATAACTCATTCAGTTTTATTTAGCATAAAACAAAAACGGAAGCGCTATACACGCAAACTTTATTCACTGATTTAAACGGCAGCACAATAAAAATACTAAACACAAAAAACTTAACCATACGTACCCTGAAGAATGTGTACGTGGATCCGCCGTGTATCGTGCCGTAGAGGATCGTAGTCTGCTGCGAGAGGTCTTCCGCCGACTCGATCGGCGAGACCATTCGCTCTACGGTCAGGAACGCGGCCAGGTTAGCTGTGTAGGACGAGATGATGATCAGGGTAAAGAACCACCACATGCCACCAACGATGCGAGTCGACACGGCCCTCGGGTTGATGTCCGATCCCTGCTGCATCAGCGTGCCGACGGCGAACCAGAAGGCGTTGGAAAGGGTGAAGATGTTCTCGAGGACGGCACTGTCTGGGTTGCACGGGTGCGGGTTGTACCACTCGTACGGACTGAAGCGTGCCAGCACGTACATCATCAGACTCACCACCTACAGCAGCAGCAGCAGCCGCGTTGATTTGCAGTGAAATTCTGGCAGATCTCAATGCGAAACAAACAACGCTTTGACCTTGACCTTGATTCTTCCAGCATCCAGCTGCAGGACACAATGGGCCACACTCCGACGCCATGCGTGTCCGTCAAGCCCTGCCACCTCCGTTTTCTCCCAGGTAAACCTCCATAATCTTTTGTAAATTTTTGTTGACTGTGCACCTCCAACTGTGTTTCGTTTTTATTCGGGCATCACTGAGTATAGGCTGCTCATCTTCTTGGCTCACGCCGCGATTTAAGCGTGCAGTTTCAGCCTCCGTGTGTGACCCAAGAACACGAACAGGTTCGGATGGACTAACTGGACATGATGTCACTCACAGAGCAGTGTGACAGCTCTCAACGGCGTTGTTTGTTGTGCGTGACGCGTTGTTGCCTCGACGCCAAGTAGGCCCCGCCACGGCCTGAAATGAGATCTCAGTATAGAACTGGCGCCTTTAGCTACATTGTTCAATTTATGTGCTCAGGATGCTTAACGCCAAACTATTACGCTGTTCCATACTTTTCTTTTCCCGCTTCTTTTCAGTTCTGCATTTTCCATCTGCAGCTCTGTGCCGCATTTTCTGATCATGCATTTTTCGGTCCTGCATTTTCATGTATCGTATTATCAGCGTCCCCGTCGTAGTCGTAGTCGTAGTGGGTCATTAGGGGCGACTGAAAATGCGAGAAATGAAACTTCGGCACCATCAAAAATGCAAGTCGTGAAAATACGAGACATGAAAATGCGGGAAATGAAAATTCGGGAAAAGTGTGATTTTGGTTTAGGTGAGCATTAACGGTCTGTACAGCTTCCCAGCAATCCACAGGATGGTGCTTCTGCCATACAGAACACTCGCTATGCCACAGTCGGTGACTCAACGTTTTTCCGCGGCCAAGTCTCTACAAGCACTGATGACACCGCTCTGTTGTTCAGCACTGACACTCAGATGCAACTCCTGCAGGATGCTCGCGTTGTCTTTGTCGACTCTACGTTCAGGGTGGTCCCGGCACTATTTTATCCGTTGTTCAACATTTTCGTTCCTCATGCAGACTACTCGTTTCCAGTGTGCTATGCCCTGACTGACCTGTATCGCGCAGTGCTTGAGCGCCTGCATCAACTGGCACCACAGTTTGCTCCCACTCAGCTAATTGCCGACTTCGAGGACGCTCCAGCAGCTACCTTTCGTGTTGTCTTCGGCGAACAGCTTCAGATCTCCGACTGCTGGTTTCACTATACACAGGCCGTCATCCGACGCATGAAGAAATTGGGACTGCAAAAGGCCTACACCACAGACGAGCAGACGCAGTTGGCGTTTCGATGTCTTCTGCTGCCATGCAGTGATATTGAACCTGGCCTTGAAACGTAAAACTTGACGTGAAACTTCTCGACATAGACAATTCGGCGTCTAATCAGCTCATGCAGCAATTGTTTCGATATGTTTAACGACATTGGATAAAGAAGTCAAGCATCGGGCCGTCGCGTTTGTCGGTCCGTGACAATACGTCGCGAACTAACAACACCATGGAGAGTTTTCACGCAGCTCTGCATCAGCGAGTGAAGGTAGCACACCCTAATCTGTTTACTTTCCTTGGTCATCTAAAGCGTGTCCATGACGAGAGACGCGGATGTCCAATCTGTCGAGCGGACATCACTATCGTCTTAACTTTGTACTGACATTCAGCGAACTATACTGAACTGAACTGTAGAACTGTAGACGAGTTTTGATGATAACTTTTTTTGCTTTTTTGAACGTTAATTTGAATTTCGTTAATTTCATGTACTGACATTCGGCGAACTGTACTGAAATGAACTGTAGAACTGTAGACGAGTTTTAATGATAACATTTTTGTTTTTTTGAACGTTAATTTGAATTTAATTAATTTCATAGTGTAAACATTACTTTTAGCATACGTCAGACCCGCATATTCATTTTCCCGTATATTCATGTCTCGTATTTTCATGTCTCGCATTTTCATGTCTCCCATTTTCTTTTCCCGCATTTTCATGTCTCACTTTTTCCATTTTTACCCCTTATTTTTGGTGCCGCATTTTCATGTCTCGTATTTTCATTTCTCGCATTTTCAGCGTCCCCGGTCAGGGGTCATTAATGATATAGCTGAGACTAAAATACACTACTACAGGACAAGTAAGTAGCCTGTCTCTCCACACATTTTTTAATGAAAACGAAAACTGTAACTGCCTGAGTGCACTATTCGCTGAACGGTCGGTCAGCTGTAATCAATCAGTTAATCATAACTGTTTCAGTAGCAAAGCTGTTTTGAGGTAATACCAGGTAGGCGGCGATGACGTAGACCCAGATATCGATGGCAAGCGGATTGAGGAACGAGAAGAGGCCGGGACTCTCTCTCTGCGGTCGTTTGAACAGAATGCTGATGCCGAGGTTCATAAACGGCTTCGTGAAGTCGATCACCTTCTCACGCAGATAACTGATGGTCAGCGATGCCGCCGCCAGGTCTGCTTTCTACATGCACAACAGCCAGGCGCATACAACAGCTAAAAACATCTGCGAACACAGTATCGACATATCATGTGGTCGGCCACATAACGTTTGACCTCCTAAACTAAAAATCGGCACACCTGTTACTTCAGTTCTGTGTGACGTTCGCGCGAATTTTTGCTTTCTGTTGGTACGTTTTTTGTTTCGAGTCAAGAACTCGCACGGACAGACAGACGTACAGACCGGCAAGACAAGTAATGCGGCCTAGTAGGACGGCAGCATAATAAACAATCTGCTTCGGTTGGACAGTTGCAGTAAGTGCCGGCTAAAATTTCGTGTATAATTTGTGTCGTTATCTTAACCTTAGATAATTTCTACTTGTATCCGACAGTCCGTTTATTTTTTTCTCTGTATATTTCCTAGAGACTTGTATTCCCACGCTGGTTCGTTAACTATCTCTCGTATTCGTAGTGCAAAGCACTGCTTGTAGCATAACAGCAGCGACTTTTTCGAAAAAGCCTGTTGCTGATTAAGGGTATCGACCGTCTTGATAAAAAACGCAATTTTCTCCACCTTTTCTTCCGCGAAATATATATTAGAGAACCGAAAGCAGCAAAGAACGTTCGGATGGACTTACGTTATCGATGAGCTCGCGAACCATGCCGGTCCAGCCGTCTTTCTCCGGTGCGCCGTATTTTCGGTCAGGCACGATGTATAGTAAGTACTTGAAGCCGACTTCCTCGGCGATTTCTCGCAGCAGATCAACGCAGAAACCTTCGAACCGATCGTTTCCGAACAATCCTTCCTCGTTCTTCTTCTCCATTACGTACGGGTCCTCCTGCGTCGACAGCACTCTGATTGAACAGGGTATATCTTATACTATTGGCTTACAGGATACGCGGAAACAGGGTGGCGCAAAAAGTGTAAAAAAATTTATTTTAGTTCGTCAACATCTAAGTTTCGCTACATGTTGCACCGATTGCCAAGAAATACGAGTTTCACGTAAAATTTCTTTTAGGCGATTTGTGCAATTTTGTGGGCGCCAGGTTAATTTTATTGGCTGCAAAACACTTCGTCAACAACGCCAATGTTCTGTATGTTCAACTTTTTATGCATTACCCTGTGTATTTTTCATTGCTAAATATGCGTTAAAATACACTTTTTGCGTACTTGCGAAGTTGCAACTCCATTAGCTGAGTGCATGTGCTTTCGGAGAGAGAACGGAATAGGGTTATACGAAACTGGGAAAAATCATGATGGGAAATTTTTTTTTGAGATAGGACAAGGTAATTTTCACTACCGTGTAAATCTAGCACTAACACGTTGACAATGGCGTAGTATTGCGACAGGGTATATGGCCGCTTAGTGGCCGCTTAGCCAGTAAAGTATTGTCAAGGGAAGGTAAGTAAGTAAGTAAGTAAGAAAGAAATACTTTAAGACGTACGCTCATATGTACAATGTACATACAACACAGAACATTATTCAGCGTTGTGCTTGTCATTATAAGCATTTAGTGCAACTGCATTTATTTCATTTGTTGCTCGACAATGACCATCCTCTTTATGCTAAACAAAGCATTTCTTCGGCGCTTATGCGAAGTGCAAAACTGCGTTTCTTCTATTGGACAAAAAAATTCTACCGTCCGACGTTATGACACAATTACATGCACATTATATACACCAACATGGAACAAACTTCAACTGAGTTTGTATTTCACTTTGATCTCAAGTGAGCCATAATTTGCGCTGCACAGTCGAAGTTCACGTCAAGACACGAGATGAAATCTGTTCAAATCTCAGACCACCGATAAACCGGGTTGAGCTGATCCGAAATTTGGAGCGTTTCGATGCAACGCGCCCATGCACGTGGATTAGTTTGAAGGACAGCGCGACGTATCGAAGTCATCGATTGTTAATGTATAGACAAGCGATATAGAACCGTGTCAAGTTCGTTGACGTGTAACTGAAATGACGTATATAGGCTACGGTCCGGTGTCTCCAACGCTTGTATTGATCGCATCTCACAGTTGCTCAGCACCAATTACCGTCAGCTTCTTACCCGCGACCACCACCACTCTTACTACTCCTGCTACCACACTACCACTACTTGCTGGTAACGCGCGATGTCATCGATGCCAATCAAGCCGCTAATCTCTGCAGTGACGGACAGACTGACCAGGCTGACCAGACAGCCTCTGATCTCAGTGACATCACCCAGGCCGACTAGTGACTCATAGCTGATCAAGCGGGTGAGGAGACTGACGAAATGTCGACGTCGTAGCAGTCGTAGTCGGCGCACGTCAGGCCAAATGGTCAGGCGCAGAGCGGGGCAATGAACGTCAGCGTCTGACGCTCTCACAAACTGACGGCTAACACAACTCTGCGTCGACGCTTCGCCTCTGGTGTACACCGTGACTCAAAAAAGTTCACCATTTTCATTTTTTTGCGATATCTTTGTCAGATGCTTTTATTCAGAATTTTTAGCGGCTTTTGATTTTGACAAACATCTCTGGAGTCTTACTAGTTATTATTTACGTTCCACGTAACCTAAAATCACTCAAACGTTGAAGCAAATACAGAAACGAACTGAGCCGAGTCTATGCACATGACGCACGAGAATGGTGGTGATGCGAAGAGTTTTGTTGGCGAAGACGACGGCGCTGTGAGCGTGACTGAGAGGAGACGTAAAGTTGACTCCTTCCTTCCACGTACCTACCTGTATGCACAGTGAGACATCCCCCTGGTTTATTAAAATAGAAGAGGGGGTCTATGGGGACGCTGAATATGCACGTCGTGAAATGCAGGACTATCACTAATTTGATGGCTTGGTGGCTTCAGTGTCGCCCTTACGATAATGAGGTCGTGGGTTCGACTCCCGGTCGGGTCGCTATCAAGTAGTTACTACTTGGATGGTGACTGTCTGCAGAGAGGTAAACCATCTATGTATATAACCGACAGTCCGACACCAAGGTCAACTCGGCCTTCTATCCCTCCAGCGTAGGTAAATCAAGTATCGGCCTGCCTGACTACTTCGTAACATAGTCGTTGCGTTTTTGCCTCTGCTCGGTGTTTCTAAAATGTTTCCAAACGGTGGTTGCTGTGCTGAAATATCGTGTTAACTATAGACCTACAACCATGTAAATCGATGGACAAAACAGTACAGGGAAATCCAAAAAGCAGAATGCGGTCGAGTCAAGCTTGTCACTTCTCACGTCAAATAATTAAAGCAGTATGTCACAATCGCAATATATGTGCAAGACACGCCGTCTCCAAAACTACTTTTTTCCAAACATTTATACGTTTAGTAGCATTATCTGTCACATTTCTAAGCCACTCTGTATACTTCAAAAGACTGCGTATAGCAGTTAGTGATAGTGCTAGGGTTAGGGTTGGGATTAACCTTATCCCTAAACCAGTTGATAGTGTAGCACTATCATTATTGATGTAGCGCGAACGTATACGATATTTGAATGGCACTAGCCTTTTCTAGCCCTCTGCTGCGGAGCTGCAATATGTCGAGTTTGAGTTGATGCCGTCTGCCACAATCGAATGATAGACGTCCGGTCAGTCCATTTCTTTCCACCTAAAATACAGATTTTTACCGAATTCACCGAAGCCACCAGAATTATTGGTGGCCTGAGTAAGCACGCTTACTATCAAAATAACTGGGGTCAACTACAGGGTGGGTCAAAAAAACCGGACCTGTTTGAGCGTTGATAACTCAGCGATGGTTGCCAGTATAAAGGCGTGTTATATGTCAAAAGTTTTGGAATGTTGTAGACAAAAAGGGCCAAACTTGCATAGCGAATCATTTGAATACTCTTTGCCTAATTTGCATAAATCTTCATTACCCCTGAAATTAGGCATTTGCCTGCACTCCCATGTGCCCGAGTTCACTGAACTCAAAAACTCACTGCCAAAAAAGTCCAGATTTAAATTATGTGAATTACGCAGT
>Ga0209671_1008065_pt1 | contig 11000 bp, 10 predicted proteins | sample WorMetHERISLAND2_2_FD_187401 | JGI IMG/M metagenome (GOLD analysis project Ga0209671, IMG submission 187401) | Marine gutless worms symbiont microbial communities from Max Planck institute for Marine Microbiology, Germany - Olavius geniculatus... | ecosystem: Host-associated > Annelida >...
GAGTAATGTAGGACGAGATGAGACCATGGTAGGTTCGAGCAAAGTCGTGGTAGGTCACATAGTGATAGCGAATTTAGATGGATTTAGATGTTTAGATGGAAATTTCTTGGAAAACCGATTCTGTTTTTTTTCTGGAATACAGTTGTATCTTAGTTGCATATTTTGTGCATTTACTAATGAGTACATAATTATCTCTGCATCTGTATCATCAATACCAAGTTGTGCATGAAGTCATTTTGAGAATGATGTGGCCATCAGTCATCAGACCCAGATTTGCCTGTTGAAATATCGCATGTGTTTCTGTGTGCAAATAGTAGAATTTAATTGATTTATTGGTTGATTGATTGTAATTGTATGTGTGTGGCGCCGCTACGTGGCAGCCGCGTTTTCCGCGTGTCCGACGAATTTGTATGAATACTGCAGCATTTCTGCATTTCTGCTTGCTGAAAGTATGACTGCGTTCTAGCCTGTGGTTTCTGGAGTACGAAGGTTCATGTTGCTTTCCAGTTTGCCGAGCCCTCGTGGAATATTTCGCCTGGAAAACCTGCTTCATGCTGAAGCCTAGCCAGACTGTTGGCCGCGGCCATGTTCCGTGTGTCCTACATATTCAGCCATGCATGACCAGGTCTACAGTCGTGGTCAGCTGCTGGGGCTATGGCCGCAAGTCAAGTACAGCGTCGCTGATGTCACTCGCTGCCAGGTGTGGTCTGTGGGCCTTGGGCGTGAAAGGTCCAGGCCCAGCAGCCATTGCGGAGGTCAACACCAACATGCAATCGCCACCCATCGATCAGCTGATCGACAACTTGACGTTGTCTTGCCGCTGTCTGCTGAATGACCTGCGACGTTTGCCTGACATGCCGTTCAGATGTGGATTGTGTGTGGCGCCGCTACTTTGGCAGCCGCGTTTTCCGTGTGTCTTGGACGTCCTTTAGGCCACCAGACATTGTCGCACGTGACACACTGTCATGGTTTCCAGACAATCATACATAGTTTGTCGTGACTTGCGGTTTTATTTGTGGATCTTAAGGTTGTTTTACTTACGCTACGTTAAAAAATTTGTAATGTAATGTAGTGTAATTGACCTTTGTGTGTGCTGTGAATGCAGAGTGGTTGTGAGCTGGAAGAGTTATACATCGACAGTTGGCATTTGACGTCAGAGCACATGTTTGACATTTCACGGTCAGCAAAATTAGCAATTAATTGCATGCTTAATCGCTAAAATTTTTCTAACAATTGATAACACTGTAATTGTTACAATTTCAGTTATTACCGTCAATAAACACACCATGAAGCAGATGTAGTGACATTATGGCAAGCATTTGAAATCAGCTCAGTCTGTTTTTTTTTTCAAGAAAAAGCTAACATTCTAGACTGCCTACAAAACTGGTTTAAGAGAGCATTCAAACTGTATATTGAAAGTTGATAATACAATAAATTTGCTAAACAAGAAATTGCATTTTCTTTGGCAAGAACCACTGTTAGCTTTTAATCAACTAATTAGTGGTTAATTTTTACACTGCGTCTTAGCCATCACAATTCTGTCCGTCTGTCCGTCCGTCTGTCTGTCTGTCACACGGGTGGATCAGTCAAAAACAGTGCAGGCTAATATCACCAAATCTTCACCATTGGCTGCCTGGAAGACTCTAGTTTCAGGAACCTCAAAGCTTTTCCATAAATTTGAAGGGGGTCACCTCGAACAAGAACGTTAAATGAGAGGGGTGGGAAAAATTTGCGATTTTTAGCCAATAAGTCGCTGTATTTCAGAAACAGTGCGAGATAGGGCCCAGGTTACTATTAATCACTAATAGGAAGTCGTACACTGGCTCTTGATTGCCACTGAATTCAATGATCTTGGATGACCTTGAACACCAAAATAGGGGTTTTTATGGATTTTTTAACGGTTTCGGGCTGCGACGCAAGTCTTTATCATTCACAAGGTGGTGCCACGCATCTATCGTTATGCGATCCAGATAAAGAATTTGGTATTTGTATATTAACTTAGCGTGAACACCCCAATTTTTAGCTAAACTACTGAACAGGAACTGCTATAGGTTTTTGCGCATCTCATGAGCATTAGCTCAAATTTCTTTTTTTACATTTGCTTTTAAAAAAATTTTAGTTGCTAGCAGTTCTAATTTGCCTGTGTATTTGTCCCCTTTAGTGCTTTGATGCTGTTTCTTGTGTGATTCCAAGAGCATTTAATCAAGTTTTGGCATTAGTTACAAAAGTTGTGCTTTTCCCCAACCTGAATGCTAAAAGATGGTTTAATATTCAGTGCTGTTTCTGTTCTCGGTTGTAGGCTGGTGTCGCACTGTAAGACACTGCAGCATCTGTCTCTATCAAGCAATCCCAAACTCGCGGCAAATGATCTGCGTGAGTTGCTGCTCGCGAGCTCGGTCGACGCGACGTGTCAGCTGTCAAACGTCGAGTTCTGTGGCTGTGGTATCGTCTCTCCCATCACCGCAGAGCTCACCGAGGCTCTGTGCCGCAAGTTGGATCACGCCGTGCCGCTGACCAAGCTGCGACTCTCCTGCCGCAAGTTGACAGAGGGTGATGCCTTGAGTCTACGCTCGGTGTGGACGGCGCACTGGCAAAATCGCTCAAACGTCGTCATCGGACGAGAGACCATCACACTGTCTGTCAATGACGAGAGCTCGGAATAGAGTAGTCACTGTTTAGCTGCATTTTTCTGACAGTTTCTTCGCAGGCCTGTAGCAACGTGGGAGGTTGACAGTTTTAATTAAACCTTCCGTCAGCTGGAGCCAGGAAAAGTTGCGTAAAAGTAACCAAAAACGTGACCACCGGATACAATTTTTGAGCTCGAATTGCACAAAAATGCGTTTATTGTTGGGGCCCCACTGGGGGATATTATAGCACTCACCCAGCCCCGCTGGCTGGATTAATGGAGGGTCACAAAATGGCCCGTAGAGCTGGAGTAGAGCCCCCCCCCTTGTAAAAGTCTGTCTATGGGCCTGCTGTTTCGTGTTTAGTGCGTTTGTGATGTTTACTTTGGAATTCAAGTTGACGTCACTTTTCACTCCGTACTTCTTCTTACGCAGAAATACCGATAATTGTTTATTTTTCTGAGATGTTTTGTATACTTGTTAGAACAGGCACTTGGTTTGCATTAAGGACCTCATTGGGAGTTCTTCTGGTTCTGGACACCTGTCTTGATGCAATGACGCCATCTGAGCAAAATAATAGTTGTAGTGTGACGTTTTAATTTTGAGATATTTGTGTTATGAGTGACGATTTTTATCTTATCTGAGGAAGTGAGAAGGCATACGTAAAAAGTGACAGTGTGTTAATTTTGTCCTAATATGTTGTGATTTGTATGATTTTTAGTTCGTTTTAAAATAAACATGCTGAAATGAAGGACTTAGTAGAGCATTTTTGCCCAATAATTGTTGTAAGCTGCATATTGCACCAGTACAAATAGCCAAGTGGTGATTGTAGGAATAATCAATGCATTTAGTTCATAGTAGCCTACGAGAAGTAATTCTTTTGAGTTAATTACGCTGCTTTAGTTAAACAGTTAAAAGATCGTCGTGAAAATAATTATTGTGATTTCAACTCTGCAGAGATGGCATTATTTTATCGCCGTGTGATACGAGACAAAGAAGAGATTTTTGTACACAGAGACTTGACGGAATTAGACTGTACAAAGCGCGTTTACTCGACAATAACTCTAGCAGATCTACGTTCGACAACAGTCACGATACAGGCGCTATTTACACGAGAGACTTGAGGCTTGTGACAGACGACCACTTGAAACTACCCGCATGAGTTTTACGCCTGTTTACTGGAGGATGCTGGCTTTCAGAGAGTACGTCGTGCGCTGTTAGAGCCAGCTTCCTCATGTAAACGGGGTATTAGTAGCACTTCATTACGCGGCCATCCGTACAATACAATACAATACAATGGAGAATTTGCACTCATAAACTGACTAACAAACTGTCAGTTTAATCTAGCACATAAACTAAAAAGAACTGAAACGTTCAAAAGAAAAATGAAATGAGAGATACTGAGAATAGAAATAGTGTTGAATGTAAAAATGACAAAATTTGACAAATGACTGAAGTAAAGACACATAAATAAGAAAAAAACTGAAAAGGTGAGAAATAAAGAATAATAATGAAAACTATATAATGATGAAAACTAATAATAATGAAAACTGACGAACCATTAAACCCGCGGTGCAGCTAGCATCCATACACTGACACTATTTTACCCTGCAGCAAACACTAGGTAAACTGCTGGTCGTTTCCCGTCCCGCTGAGCGTAGGAGACGCCTAGCTGAAGAACACGCATTACGTTATCTCAACGTGTTCAATGCAGACGAGCAATAGGCGTAATAGACCTAACTATCTACCCAGTCGCTGAAATTAGTTTCTTGTGGTTGCATGGCAAGGGTGTTTTAAAGCGAGTGAACGTTTGCTTTTCTTTATCTCTGGATATTCGACATCTTCCTTTCTAGCCTTATCATTACGCGGCCATCCGAAGCTAGTTGTGGGAGAACAGGCCTACATAAGTAACGCATTGCTGGCCTGTGAGGGAACATTGTATAGGCTGCATGTCACTCATGATATCGCGGTGCGATTCGATTCGATACCGTTAAACCGCGATCGTCCAGTAATCAGGAATATGGAGTCAAGTCAATGCAGCGGCAGCCAATGAACTGCGCAACTGTTGGTTGATGGAGCGCCAAACGTCGCAATAGTTATAGCGGAACTTGTCTCTGACGATGAAGTTGTGTGGTCCGGCGAACTCAAGGTGACGTCGAGCGCTGACCGAGTACTGCGGCCATACCGGCAGATCACCACCGTTCGGGTCTCTGCAACAATTCAACGTTTACGCTCAGACAACTTAAGCCACTCGGACACATTAGTGTCTTGCCATCTCATGAATGCAGTGCCATGTAACCTCATTATCTTACCTCAGCTACCGCCCAACGGACGACAGAAGTCGGTAAGCCTAACTTGCTATGCTCTCCATACGAACATGGTGTCAAACTTTCAAAGTCCAAGCATCTTTCGCATATAACCCACATTACTTGTTACATTAAAAACCAATAAGCTTTGAAATAAGAAAATGAACCGTTACCGTTCAATGTTCACACCTTACGATAAGCTAAGTTTCGTACACTTCCAAAATGAATGGGTATTATTAGGCTATAATTGCAGCATTACCCTGTCTTTGCGAAATTTGTCCAGTATCTCATAATAACTTCGGCAAATTCGATCTCATCGCTTGTGTATTGTCTTGACCGGTTCATTGGCATGCCAAAGATCCACTGAACACGAACACAGGCACATGCAGCAACCACGATAGTAACTGAACAGGAATAAAATAGCATGAAAGTAATTATTGTGAATGACGACGTAAAGTACTTTCCCTGATAGCCTACAGCCACAGACCTACACGGTGGGCCAAAAAAGTAAGCTAGGCTAGTGCACTTTGTCCTAATTTTCGCTAAATATTGATCAATTTTCACATTTTTTCACCAGTGGATTCTGTAAGAAATGCGCTACATAGTGGCATGCACACCACACTTATTATGTCGCTACACTACTTTGTGAAATATAAATATCCAAAAACATACAATATCTACATATGGACAGAAGGTCTAATGGTAAATTTTTGAAGTAATGAACTTAAATGCTAAAATATGAGTTATAGTAAGTGTCAAAAACATTTAAACATTAAAAAAATACAATTTGAAGAATTTTACTGTGCACTAATTTTTATGTGCTTTAATGCTGGTTGATGGCTGCAATTTTGCTCAGTTAACTGCATAGCGTAAGCATACAGAACAATGTATTTCAATTGTGCGACCCTATAGGCTAAACTGTGCACTATTTTTTTGAAAGATGAAAATTTACTCCGTATCTGCACCTGAACTTCTTTGACACTTACTGTTACTTATATTTAACATTTTTTATTTTTACTTACTTTGAAAATTTACCGCTGGACTTTATTACCATCTGTACATATTGTACGTTTTTGAATATTTGTATTTTACAAGGTAGTGTAGCGACATAATAAGTGTAGTGTGCATGCCACTGAGTAACAAATTTCTTAGAAAGTCGACTGGTGAAAAAATTATGACAATTGGTCAATATTTAGCGAATACATGGAAAAAATAATGACTTTTTTTGGCCCACCTTGTATAGTACAGGGTGGGCCAAAACGTTATACCATTTTGGTGAGTTACCTATTTTTGGTTGCTAGCGTAACTAATCATTTTGTCAAAGACATCGTTCTGCTCATGTAAAATGAGTTCTGTATTATGCGAATAAATTCTAACTTCGTCACGATGGTCGGATTAAATAAGTTAATAACGATGAACGCTGTTTGATTCGCAGTCTGCGTGTGGAGAAACACTGAGCTATAGGTTCCGAAAGCATGACAAAAATATTTTCAAATAAAGAAGCACATTTAAACTGTGATTCATAATTAACAAATGTTAGGATCCCACCACACCTAAGCTCGTCGCTGCACTACCTTGTGCAGTATGATACAGTTGATAATGTGTGATATGACGGACCTGTATTTCGGCGCCGTGTATGACTCCCATCCAGGGCGGCCAGACCTCGTTGGAGGCTCGATGAGTGAGGTGATAGAAGTAGGTTCGTAGTCCGGCCGAGTCGAATGAGTCGCTCAGTTCCAGAGTGGGACAAGTGAATGCGCGGTCACCACTGACCTTGTCCAGAGCGTCTCTGTTGGCTGCCTCGTCGGTTCCGTCGCCGACCTGGTACACCAGCTTCAACTTGTCGCGCTGTGTGCATTTACAACAACCGTTGTATGCGATATTCACATTAATCCCCTGACGATTAAAAATGACGGATACATAATTTCATTTGAAAAAGGGAAACAACATTTCTCCAAGCTTGTCTTATGCACCAGTCGTAGTAACTCATAACGTTCACGTCTATACCAGAAATTAGCTGTTGCTTCGGTTGCTTTCCTGCTAAAGACATTTGTAAAACATTGCAATGCGTAGCCATAGGGGGCACTGGGGCACGTGCCCGCTAGGAGACTACTCAGTTACTCAAAATAGTGCCAAAAATGCACCAAAATACGCCATTTTCACGCAAAAAAACAACTTTTTTTGAGAAGGAGGCACAATCCCCTCCCCAGACACCTTCCCCTCAAATGCCGCTATTACAACTAAATCCTGGCTACGCCACTGAATGCAGTTAGGCTCTTACTCAGAAATATGGATTATTGCTTATTTCTAGTTTCCACGTGTGTCGTCTTATTTCCGAATTATGTCACAAGACTCGTCATAAAATTAGAAAGAACGCCTTTTCCCACATTTTTCGTCTCTTACACTGCAAAAGCCTAGATTAACAACAGTGGCGTGCCTAACTAAATCCTAATAAACAAGAAAAAGACGATTTTGTGTTTATTTAGGCCTACTGCTGTGTTTCTTTTGCCTAAAATTCGTTGTTAATCGCAGACACTGCTATTCGTTTACGCTTTGGAGTCACTCGACTTTAGAAATGTTTATAAAAACTTCAGATGTAAAGAAGAACGACTTGTATGAATGTATCCGGAAATATTTTTTTCGTACACAAAATCATTCCAAAAATTATTTTTTTGTCGGTCATCAGCGTGCAAAAGGCCTCTTGAGACAGTATAACATAACACCAACTTGACGTCGATGAGCACCTGCTGTTCGTTGAGGTCCCAGCAGATGATGTCAACGCCTTCGTGGAACATGGTGAGATTGTGAAAACTCGGTCCGTCCTTGTTGAAGCCAGGCAAAGCAAACAAGATCCAGAACGTTCCTTCGTCTGCGTTGACTCCCAGCAACGCGTCCTTGTGTTGAAATCGTCCTTGACTGATGAGATTGTACGGCGTGTCCGTCAGAAACTCGCCGTCAACCGTTGCCACCCACGGAAACACCTGCCATGTATCCCCCGACGCATTGCAAATCATTATTACTTACAACCCTAAGCTGTGCAAAAAAACAAAATAAACTCGTGATTTGACCTTTAACCTACTAGTTAGCCTAATGATTTAAAAACAGAAGTGTTATACGCATGACGTCTGCGTCATCTGGCAAATCTAAACATAGTTTGCGACTTTTGAAATTTGTGTTAGGACAACGGCTGTCCTAACACAAAATTAACAGTTGTCCTTACATAACACCCACAACAACAAGACAGACTGGACAAACGCTTCACTAGGAGGACCGCGGGTGCAAGTGGCCTAGTGGTAGACTATTGGATTACTAATAGCAGTTATAGGCATACGTGATGCGCACACATTACCACGAACTCGGAGGTGACCCATTCGTTGTCTCGGATGAACAGTGCATCAAGTTGACGCAGACAGGCAAGCAGCGCTTCAGTGTCCTCCGTCGACGAACAGTTGACGGCTGCGAAGAACTTGTCAGAGCGCTGACGAGCGTCGACAGCGGTTATGAAGCTCCACTGACTGTCCGGCGAGCCGCTCTGGTAGATGGATCGTCTAAACGTTGTACTACTTCCGGTAGCTGACAGCTGGTGGAAACCAATGCTTGACGCACCGGAACTTTCACCGAAGATCGTAATGCGATCTGGATCTCCACCGAACGACGAGATGTGGCGCTTGATCCAACGAAGTGCCAGTTCTTGGTCCTTCAAACCGAAGTTTCCTGCCAAAAACGTCAGAATAGTAATGGATAGCACCTGTTCTTACAGAGTGGTAAAACGAACATTATTTTTGTACACAAATTTATACACGGTGGTTCATAAAAAGGGACTCCTTTTTGTTTTTTTTCATAATTTACTCAAATAATGATCAATTTACGTAAAATTTTTTACCAGATTAGGGGAAGAAATATTAATTCAAAATATTTCAACAAAATATGGCAGTTGATAAAATATTTTTTACTAGTTTTGACGTAATGTTGACATCATGTGTCACGGGTACAAGCTGGATAGTCTCAACTGGTGCTGTCGGTTGTTACCCTACTTCGATGGTGAGTTTAATCTGGTTCGCTAATGAATGATGTTTATTGTGTTAGCACTAAGCAACATGGGGACATGAAATCAGGCGTCTTGCGATCCAAAAATGCAACCATTTTGCAAGCTCGGTGTGCTAGTGCACTGTCTTGCTCGAACATGTGAAAGTCCAACTATCCCCACAGACACACACAGTTCACGCCGCACACGCAGTCTCATCGTCTAGACTGTCTTGGCCTGGCTGCCACGTCCCTAGCCGCGCGCCCCAGGCTGCAGCATATCTCGCAGTCATTAAGCGTAGAGTGCACTGAATCTGACAGGACCCCTTTTTGTTTTTTTCATAATTTAGTCAAGTGATGATCTATTAATACAAAATTTGTACCAGTTGTAGCTGAAGAAATACTAATTCAAAATATTGCAACAAAATGTGGCAGTTCATTAAATATTCTTTGCTAGTCTTGACGTAATGCTGACGTCATATTTGGGCATAATGTGTCACGGGTACAAACTGGATAGTCTCAACTGGTGCTGTCAGTTGCTACCCTGCATCGATGGTGAGCTTAATCTGGTTCGCTAATAAAAATGTTTATTGTGTTGGCAGTAAGCAACATTGGTACATGAAAGTAGGCTTTTTGCATGTGAAAGTCCAACTATCCCCACAGACACATAAATGCGATCACTTCGCATGTTTTCGTGGCTGCAACTGTAAAACTTCAACAATTTGTCATGAATGAACCAGATTTTTCACCATTGCAGCAGGGTAGCAACTGACAGCACCAGTTGAGACTATCCAGTTTGTACCCGTGACACATTATGACGTCAGCATTACGTCAGAACTAGCAAAGAATCTTTAATCAACTGCCATATTTTGTTGCAATATTTTGAATTAGTATTTCTTCAGCTACAATTAGTACAAATTTTGTGTAAATTGATCATCATTTGAGTGAATTACGACAAAAAAAACAAAGAGGGGTCATTTTTATGAAACACCGTGTACAAATATCCGAATGTTATTGCCACGAAATAGATATTTTAACAAAAAAGTCAAAACTAAGACACGCTATTATAATTATGTGCCATAGACAGATATAAACCTATCGAGTGAACGTCGACTATGGCTAACCTTTGATGCGACCGTCTCCGGTACTGAGAAAGCCGAAAGTGCCGACACGGTAGTTGAATGACGTCACAATGACGTCACCGAACGCCGCGAGCGTTCTGCCGTCGTACAGCCACAGCGAGTTGGAGCCCGAGTAGAACCCACCGCCGAAAATCCACACCTGAGTCAAGTCGTCGCCATCGTTTTTGTTTAGTCAGTGAAGTTAACAAAACAACTTGCAAAAGTTGCATAATTAGTTAAAGCAAATAATTCGAGCAATGCTCACGAGACGCGCGACAGCCTATAGCAGTTCCCGTTCGCAAATTGTCTTGGTCTATCTCCGACCATTTCGTCACAATAATTCATCTGCAGTCATTGCTTTTGGTGCCAATCCTAATAAGTAAGTAAGTAAGATTATTTAGAAGGCGCAATTTAACAATAGCCACAATACGCCGCGCTCTCAACGCCCAAACAAAAATGTTTTTAACTGCCGTTTCAACTGTTCAAAGTTAATGTCAGTTTGTCTCAGATGAGCTGGCAGACTGTTCCACAGCCTCGAACCTGCAGCAGCAAAGCATCTGTCTCCATAGCTGCTGCAGGTCCTTCTGACGACACATGTCCCTGAGTTGGCAGAGCGCAGCTGACGACGACCTTCGTCGGAGACCAGCTGACAGTCGGCGGCCAGGTAAGGTGGAGCCATACCGCACAGTGACAAGTAGACCAGAGTGGCCATCTTGTAGTCCACCCGACGCCAAACCGGAAGCCAGTGCAGCTCCTGTAGCACCGGCGTTATGTGGTCATAGCGTCGAGCCCCCGACACCAAACGTGCAGCCGCATTCTGAACAGACTGCAGCCGGCTCATCAGACCGTCGGTGATGCCGTAGAACATCGAGTTGCAGTAGTCCAGGCGACACGAAATAAACGCCTGGACCAGCGTCTTGACGGCG
>Ga0209671_1008066_pt1 | contig 10999 bp, 9 predicted proteins | sample WorMetHERISLAND2_2_FD_187401 | JGI IMG/M metagenome (GOLD analysis project Ga0209671, IMG submission 187401) | Marine gutless worms symbiont microbial communities from Max Planck institute for Marine Microbiology, Germany - Olavius geniculatus... | ecosystem: Host-associated > Annelida >...
ACGCAGCACCGACCATCGTGCAAAATTTCGCGCCGATTGGCCGACGGAGCTCGGAAATTACGTGACTAAAAAAAAAAATAAAAAAATAAACCACAGCAAAACTTAAGTCCGCTCCGCAAGCTATCGCTTCCGAGCGGACTAATTATAAAGTTCAGTACTAAATTATACGTGGCTGGTGTATGAAAGTGTTCGTGATAAACTCACCTTGACAGAGTCGTCATTCTTCTGAGACTGCAAGCGCTTCGCGATGCTTCGTTTACACTTGTAGACTAACAGGTTGACGATCAGTGACGTCACGGCACTAATGCCGACCACTTCTTTCCTAACACAGCACATTCACAGCAACTGTCTGGTCAACGATCAACGATATATTAACAAATAGTTTTACTGTAACTTCCATGAAACCACAACTCAACAGTATGAGCCACACAAAAGCACTTTTAAAGGTCCGCTGCCACGGTCAAACTCACTCGCGCAATTTATGTAGATTTAAATTAGACAATCTAACCTTGCACATAAAATATGTTGACTTGAGCTTCATAAATGTACGAAATTAATTTGCAATTTCAAATGAAATGCGGCATTACGTTACGTTAGGCAAAAAACACGAGTTCCCCAGGTGACGTCATGAGCCTAGCGTAGAGACATCGTGAATATTAATGGCCTAGCCGGTAACGTCATCAGTCTAAGCTAGGCCATTAATATTCATGATGTTTATTGGCTAGCGTGATGACGTCACCTGCAGCGCCTACATGTCAATACGGTGACGCGTTTTTTATGTGATTTTCGTAGGTCGTCGATTTCAAAGGTAAATTTCTCTGTGTTGACAAAATGCTGGGCTCCAATATTACTGTCAAAATTATCAGAACATTATGCAATTCTAGAAAAATGGATAAAATATATACGTTAATTTTAGTGTCTAGAGACCTGTAAGATTATGTGCTACTGATGGTTAGAATGGTGGTTGTGGTAGTTAACACACTGTGTCCAATAAACATAGACAGTGATAACTGGCAGTTGACTAAATCATTTCGGTATGTAACCAGCTACTCAGGTCAACTCAGCCTGGCCATCCCTCCATAGGCCGGTGCAGTCAGTATCAGAGAATGCTGTGCCATAAACAGGTACTAGCTTTGTATCTACAGTCTCGCAGTGAAAGTTGGTGTCTGGCTGATGACTACAAATAAAGGAGATAGCACCACTTATGGCTCAGGAAAAACTTCACGTTTTTACAACAGTTACAATATGGTACTTCTGTTACGGTACTTCGATGTTTTACTACATTTACATGTAGCACAAATACCTGAAGTCCTACATAAATAGGTACATTCACGCACTTGAAAACAAAGACTTATTATTTGTCAGCCATTGCAATAACCCACTTACTAATCATGGAGAATCAAACTGCCTGAATTACTAGCAATCACCAAGTTTCACTATTCAGTGACACAACAAACTTACCACCAGTTCATCAGTGACACTGTTATATCATCAGCTTCTTCTTCTTCTTCAGTCGTGTTCAGTGTCAACAGCTGCACTGCGGCAACTGAAGGACACTCAGGAAACAGATAGTAACCTCCATCTGCAAAATGACAACTACATCATTTAACAACTACTAGTACAAACTCAAGGCTCGATGCTGGCAACAACATTAAATATCAAGTCTAGTAAAATGGTTAGATGTCAATCTCAAAATAACCCTATCGAATAAGAATCAAATCTAAAAATGCACTCAAGAGCCACTCTTCACGTCATGATATTGAGGCTGTTATGATCTTCCAAACTTTCTTGCACTCAGTCTCAACTCTTTTTATGTGCTAGTTTTTATAACTATTGTTTCCATTTCCTGTATTAAAGCACTGAAAGTATTTTAGATGAATACTTGCATTTAAGTGCTTTAATACTTTCTGTATAATGTAGTTGAACTAATAGTCTTACCAAAGGGATACTGTTCGTGCCAGGGTATGACTGCAGTAGAGCTGGGGCGGTCATCGGCACCAATCTGTGAATAACTCAGTGATGAAGCGGCAGGTGTTCGAGACAGCGCTGTACAAAGGCAATCACACAAATTATTCATTTATTAATCAGTTCTGCACTGACATTAACACTTACACAATTAGATACAGGTTAAAACAAGCATAAACAATGACAAGCCACCAATGACGTCACGACAGGAATAGCAATTCTCCCTCGCCTCCACAAATTTTAGCCTGTGGGAAAATATTCTTACAGAAATACAAAACTTGGGGCTGGAAATCTCCATTTTGGGTAAACTTGAAAACAAAATTAAAATTTTGAACACTCGCAATCTCCTCTGTCGGAAATATGCAGCGGTCTGTCAGAAAAGTGCAACTTGATGCACAAACTTGTTTTAACCCACGATACTGCTGCAGGCCATGACAAAAAAAGCATACCAACAGTTCCCAATACTATCCTAATCAGCAGAATACACTAATAGATATGAAATGGTTGTAAAGTAGCTCTGAACTTGGCTAAAACGAAATGTCAGTAATATCACTGATGACACCCTACTTACTGATAGCACCTTTAGGCTGACTATTGTGACTAGTATATTCTATCTAGTCGGAATGGTGCCTAATACCATGAACACACAACACAAACTCATTTTTCTTCACCTGCACTACTGTTGCTATTATTGTTACTATTACTACTATTCCCTGTGCTATGGAGGACCACAGATGAAGACCTGTGATGATGTATGGATTCCAGCGAACGCGAGGCATGTCACCACTGCCTGGCTGGACAGCCTCACTCACTGCAGCCTCTACCTTCCTCATCATTTGCACCGATGGCTGAATATACAACTGGTCTTCATACATACCTACACAGGCAGCGTCACAAAACCATCTAGCAGAGCTTCAGAAACTGACAATTAATCAAATGATTAATCATTAAAAACAATTTGACAGTTTAATCAAAATTAGTATCTGATTAATCGTTAATTTTTGTCATAAAATATTAACATAACTTTTCTGAATGTAACCTCCTATTATATGTGCTTCACAGAAAATATTGCTATGTAATAGTGAGATGGTCGAGAGATGATGCTGCAATCTCACTACAAGTCCCACGCCATAGCCATTAAAATCTCTCGCCACTCATTGTCTATGCTATCAGATGAGCAAAAACACTCATAATATGCCAATACAGTCAGCTCCACTTATATGCACGTCGGTTATAAGCACACTCCGCCTACATGCACGATGTGCATCTAGTCCCGTTTCAGTTGCCAATAGAAATGTATGCATCAAATTAAAATCAAATTAAGCTCCTGCAACAGATGGTAAACAAAATCCGAAGTCAATATTATTGGGACCGCAGGTTTCAAAAACTAACCAATGTAAAGCAGAGGTTCAACATCTGGCAAATCTGATTCTTCTGTCAGATCTTCAGTGTCGGTAGCTTTGCGCCTCGACATGATGTCTGGAATGACGTGAGTACTAAACAAGCTCACTTCTGTTACCTTCTGGTTACGCAGGACCCACACGTTAGCAATTGCTGCCTTGAACTGTCCGCAACAGACATAGACAGCCACAAACCACATGTTACTGGCAATCTGTACCACTCATGGTATGCACAAAAATCAAACATTTAAAGGAAAATGGGAAATGATAATAATATATATCAACTCCCATCACAAAAAAAATTCACACGACTTTTATTAAGTCAAAATTTTCATTTATGTATTGTACTGCTAAAGCAAGTCTGTAACAAAGTACTGTGATAGTTAAACCTCTGAAATTTACAAATCATGAATTATGTCCATTGTCCAATGTCCAAAAAACAATAAATGTTTGCCAAAGACACTGAATGCCACCAACTTATTAATACTGCTAAGTCAGGCAACCAGTTTCTTTGGTACAGTATTACAAGACGGTCAAAAAATGATTATGTGGCTTACAAAGAGTATTACAAGTGAGTGTGTGAGTGAGTAGGGTTTAACATCCAACCCAATACAGAATGGGTCATTTTGGGGACTGCCTTTCCAGGCAATGCATACATGAACACATAAACACATAATGAAATGCAAAATTTAACCTTTACAGAAACTAGATGGTCGTTACAACTCTGTCGACTGTTATGCCTCCGCCAACGTGTGACAAGAAGCTAGCTATTGCAGAGAAAGCATTATAATGCGAAAAAATAGAAATCACACAGAATCTATTTATAGCCAAGCAATAACTGGACCCTGCTGCCGGTGATTGGTCACGCACAACAAAAAAGCGGCGTGATTTGTTGCATCTCATCAATATTCATTATTTGCATGGATAATGAGCATCGCTGCAAACGTTTGCAGTGTGAAAATAAGTTTTAAACAGAGAAAGTGGTATTAATTGATTAATTACTAATTAATAAGAAACCCAACAAAATTAATGAACAAACCCAGTGTTGCAGAAAAACTTAGGGTTTAATTGATCGAGAAAGAATTAGGCGGTTTGATAACTTAGAAGAGAAATTAAATAAGAAAGTTGACCGCATCACTATATGTGTAACATCAACTGAGTAGACCTACTGTATAATGGCTTGCGAATGCTGTCTAGAAACGTGCAGTGATGACTGATGGTGGATGAACACTAGCCAGCTAACCGTTGTTGTTAGTGGACAAAAGTTCATAAAATTTTTTTTGTTCAACGCAGGAGAGATCACAGTAGTTAACAGAGGCATAAGAAAACAGATAAAAAACACACAAAACATAAAATATCAATCATAACCTAAAATTGTAAGAACTGACTATTACGAGTGTGCACATGTAACAGTAATGATAGTTCTAACAATGTTACATCAAAAAAGTGGGACGGAAATGTTACAGATATTATCCATCAGACCTTCTGCTGCCAAAGAACATGACTTGGATGGAGACGGTCGATGGCAAAAACATATCCTGTAGGAACGATCACCTTCAAGTCGATGTCGACGTCCTCTGACGTCGGCTGAGACCACACAGTTTGCTCATGATCACGGACATCATTACCATCATCATAATCATCAAGTACAGCTGCACAACCAGTAGTACAGTAAATATGTAGAAAATTGTAAATAGTACCTAGAAAACTGCATAATGGCTGCTTTACATGTTGGTTTGAGTCATTAAATAAAAACCGTGACCAGTGTTTTATTTGACAAGCTGACTTAATATAGTGCTTCAAGATATGGCATTTTTCACACTCATCAATTTCTTGTTATCACAAAATTTGTTATTACACGACATGAACCAGTTATTATTGAATATAAATATTTTAAAATCAGGATCATTATTACACTGATCACTGACCATTTATTGAAAAACATTGAAAAAATAAAAAATCGTTCAAAACACATTTTACAAATTTAAAAAAAATGTTTATAAACTTTTCCTTCAATGACGCAAATAAGACAACAAACACTGACATTGTATTTGACACTGGTCTGAGTATTCATCGTCATTATCTGCATCCAGAATCACTCGATAATGCACATCATCTGCAGCGGACTTTCTACAGGAATCATCAACGTGCTGAGAGCTCTGAGCCGTAATCCGATCACGACGCTGACTGCATGTATTCGAATCACACTCTGCCGACTTCCGAGCAACGAATGACACATCGTGCTGTCCAACACTGAAGTTCCATCTACATACATTTCATTTCAGTGATGTAGGAAATACAGACAAAAATACGTTTTATTCAGAGTCCAATGTAGTTCTTTTTATCTATAAACACACCTAAAGCCACTATGATAGACAAGATCTGGGTGATGAAAAACAACAGAGACAAAAAACGAGATGCTGAAAAAGTGCTGCAGGGACAAATTAACAATGTGCAAAAAACAGTGATTCCTTTTGCATTTCTTGCTGTTTTTAATAACGCCTAAACTACTAAAAATTATTTGAACAAAGTTGGTCTTAACACAAAATGTACGTACTTTTCAGCTCCGGTCTGCATTTCCACCGCACGAACTGTGTTTGTGGTTCGACTTAAGACCAGAACTTCATCCATTTGCAAACCAGCAGCAAAACTTTTTGAGTCCACATCAAAATATTTACAACCAGCAGCTGAGCACATGTACCTCACCTAAACAAACGACCACATTAGCACAAGCTCTAACAGCCTTCAGCTTTGGTATAGGCAGCAGCATAATAAGCACTGCTTAGCATAATACTGTTATTTTCTAATTCCATATCATACAAAAATCAGACTTTTTAATACTGTCTTAGCTGAATTAAATACACAAAAACAAAAAAACTAAAACAACTACTACAACCATAAATTAACTCAGCACTATTCTTCACTCATCTGACATACCTGTCCCGTGTTTACATCGATGCCATAAGTCTCTACTTCCTTGCCACCAACGACAGTTATGTCCTCACTGAACTTAAATGATGAACTCAACAAAAAATCCGCAGCAAGTGGAATGGGTTGAATTCCTTCGCTGTCAACCTGATACAAACTCCCATCCAGTGACGGAACAAGTCGCTTCTTACGTCCACTGCTAGTTATCTAGTAACCACAATCAATAGCAGAAAAGCTGATTGCATCAAATAAACCATGCCAGAAAACAACTACAACAAAAGCAAAAGCATATAGAAAAATTTTCACACTGTGCCAGCATATATGCAACGAAAGTAAATAAGTTTGCTGTTAGCACACTGGTGGTAAACTACATGACTCAATCAAGCAATTAATCAAAACACAATGCACATACAAAACTGTCCCAATAGAATCAGATTCACAATTTGAACACTGCTGAACAGAGGCCCCTACACTGTGTCCCCCCCAAAAAAAACGTCCCACTTTTTATTGTCCATATCTTCGCCAAATGTTAATGGATTTTCAAAATTATTTCACTGCAAGGTGGCCACTCTCCAGTCATGATCAAATTCCCTGACTTTTCTCTGACTTTTACAGACATTTTAAGGGAACACAGACGAAGTATCGCCCCTCGCAACAGTAGTGATATGACGTCTATTGGCAACAATTCTAATTATTTTCCAGAGAAATTTAGTGCAGTTTAAACAATAAAGGCAAACAAAAGCAGCTTACTGGCACCACAAATTTAAAAGTATGGGAGTACAAGTCTGCGAACGAAGCGAGCAGAAAAATACATGGAGTTGAACGCAAATATTCAACTAGTAATGAACAGCTTTGGGACACTTTTCCCTGACAAGATTTTTTCCCTGACATTTCCCTGACAATTCCCTGACTGTTAACATAATCTCTGACATTTCCCTGACATGTTTCAAATTCCCTGACATTTCCAGGTTTTCCAGACAAGTGGTCACCCTGTCACTGGCACATTTTGTGGACAATTAGCAATAAAGTTATTATTGAATATCGCACCACACCTGAACTGCATCGCTACACTATCTTGTGAAATATAAATGTACGAAAAACCAACAATAATAGGCAGCAAACATGTTAGTGAACGAAAGACACTTCAGACAACAACCACAGTGAATGATCTGTATGATGCTGCACAGTGTTAGATCCATCCCTTTGGATATCTGGCATGTTAAATGATGTGTTTGTTTCTGGCCTTCCTGCCTTAGCTAGAATACCAGTTCATCCGCTGTGGTCACATTTTTTCAGTACATGCATGCTTCAGCCTGTCTGTCTCATGCCTTTGGTCATGCTTCCTTTTTTTCTAAATCTTTGTTATTAACATGCACAGTTTTTCCCTTTTACAGTTTGTCTTCAAAATTGTCACCAGTATCCTTCGAAAACTGTATTTTTTAAACTGGTGTACATTGTTAATCAAAGCCTTGTCTCCATTGCTAAATGGCATATTACAATGCCATTACAAAATGACTCCTAGAATAATCCAATGTTATAACAGTCATGCATGTGTGCAATATATGCCAACTAAATACAGGACTAAATAAATAATGACTGGTAATGAAAATAACCATCTAACCTCAAACTTGCTGATACTTGATGAGACCAGTGTTAGTCCAGTGCTGACGGACCATTCCTCCACGCCAGTAGCAGCATTGATGGCGGTCAAGTAGCCATCCATTGTACTCACCAGCATCAAGTGCCTACAGTTCACAGCCACGATTATATGCAAAAGCTTCTCACAGCGCAAGACAGTGCAATACGCATTATAGCAATATACAATACTCAAGCTATTATTACCACATGCATGCAGTCAAAATCTCGGCAATTTCAGCTCATAAGCTTATTATTATAGTAGATGCAAGCACACAGACAGACTTTTCCAAAGAAGGTTTCACTATTTCAGGCCACCAAGCAGCCTTCCATTAATCTCAGTGGGTGCAGTAAGGCTTCCCCAGTGAGGTCCAGAGCAAAGCCCTGGCTGCAAATGCATTTGTGTGCATTTTGAGCTCAAAAATCGCATCTGGTGATGACATTTTTTGGATATTTTTATGCAATGTTTCCTGGTTCTGGCTGATGGAAGATTCAATTACAACCATCAAATTCCCTTGGTCTGTAACCTGGGATAACAGGGTTAGCAACATGTACTGTATTAATCATTAATGATTAATGAAGCATTAACACAACACAGGGTAATGTTAAAGCAGCATTAAAAATCATTTTGGGGAAATGCTAGTATGTGCATGGAATTAACATGCCCACTGACACATTTCAAAACCCTGCTATGAATTAGCAAAACTGTTTCAACTAGCTTAGAGTATAGCCCCATTCGCTGAAATCTTTTAAAATGGGCATACAAACTAGTAATGACTCGATACATCAATATATCTTTTTCGATATCAATATATCGTACGATATCATAGCGTCGAAAAACTATCGACTTCTCAATATATCACAATATTCAAAAATTTTTGATATTTTTGCGATATTTGATACAGATTATTCACTACACCACATTACTGAAAAAAAGATTACAAATGCGGTAACTTAATGGTGTCATAATTTAATTATAGTCATGTTATGAGTTCATCTAGAGATATATTTTTATTATCTAAATAAAGCATATTCCCTTGCTTATGCCTGGTATGCTGCTCGTGCACTTGTATATCTCACACATTTACAAAATATTGATATCATATTGATATCGCGAGATTTGGTCAATACCACAAAGATCAGTATCATATCGAAATTAAAATCCTGATATTGAGTTATCAAGTACAAACAAGAGTCCGTCTTCGTAATGTAGACAGAAAATGGATAATCCTGCAGTTTAGCACATCAAATTCATAAGCCTATATACCTATATCTGTTATGAATAAGAGAAATAGTAAGCGCTAGCCACCTTTTGCCATGCAGAATGTTATGAGTCGGCTGAAACAGTGGTTCAGCATCCACTGACGCTTCCGACACATTGTCATCAACCGTAGACCCGCCCGTGGCCACGCCCAGATCTCTGTCAGTCAGCACCAAACGGCCGCCGTCAGAATCAGTGCCGCCGCCCGACCAGCACAGGGAAACCAGCGCAAACGTTGACGCGACGTACAACGCGGTCCCGCTCCATGAGACCAGTCGATGTATGAATCCCGGCGCTTCCATCCAGCCGGAATGACGCTGCCCTCATCGAATCACATCTCCCGACGTCATTGCTGTCATACAAAGGACTGCATGGATAACAGCTGACTCATCTTTCGCTAAACGCAAAAAAGCAGCCACACCTCCATTACATCAGCAGCGAATGTAAACAACAACAAACACAGCAAAACTTCCAGCGTATGCGTTTTGTGATTGGTCAATATGCAGGTCACGCTACGTGTTCATAACCTATTTCGGCGCAAGGCATTAAGGGATACATTGAGCCAAAGACGTTACATACTCATTGCTATGGCGGTGACGTCACTTTGTTTACTTTACGGGAAGAACCATGTGCGGTACGGTGGATAAATGAAATACGGCGAAATAAGATGAGATATTAATTAAAATACACTCACTGACAGTTGTAAATATGCAACTCATTGAGGATAACAATTATTTGACTTTATAGAAAAACAAACGAAAATATGAAAAAAATTCGCTAAGAACTCTAAAACTTCTTTGAAACAGAGTAGGCCTCTTGTACAACTTCCAGGTTGTCAGACTAATAGTGTTTTTGCAATTTTGCCCAAAAGTTCCGGTTATGTTCGTGAACGTTACAATAACGATACGTGGATTTTAGTATGTTTTTTCATGCATCTGTTTCGCTAGTAACTGTACATTACTGTTTTATCTATGTTTTATCTATGTTTATCTATGTCTTTTCGCAGTGATGTGTCCTCGAGGACTTGGCCTCGTCCTTGGAGCGACTCAATGACAAAGAGCAGTGGACTTGGCTTTGGCAGTTGGCCTTGATGACAAAGTATTGGCCTTGGTCCCATTTCCTTGGTCTTGGCCTTGAATGCAAAGTGTTTAATTGACAACATCAGTTTTCACAGCCTTTTTGTATTCTTCAATTCGTGCTGATTTGTTTCACTATTACTGTCATTGCACCTACTGTCTCTGAATAAGATGAATAAACTGAAACTTACAGGTAGGCCTACAGGATTAGCCATCGTGGACCAGTGGTTTTTACGTAGCCTCACTTGATGTGCTCAGTGGCAATTAAAGAAATCTCAGATGTTATACCAAAGAAAATTTTAAAAGACGTTAAATCGTTTATTTTTGTCTACTAAGATGGTGGAAAAATCGAAATTGGCTAATAAAATGCTCTCTCAAGCACAATCCTTTCTTTCTTTTCCAATAATGCACATATCCTGTTGCGAGTAATGTCGTGCATGGCAGAGGTGCATGAAGTGCTGGGAACAACTGTTGAACTCCAGACAGAACAGATAAAAGCGTGCAAGATGTGCAGCTGATAAAAACAGGATGGATCTAATCTGTCCTCTGCATCACCATGGCACCTGCCAGTCGGGACTTGAAGACCTCGAGAGAAGGAGACATGACGACATCAGAAGGCAGGTTATTCCATATCCGGATGGTAACTGGAAAGAAGCTGTGTCTAAAGGCATCAACACACCCAGCTGGAATGCAAAACCTGCTACCATGTCCTCTTGTGCTCTGCGTGTTTGGAG
>Ga0209671_1008067_pt1 | contig 10998 bp, 7 predicted proteins | sample WorMetHERISLAND2_2_FD_187401 | JGI IMG/M metagenome (GOLD analysis project Ga0209671, IMG submission 187401) | Marine gutless worms symbiont microbial communities from Max Planck institute for Marine Microbiology, Germany - Olavius geniculatus... | ecosystem: Host-associated > Annelida >...
ATCACCATCGTGCCATTGCTGCCGCGATACGCAAGCCTCCTCTGGACTGGAGAAGGCCCGCAGGGAGACCCAGTTACACCTGGTTACGTTCAGTGGAGGCAGACCTGAGACCCCTGAACATTGGTCTTTCTTCTGCGTGGAGAAAAGCTTCTGGGCGGGCGGACTGGCGCCACATCGTGGACACGGCTACGCTCTGGAAGAGTACGCCATAAGAAGAAGAAGTAAAACATAAGTCCTTCCAAAAACTATCATTTCGTGGCAGACTAATTAAGTCTCAGCTGATCAAAGCCACAGTGCCAGTAGTCCTGACAGGGTTTTTGTGTCAATTTCACAAAAATTCTGTTGATGACAGAATCCAGTGATCATATTTCGAGCTTTCGGGTGAAATGTAAGGTCGGTGACAGACGGACAGACCGTGCTACATTAACATCTGTTGCAGTAGGCAGCATGTCAAGTTGGCACGGTGATTGGCTGTTGATGCTACAGGTGAGATGTGGGTTGGCATTACTCTAGCGGTGGCAATTGAGATGGTCCCAGCTCATTTAAGAACATCTGCCATTGCAGTCTACATGTTCGTAATTACTAACATCGGTGGCAACGTGCCTCTACTTGTCCCTGTGTTGAAGACAGCATTCAGCAATCTCGGCTACAACTCTGTCTCCAGTCTTAGAGGTAACACAGCTTCAGTATTGGCTCAGATGCTGACTGTTCAGAGAAGAGATATGTCAAAGTTTTGACAACTGGTTAATCGATTAGCCTTAGCTGTAAGTCTCCTTTAGTGTCGCATCAGTTAATTACGTTACTGCTATGCTGCCAAACGTCATTAATGTCGTTAAAAATGTGAACCTGGCAGCAAGTTTTTCCCGGACATAATCTTTCACCGACAATAATTGCCTCACATTCCCCATACGCTGTGCTTTTCAGTCTCCATTTACCATTTTTTTTCATCTGTAACTCCAAGAATATTTTACCAGAGTAGGTTGCTGCAGCACACATCTTAATTCTCTAGTTTGACTAACTGTTTTAATAGTTAACTTTGCAAAAAATAACTGAACCTGGAATTATTGATTTCGATTAAAAACTGACAGTGGCAATCACCAAATAAAATGCATTTTATTAGCTAATTTTTTAGATATTGAGCTATACTCTCACAGATGTACTGAGACACAATATTGAGTGTTTTAGACAAGACTAAGATGTTGACTTTTCTGGTGAATTGGATGACTGAGATGATTTCATATGGTTGTCATTACGTATGAATTTTATGACATTTTTATTGACATAGCTAATCAAAATTTTAATAATTAAAATTTTATTAATCTTTAACATTTTTCTAATGATATAATGATGTGACTAATCATCAATTTGTGCAGTTTCAGTTGTATGTGTTGTACCCTTTGCTGCTGTGTTGACATTACGGAGGGATGCCCAGGCTGAGTTTTCCTGTAATGTTCGTGAATATGTGTGTTTTGTAGCTTCACTGTACGTGCTGTACCCAGGCCTCTACCTGCTTGGTTCTTTACTGTTTGTTGCCGCTCTACTTACATTACGATGGGACCTACAGCGTCAGCAGCCGTACCAGCCTCTGACTACAAGACCTCACAGTAACTGATAGCATACAGCACCACGAGGGATAGAAGGCTGAGTTGACATTACATATCAACAGCTAACTACTAGACCTCAATGCTACTGATGCACTGTGAACAGATATGGATGTGGAAAAATTTACGTTAAAAATTTAGGAAAATTTAAAGTAATTTAGAAACAGAAATTCTTCGCTGTCGAGTGTTTATTGTAAACGTACATTTAGGACTCTAAAAACAGAAACTTTTGTTTAGCTTTTTGAAACCAAATGCCAAAGAAAAATTTCGGTCAAAATTTGGATTTGGTGAAATTTTTTGTCTCTGGCTGAAAGTAACCTTAATACCACACAGCAGCTATTCTCTGTAAAATGTTGCCTGTATGAGAAATAAGTATTTGACCGACTACTGTATCTGTGCATTTGTATTAAATTCTGTGATAGATCTTAACTCAGGAACGGTGGGCGGTTTTTGAGAATAAAAATGTGGTCTTTTGACATTCCATCCTTTACTTTGCTGTCTCCTTGCTCTATTTTTCTACTAGTCATTAAGATTTAAGAAAACTGTGAAATTATTTATTCATGATATGTAATGGTAACAGGACAAGGAGTAATGCTGACATAATTAGAAAAATAGCAAAGAAAGAAAGATAGATTAATTCTTGAAAGTTAACTACTCTGATATACACTGTCCAGTAAAAAACTGACTCCCTAGACATCGTGCAATAAAAATGTCAAATCCAAACAAATTTGAATAATGTTTCGTATATTTAATCCCCAATAAATTTCTGAAGCAAATGCCAGATTTCGTTGAAAAATATTATCCTTACCAAAATTATCAAGTGTTGAATAACGATAACAAAATATCTTCGTTACCAATATGGCGTTACTTACTGCAGTCACTCAAGTGGAAGTGACATTTATTGATACAATCATAATAGCGTAAGCAATAACAAAATGGTGTTTTCTGCATATGACCATGTTTTAATTAAACTGTTGAGACGAGAGAAAAATAGTGCTAACAAGTTTATCGCAGTCTCCCAGCAAGCCGTGGTCACCGTGGACACTGTCAGAATTAACCAAACAGTTGCCTAATACTGGACACTTAAAATTTTGAGGCGACCTCACAAAAGCCGCTGTAACTATTGTTTGCATAGATAGATTTACCTGAAATTTGGCACTTTGACTGCCAATAGATGGTGCATTGTTGTTGTGAAATTTTGCCAGAATCAGATGTTACTGGTTAAATTTAGGCAAATGTACAGTGGTACACAGGGGTTTACTTATGTAACCCCATATTGGTAACAGAGATATTTTGTTATTGATATTCAACAATTAATAATTTTGGTCAGAAATATTCTTTAAACGGAATTTGGCAATCACTTCAGTTACTTATTGGGGATTAAACGTACGACACTTTATTCAGATTCGTTCATATTTGACATTTTTATTGTACAGTGTCTAGGGGGTCAGTTTTTTGCCGATCACAGTGCAGTTGCACAAAACTGTAATAAATTTAGTAAGATTTGGTATTTATTTGTGGATCTCTGGATAGAATATTTTACATTCCATCACATCATCTTTGATTAAGTAAGATGCCTAATTGTGTAAACGTTATTACTTTGTGATGTTCAATCATGCCATGTATATATTGTTACTGTATATAATTCAGTTTAATGTCCTTCACTGTTCACCTGAAGATCTCTGAAAGTCAGCATTGTGTGGAACGCACAGTTCAGTCTGCTGATAAACTGCACATATGAGTTATGAGCACATATGAGCTTTACTGACCTTAAGATACCGATATTTCTGTGACTGCATAGGTTAACTGTCTTTTGTGACTAAAATAATTTTTGGTAATCTGAAGGCTAAAATGTGAAATATACGCGTATCTGTGAATTGGTTAAGGTTTATGTGTGGTTAATTTTCAACCAGGTTACATTGCACTATGAACTGTGCATATGTATGCTTTAATATAATGTCATATTGGGCTTCAAGAAATTTACAGTAAATTGTTCGATCACTTAGAAAAGTGTTGCGACATATTAACAACCAAGCTGTAAAAGCATGAATCAATGCAAGCAAACACATACCAACTAAGTTCAGAGTGGTTTAGTAAAGTCTGAGTCACCAATTTTTGGCAAAGGTGCACCAAACACTGAGAATTCTTTCACTGGTACACTCAGCAGTGTAACAGCAGCAATCATTAAAGACTCTACCACAATTAACACAAACTAATTTTTGTTAATAAATGCCATTTTTGTAACCTAAATTCTTGGTATACCTGCTGCTATCTTGACACTACATTTAATGCTATGGGTACTAGTTGAATTCCAAACGTTTGCTTAGTATTATTATTTGTAACACTTGAAAACTGGTAGCTTGCTCTTTATGGACCATCCACCCACCCAGTGAGTGAAATATCCTAGTAAACTACCAGTAAATATAGGGTATTGAAGCTTGTGCAACAAGCTAACTCACTTAACCCTTCAGTGCTTGGATGCCGTTGGTTTGGTGTCAGGAAAGCCTGAAAAAAATCCGACATAAAGACAACCATCTGTCACGCTGTATGGTAGGGAAGAAAAGGGAGACAGCCCCAGGGCATACGCTGCAAGCAGAGATGCCTGCACACAGCCGCCTGGCGTGCTTTCATGTTAGCTGCCGCAAGAGTGCCGATGAGAGGTGTGCAGATCCCAAAATTTTTAGTCTGCGTCAGTCCCCATTACCGTGGGTATACCACAAATTTTATCCTCATCCCCACAGTATTACTGTGGCTTTTATCCCCATTCCCACAGGAATACCGCTGTTATTGTCCCCATTACTGTGGTTACCGTGGTATTACTGCTGTCCCCATCCCCATGTCACTCTTTGAACCAGAAAATTAATTTCAGGGATGGGCCTAACCCATTCCAACCTGGTTTAATTCTGAAAACAGTTCATTGAAGAATAACCGAGTCTGTGAGAATCAATTAACGTGTTAATTTTATCAAGATATACTGACCAAAAAACAATGCATAGTAAATTGCAATAATTAACAAAAATCATATTCCAGCAGTACAAACACTGAGAAAGTAATGTTGCTGGCTGCGGTGGCCCAGAAGAATTAGGCAAACTAAAATATAATTCAGTTTATTTTCTACTCGGACATCCCCAACACCACACTGGGTCCTGGAAACTGGAGTTTAGTACAATTCAGGTGAGTTTTTTTGTCCTGCAATCATGTTGAGTCAAAGGGGTCAGTTTTTCTCAGACACTTTGCAGTATGCATGGATAACTGAACCTATGTGTTGAAAGTCCCAACCAGTGAAAACTAGCTTGTAATTTAAAACTTCAAAAATCCCAGCCAGCCCGGTGCTGTATCGTCTCATTATTGTGTCGCCTGACACGAGTTACAGCAGCTGCCTCTCCTCTTTTGATTGTCCGCCGAGCCGCCTGTTTCGCTTGCTGTTGTTGATGCTGGGTTTTTATCTTCTGCTTCACAACCCTAACGTCAATCCCAGGTTTCGATGACGAGGGGATTTCGGGGCCAGAATCTGGAATCTCGTCTCCAGAGCACAATGGTTTTTCCACTGGTATGTCTCGGAATGGCCGCGCTGCTCTGTTCTGGTTCGCCAGGCCACCAAGACTATCATCGGCAGTTTCGGTTGCAATACCATCACTGTCAGTTTCAGACAGAGTTTCTGGCACATCGGTACTGTGGCTGTCAGTGTCACAGTGTGGGTTTTCTCCTGCTGTGGTGGAGTTTTCAGTTGCATCTGGAGACAAGGGTGGTTGCACGGCCTCACTCTGTGACATCAGCCAAGCAAAGTCACCCACAATATCGACAGCATCTTCTGCCAACAGACTGTGAACTGTGCTACTAAAATGGCATCCTGGCACAGGGGCATCATCAGTACCATCTTTCTCTGTCTCCGAATCCACATCATCGTCATCACTATCCGTATCACTACAATCCTTGTTTCTCTCTTCCAAGGCTTCATCGAAAGTCCGCTGCATTTCCCGGGTAAACCCGCTCGCCTCGACTTCAACGTCGATACCTTCCTCTTTCATCACATCTGCGAAGGATGGAAACCTCTCGCTTTCGTAATCAAACTTTTTGCGGAAGTAATTTCTGATGCACTGCACATCTCTGTCGAAATACCTACAGGAACACCCACAAAAGTTAAGAAGAGCAGAGCCAAGTTTTCTAGGTCTGGATGGCAGAAAATAAATCAGGGTTAAAAACTTTGTTTTCAAAAAGTCCAACCTGGTGGACTGTAGATTTTTAAATGTATTATTGGGATTTTGCTTTTATTGGCTTTTTCAAACAGCATTGCTATATCCTGTCAATTAAACACGGAAAGAGAAAATGATTAATAGGGCCACAGTTTTCCGCAGAAAATTTTGCCAAATTCCGAGGACCAGTTCGCAAAATTTTGCGGCTCGCCACGGCACAGTTGACCAAATCGTGCGGCTTACCGCAGCCTTCCAATTGTGTGTAAAATAAGCTCTATTCTGTTGAAAAACACTTCACTTTTTGGAGGCTGGCATGGCGCTCAGTTATGTTAGCAGCATACAAAGAAAATTATTGATCTTTTTTTCAAAGTGCAATTTGTCAATTAGTAGTATTGTGTTTACTTACCACTGTGCCATATTAAGATGGTAACTATTAGTAGGGATGCAGTTTTAGGCAGTTTAGGTTGATTTTTCTCCATGATATAGTAAGTCTAATTACATTATCAAGCCGATGATCACACTAATCATCAGTCATTTCTCAACTTCTGCAAAATTCTGCAGCAATATCAACATTCTGCAGCTCGGCTCAAAAATCCGTGGCCCGCGGAAAACTGTGGGCCCTAATGATTAACATAAAACCTATGACCAAAACATTTACAAGTAAGTGAGTTGTAGGCAAATATTATCACAAACTTTGCAAGTCATAAAACATGACTCACAAAAACAGTACCATAAAGATAACTAGAGGACATAAGTAATCTTTAAAAAGCTTGCAGATCAAAATTTGGACACATCAAGCTTATAACAATCTAAAAAATACAACAAAATTGCAAAAAAATACACAGTATGAAAAAGTTATGGATAACTCATGCAAATTTTAGAAGAAAAAACTTTTGACATAGGTAGCATATATTATTGATTAAGATGCTTGCTAACAAAAACAAAAAAAATGGTGATCGTAAGCATAGTTTGATTTTATTACATTCAGCCATACTAAATAATGATTTAAGTTGCTACGGTACCTTAGGAAGATCTCAAACAAAATTCTTAACAAGCTTTACAAACCAGGCTCATAAGCTTTACCACAAATGTGATTATGATCAGCATACCACTGTGCATTTTCGTGTGATGTTGACACCATCTGCGGGAAGTCGAACATCGTGACCGAACTATCATCACTAATCATGAGGTTGAACTCATTAAAGTCGCCGTGAATCAGGCCGTGGTTAGCAAGTCGTACAATGAGATCCATACACTCGCTGTACACACCGGCTGTATCTGCCAGCTCACGCACATGACATCTAAGTACACACACATCAAGACAGTTGACACTGGTCCAAAAAAGAACCAAGATTCACACGAAATATTGACTGATTAATTGATAGGTGAAATTCTTTCACCAGCTCACTGACAGAACGTTTGCAATGTATGCTCACAAACTCTGGCATTACCCGGTAACAAATAACAATTTAACAGTAAACTGATTATGTTAAAATAATGGTAACATTTCACAAGTGTAGTGTGCATGATGGCATCTGTAATGGATTGGCAACAAAAAGAAATCCACCAAAGCCTCTCAAGAACTTCCAGGAAATCGAGAAATGTTTGACCACACAATATCATAACTAGAAACTGATGCATTAGCAGTAGTAGTAGTAGTGATCATTTTACAGCGGATGCCCATCAAGTAGCTGCATGACGACCGCATGACGGTTGAAGTCCACGGGTCGAGGAACCGGGAATCCGCGATCATGCAATGCTTTCATGTACGCAAACTCCTTCACAGCCGACAACCGTGATAAATAAAGCCACGAGACAGATGATCGATGCTTGTGGTAGTCACGTTTGTTCTTCAGCTGCCGAAACGACGTCCTGCCAAGACGATGAAGTTTCAGACACAGCTGTTCGTGGTCGCCATTGGCAACGACGTAGATGTCCGACTCTTTGCCAACTCCGATCTGGTTCCCAACCGATTCAATCACCTGATTTCAAGACACAGAAACACATGTTCTTATTTGTAAAAATACATATGCATGTTAAAATGGTAACATTTTACACAATGCATTCAACATCATAATCACAGTTATATTTGTTACAACAATAATTCTAGTGGCAGATCGGTGATATTGCACTTAGCACTGGAAAAATGCTAGAGGTAGACCGGGTAGACACATTATTGAGTATATGGTAGAACTTATATTCCTGGTAGATGTAGAAGGTTTATAAACTGTGCCATGACACTCTCATATTTAAATCAGGCTTATTCAGTATTATATCAGAGTCTATCTTAAGCCAAAGCTGAAATATAGTGTTTTTGAATAAATTTTATTGAATGTGTGGTAACTGACAACAAAGTGACTGATATTTTAGTTCCAACCACACAGTCTTGGCAATGCAGTGCAGAAATGTGACTGCATTCTAGCATTGATAACAAAATAAATGCAATTAGATAAAGTGGCAATCTACCACTAGTAATTTTCTGCTCACTAGTGGCAGTGCGAGATCACCGATCTACCACTAGCACTGACCTTGTTACAAAGTCTCAGCCACTACTTTATCACAAATGTGCAATGGTGCTAAATAACCTTGCTTTAGCTGACATGCTTGTACGAAACTTCTCACTCACTCGCTCACTAAACCAGTACTAACAATATACAGCGAAAATTTGTCCAGCAAAAAAAAATACTAATATATGGATCGGTGAACAATTACACCATTTAAAATTTTTAAAGATCCCAAGAACCGAAGATTGTGCACCTGACGTTGTGAAAGCGCCTTCAAGGCTAGGTAGTCGTAGCCGGCGTTGGTAAGCCTGTAACCATCCACCCTCCTGCCGGCGCGTTCGTACGATACCAGACGATGTTTTGCTAGCTCTTGGAGGGTCTTCTGACATCCGCCATGCTTGAGAGCAGCGATGGAGGCCACCAACGCTGCCGGCACTATCTCGTGATTTTTCATTCCCATCTCGACTGCTGTCAACACTCGAAAATGTTCTTTTGACAGATATCGAAGCATTGCAACGTCCAGCTTCCCCATTACTACCTACTATATACAAATACTCACTTTGAAAGCACGAGTAACAACGTAAACATTGCACATAGAATAGCTATGAGAGTTCAATATTCATTGCAAAATTAACCGCTACAGGGTGATACGAAAAAAGCAGCAAGTAGATTTTGCTGCAAAAAAGGTCAAAATTAAAAGGTTATTTATGCTTCACAAATGTTTAAAATTATGCAAAAGTTGCGAGTGTTTATTTTTATGTTTATTTTATGTTTTAGTTAGTAGTTCACTCAAGTAATCAGATAATTTCCATGAAACTGATGGTGATGGCCTGTCTGTTTGTTGCAGGCTTGCAGCTATTTTTGCACTTATGTCAGTGGGTCAAGTTTCGCTAAGACTTAGTGACTTTAGTCTAAGACTAAAGTCTTGACTTTACTTTGGTCTGAGACCAAAGTCAAGACCGAATTTGACCTGACTTTGGTCTAAGCGAAAAAGTCAAGTCCAAAGTCAAGACCAAAGTCAACATTAAATCAGTTGGCAATTTTTAATGTCAAAACAAATATATATATATATCAATCTTTATTCACCAAAGAATAATTTGGTAACAACAGACAGAGACAGACAGACACAGAAACATACAATTAAAGCTTAGCTTGTCGGAACGAACGTCTCAGTTCGTTATTTGAGCGAAATATTTACTTTTTGACCAGTAAAATAAAGTCAAGACCAAAGTCAACATTAAATCAGTTGGCAATTTTTAATGTCAAAACAAATACAATTAAAGCTTAGCTTGTCCAAACGAACGTCTCAGTTCGTTATTTGAGCGAAATATTTACTTTTTGACCAGTAAAATAATGTGCGAGTTTGATAATAGGCATTTTGTTACTTACTATCTACCGGCGTTAACTACGCAGACGACACTAGCGTAAGCAATGACATCATCGCTGGACTCCGCTGGGGGCTCTGCTCCAGACCCCCGCTTTAGGCTCGCCCTACCGCGCTTGCCATGGGGCCGTGCCCCCTCCCCAGATGTTCGGGGCTAGAACCGCCACTGAATATGACGTAAACGTAGAGATAATGATAATCAGTAGGGCGGACATAAAAGCATTCGTCTTTATTTGTTTTTTTTCAGTATTATGATTTTTATCATGATAAGATAATTACAATAAAATTTATAGTTACAACATCTTAATTGCGACTTCCGATGCCATGAATTTGTGATGTTAACAACGTTTTATAATTTGGCTCCTGTTATTTTTTATTGTGCCTAATCAAACAACATATGGATAATGAAATACGAAAAGCATTTAAAACAGCAAAAACACAATGAAAACTTTTAACGGAAGATACCGATACTGTAGCTTTTAACATATATAACAGTTGAAAGTCGTGACAAATTAATGTATGAAGTATAAACTTGCGTTCTGATTAATTGCAACAATTTAACACGAAGAGGAACTTGCAGAAGCCTGCGCCCGCGAATCCGCATTCAGCTAGCGTCTACACACGTTTTTGGTACCACGTGTATATTATCATTGTGTTTTGTTTTGTGGACATTTCGGTGCATTTTAGTGAGAGATTGTGAAATGTGAGTTGCTTTAGAGCACGATACAAGCTTAGTGCTATTATTCTAGTAGCGAATTTCGTATGTAATTTGTGGCGTGGCAGTAGGTTGGAAATTAACAGACAAAACGTGTGAAATTACTAGGTTGTGTGAGCGATATTAAGGGTTGCATGCGTATGATGTTAGTTTTTGGTCACACTGCACTTTCCTGTAATGCAGTCACTCATCGTGGCGCTGGTGTTTTCCAGGCTTGAATACGGCTCTGTAACTCTTGCCGGCCTTCCAAAGCAACTCATGGACAGGCTTCAGTCTGTGCAGAACGCCGCTGCACGGCTGATCTTCAAAACTTGTCGTCAGGACCACATTCAGCCGTTACTGCGCAGATTGCGCTGGCTTCAGATGCCAGAATGCGTTTCTTTCCGGCTGGCAGTGCTAGTGTATTGCTGCCTCCACGGCTCTGCACCTGGCTACCTGGCTTCAGATCTTCAGCGCGTGTCACACCTTAATGCATGTCGACGACTGCGCTCTGACTACATCAGCGCTGGTCGCTTCACACACTGTGCGTTTTACCATTGGCGACCGCATCTTTCCAGTGACTGCTGCATCGGTCTGGAACAGTTTGTCGGAGTCAGTCCGG
>Ga0209671_1008068_pt1 | contig 10998 bp, 4 predicted proteins | sample WorMetHERISLAND2_2_FD_187401 | JGI IMG/M metagenome (GOLD analysis project Ga0209671, IMG submission 187401) | Marine gutless worms symbiont microbial communities from Max Planck institute for Marine Microbiology, Germany - Olavius geniculatus... | ecosystem: Host-associated > Annelida >...
ATTTATATGGACATATACTGTAAACTATCGAAATGCATTGGACAGACTCCGTGTTCGTATGAACATTATCTTGTTTTAAAAAAAGCTGTAACTTACACTTATACAATCTAGCTAAAACATTTCGCCACGTGACACTGACAAATGCAGCTACATCGAGTACCGCATGCTGTTGCCGATTGGCTACAAGTATAAAAGTACAAAATAAACATTAATGTCACCACAGTGACCAAATTAAAAAAAAAATAGCACATTGCATTCAGCATTAAATTTTCTAACGGGCACTTATTTTTGCACAAATGTCGGTTGAAACGCCGACTAGAAATTTATTTGTAAACATGACCCAATTTCAGTCACCGCTGCAGGAAGAGGGGCATTACGTAATCGAACAAATAAGTAAACTATGAACATTTGACAGTATGTAAGTTTAGGCTCATTCAAAAGAGAGTAAATTGACCTATCAAAGCATGTCTGCCACGTTAAGTTGCATTTTTCTCTTTTTCAAAAAAATAAAGTTCAAAGTTGATGTGCCAATTGGCAACACTATGCGGTTAAGGGTTAAAATATGAAGACGTAGTGCAGAATGATCTGGTTTTGCGTGACGCAGGACTCAGCGGTGTCAACGGGTGTATGTGGCTCATAATGCGATAAGCATTCAAACTTCAGTACGCCGAAACTATGTGTTGTGGCCTATGCATGGCACGATACCTTCTATGTCTATGCGTGTTTGCCGTACCCATGCATGAAGTCATGGTTAACAACGTAATTACATCGCAAAAAAACTAATATCACACATTGAAATTATAACCTTCTTACATACTATTATAAACTTCGTTATGGTGGTCTGCAATTTTGTTTAAAAGTCAATTATGTTACCAAATAGCTACATTAGGGCAATGACTAACAATGGAATTCGTATACACTGATAAAATACAGAATGCAAAATAAAAATCACTCGCATAGCTTAAAGCTAAATAGAAATGCCTTTTATTTCATTGTAAATTCAGGCTACGACAGCCGCCGGCGTTCGCACTGCATCTAGCGAATAGTAGAGCCTAATAATATAGTTACTATGGCTATTCTACACATGCCAAGTAAAATTTATAAACCTTGACTGCCTGGACTGACAATGTTCCAGCTCAGAGCAAAGCGGCCTGCGTAGTTATAACGATCAACCACAAAGTGAACTGTGAGCCTTGGACCAGACGTTGTAATTGTTGGCGGAACATCAGTACCACAGAACCTTCCCAGCAGCGAGCCGTTCGAGTCGCCCAGTAGTACCGATTCAAAATGACTACATCCCTCACTTGCTTCCAAGCTCAGCTCTTCGAACGTCACAGACACAACCTGAACGCACGTAGAGTGACGCAGGTCTGCCAGTGCGGTCTGCGTAAACTCCGAAGATCACATCAGATCAACGGTACCGCAAAGCCAGTAATTGCTTATGCTAATGACCACAATGTCTAAGTTAGTGACTTGCTGTGATCTGCAGTGCCATATAGAGGTCACTCATAACATAAGCAATTTCTGGGATCCGAGCTGATCTGCTGAGTGATATGCGCATCTGTGATTCTGTGGTGATCTGCGGTGTGCGGGCAGACCCTACCATAATTATGTTCTCACTGTGTTTGCATTTTATGCAACGTTGTTCAACTGAAAATAACCTTTATTAAGTTATCAAGTTGTGACAACAGTGCCAGATTTTCAACCGACAGCAGATTACAGAACTTCGTAACCAAGGTTTTACGCAAACTTTACTTTAAAAGACTAAACTGCAATAATTTGATGCACAATAGCCTACGTTAAATCGCGGTTGCTGACGTACCTTAGCCTTCTCCTTAAGTTTTCTTTGTCCTTTAAAACCTTTGCCGGAAAACGTCTCAAAAATACAATTTATTCTAGATAGAAAAAAGCGTTTATTCGCTGCCGCTTTAGCCTGGTGTAAGTTAGTTAATACATGTTACTAAACATTTGCAAATATTCATACTTGGTCATTAGGTGCCTGTATGATCCATATGCACACACTGTGGTCTGGATATTTGTTCTCATCATAACTGATTGTTCCAGTAGGTGATGTCAATTCGGCCCGTCCGTAACGACAAGCTCTGATGTTTGGATCTGTGTTATAACAATTGATTGCACGACACACAAACTAAATTTGTACCCACTTTACACATTCGAGTAATAACAGCACAAACTACAAAATTGCGTGTAAATTCTGCCAACAACATAATAAGTTTCGTTTACATAAATTGTGTTTTTGTTTGCACTGGCCTATCATTCGTGATAAATGAAAATATACGCCAGATCTTTTAGTAACGTGTCCAGTTCTTCCCTTTTGCTGTTTATTTTCGAAAATTTCGCCAGAATTTTCAGCAAACTGCTTTTTTGAACTAATACAAGTTTTTAATCAGAGTCTTGTTTCCATTGCTAAATGGCATGTTGCATTACTGGTGTATCGCCACTGACCAGATGCGGCCAGACCGCCACGCAGAGCGACACCGCATCTGCAGCCGACTCGTCCTAAACGCCACGCAGTACATCGCCTGGGACGAGTATATTCGTCCCAAACGGTAAAGGGGTTAAAAATTATCATTTACAATATTATCATCTAATTTAGTTTATAAAGGTTAAAAATGTGTCCAAAATTAAACATTATTTACTTTTAAATATTAAAATAAATACAAATTGTTTTAGAAAAAAATGTTTCCATATTTATTACCGTGCTTTAAGTTATTTTTGACAATTTATGTTCTATATGATGGTGTAGCCTAGCGACACCGTTAAGGTATAGTGGGACCTAATAACTTCACAATTGCTAGCTGTCAACAAGGTGTGCCAATGAAAAAAAATTGTAAATCGGTCAAATTTGTCGAAGATACGGACAATCACAAAGCGGGACGTTTTTACGCGAGACAGCAGAATGCTTCGCGCGTCTTAGCCATAGCCTTGGCGTCTGTGTTGTGTCCGTCTGTCACACTCTGCAGCCGTATCAAAACGGTGCAAGCTTAGAGCTAGGATCACAAATCTTCACTGTAAGCCCCCAAAATACTCTAGTTTTGTAACAAAATATCGTGCCCCTGGGTGAAGAGGTTCCCTTTAAACAAGGGAGTCAAAGAGGGGCTACAAAGACGTTATTTTGCCGCGTCTGGTGTGAAAACGGTTGCAGATAGGTACGGACGTGTTGCTTATCATAGCAAGCACTGTTAACGGGCTTTCTAAATTTTCTACATCGATGACCTTAAAGGTCATCCAAGGTCGATGATATTTATTTCATCTGAAAGGACGTAGGCCTATGCCACTTCCTATTGGCGATTAACATGCAATAACCAGCCATATCTTTTAACGTTTCCGAGCTATGGCCACTTTTAGCTTGAAACATTCCATTTCGTAGTGCGTTATGACCTTTCAAAGTCATCCAAGGTCAATAATTTATATGTCATTTGAAAGCCTGTATGCGACTTCCTATTAGTGATCAATAGCAATCTAGTCCCTATCTTGCACCGTTTAGCCACAGTACATCCGTGACAGACGGACGACAGACGGAAAACAGACGAACAGACGGCAACCAGGACAAAAGGTCGACCTTTAAATTTACAGCTTAACGGTCTGCCCCCAAACTTCCGTTCTTAGCAACTACACGTGCCTACGTGGCCAACGCAATAGCATTAGCATAGGCCTATATAGCACACAGAGCTTTAATTTTTTGGGTGAGTTCGATTATAGCTCTTAACTTTTGTTAGTCGACCAAAGTTCACTAAATTTTGTGGATAAACGTAAGAAAAGTTGTCAATGATAAATCGTTTTTCGAATATCGATATTTTAACTCGATCCTGCAATACAGTTTCAATCGATGCCTTAAATTCTCTAAATCGCGCCTAATTCTGGAGTTTCCCCATACCATACAGGGTAGTGCAAAAAAGTAGCCCTCTAAAATTTTTCGCTGTTTTCTCAGCAACCGTTTTGAATTTTAATTTTAATTTTACAGCTTTATTTACCAAAACTTTTTATATCTAACTGCCAAGTAAAATGTGATGCTGTTGAAAAAAAACAAATTACAGACTTTTTAATATGACCGCCTACCGATTTTTCAGCATTCAAAAAATGTTCCGGCTACAATACCAACTTAATAACATCGTTGAAACAACACAGTTAAATAATAATTACATGCCAAAATTCCATTGTCACTGTGAATGTTCGAAATGTCCATCGCCAGCTCCAACACAAGCCTTCAGTAGCTTTGAGAAATGTTTCACAGCCTTGTCAATCGGTCCCTGTGTCAGGTTGCCCCAGATAACCTGAAACGCTTCCTTGAGTTCGGCGCTTGTTTTCGGCTTTGATTTAAGCTTGCGGTAAGCCTCCAACATTAAACCCCATGCGTGATAGTCCATTGGGTTTATATTTGGCAAATTTGGAGACCATTGGTCTTTTGTGATGAAATCTGGACAGCTGGCCCGCAGCCAGTTCTGTGCGCTGTGCGGCTTTGCGCGCTGTGTGTGCTGACGCGCCGTCCTGCTGGAAGACGAATCCGGTGGGCAGCCGGCGATTGCTTAAAAAACCATAATTTAATAATATTTTGTAAACAAAATAAATTACTGTTTATCAAAAACGTTACTGTTAGTCATCGGCAGTAACGTGATAACCGGTTTTTGAAAATTAAATAGCATTTTAACGTTAGCATTTTAATGCTAAAAAATCTGTAGGCGGTCATGTTAAAAATCTATAACTTTGTCGTTTTTTAACGTAATCACATTTTACTTGGCAGTTAGATGTAGAACGTTTCCCTAAATAATTCTGTAAAATTTCAAATTAAAACTCCAAACGGTTGTTGAAAAAACAGCGAGAAACTTTAGGAGGCTACTTTTTTTACCCCACCCTGTAGAAACGCGGACTACCATATAATTCGTACGCAAACTCTTACACGGGCTTCGCGATATATTAAGTATAAGTTTTATTGGCCTCAAAGTCTACGCCGCTTTTCGATAAAAATTAATGTCATCTCCGAACTGTCCATCAGTATACGCACGCCAACTTTTAAGTCCGTAGCCTTAAACGTATCGGAGTAATTGGCATAAAACCCTCAAAACTCCAGAAAGTCACATTATCCTGACTACAATCCCTTTTTTAAAATTTAAGAAGCCATGACGGGACTGTCCTAGGAATATGGCTTCACATTTGCAGTCAAAGGTATCTCTAGCTTTGACCGTTTTAGAGCTATTAGTATTTAATGTTCCAAGTTGCCTATTGACCTGTCCGCTGCGTACAGACAGAGAGCTAAACAAATAAACACACATCCGAAGACAACATTTAGTCTGTTCACGTGTCGGAGATAAAATAATGTTGCGAAAAAAGGCGAAAAACGTAGGCTAAGAGACATGGTTGTGTTTGTGGCAAACCAACCTATGTCGCCTGCAGGACTGACAAATCTCCAGCTAAGAGCAAAGCGACCTTCGTTGACCGAGCGGTCAGACGTGAAGAGTACGAAGAGATGTGAACCAGACGACGTATAAGTCATCGTCGACGAAACAGTAACACTGCAAAAATTGCGGTACACGGAGCCCTCGTACAGTCGTAACTTGTCACGTCTACATCGATAACTTGGTTCCAAGTTCAGTTCTTCGAACGTCACCGACACCGCCTGTAACATGCGCTGATTACCACTCAGTCTGTCGTTGTTCTCAATGTGTCAACCGAAAATAACCTTGCGTAGGCCTATACTATAAGTTATCATCTTATGGCAGCAACACAAGATTTCCATGAAATACAAAATTGTTTCACGTCTTAGCTATGTTAGCATGGTATGACGTAAATTTGTACTATAAAACAATTAAATAACACGATGCAGTTGCTAGTGTATCTCAACTTCTGCCTTTAGCGTTTTTTTTACGTTTGTGAAAATTTGGACATAAAATTGGAGTTCTGAAACTGCGTTCGACTGCGTCCTGCAACATTCTGGTAAACTGTCGGTTTAGTGTAGTGTAAGCTAAATTAGTGAAATGCTAATAAATTCTTGCGAATTAGTCTTACTTCTCCAAAAGGTGCTCTTATAATCCACCAGCACATAGCGTTGTTTGGATATCTGTTCTCATCATATCCAGGCGATCTGATTATTCCAGTAGGTGATGTGAATATTACGGGAGGCTCACCACGATTGCAGGCTTGGATGTTAGGATCTGTGTAAAACAAGTATATAATTATACGACATACCAATGACTATTTTAAACATTCAAGTAATAGCTCAAACTACTAAGCCTAAACTGCGTCAACATCAACGCACTTGTCGGAGATAAAATAATGTTGCGAAAAAAGTGAAAGACGTAGGCTAAGAGACGTGGTTGTGTTTGTGGCAAACCAACCTATGTCGCCTGCAGGACTGACAAATCTCCAGCTATGCTGATTACTTTGGTAACAAGTAATCTAAGCAAAGCTCATGAAACGCGCGACAGCCTTAGCAGTTCCTATTGGCAGATTGCCTTGGTCTATCTCCAGCCACTTCGTCGCAATTCACCCTTGAAGTGTGCACCGCAGTCAAAAATCGCAGAATAACACTAAAACCCCTTATATTGTTTTTTTTTGGGGGGAGGGTTAAGTTCGTTCAAGTTCATCGATGTCAATATCGCTAAAAAGCTCGTCATCAGTCATGCAACTGTGTGTTGCATAATTCGTCTGAACGCATATATTGTGACTAAGCGGTAGGTCTTACGAAAAAATTTATTGCACGATAATTACCCCCGTGTGACAACTCTTCGTGCAAAACTTTAGTGATCTAAAGTGAGAAGGACATTATTAAATTTAGCTTTCAAGAGTGGCAAGATAAAAAAAGTGTGCGTTTTTCAACAGATATGCCGCCGTATCTGAGAAATGGTGAGACGTGGGGCCAAAGTTACTATTGACCAATTAAGGATGTTAATATTAGTTGTAACTAGCTATTAAAGGCACACGAAACATTTCAATGGTAAATTATACTAACATTTTTCTTAAGATACGGCGAATCACTGGCTGCAAATCACCAATTTTTCTCACCCTTTTTTATTTCCCGTTGTCAATCGGGGTGACCCCTTTCGAATTTCTGGAAGAGCTTTGCGGTTCCTGAAACTAGAGTCTTTTAGCGAGCTTCATTGAAAAATTTGTGATTCCAAGTTGCACATTTTAATAGGACTACAGGGTTTGGCAGACGGACAGACGGACGCCTTAACGATATTTAAGATTGGGCATCTGCATAACATGCAACTATGCTGACGCCCTGCAAAAATGCAAGATCAAACACATAGGCCCAATCACAGTAACAAAAACCGGGCTACTCTTAAAAACGCAGAACAGTCGACATAAAAGCACAAAATTGTGGACAATGTTCTGATCTTGCGAAAAGTGAAGAAACGTACCAGAAGTGGCGAATAAAACACAAAAGGGCTGTGTATGAACGGCAATTATATCTGGCGTGACTGACGTTTCAGCAACCGACGGTATCGTGACACTCCTCTCAGCTACAAACACGTAATTTCACATTTCTGCATTCATTTCGTTTAAACTAAATGTAATAAAACTGACAAAGCTAAAACAAATATGAAAAAACGGCAAAGTATTAAACGTGCACTAACAGCGGTTTTCACGAGTATTTCATTAATTGTAATAAAAATAAAAAGTAAAAAAATAATTTTATAACAAATGCGTAGTATAACAGTATAAAAGTAAAAGACAAAAACTGTAAAAAAAAGTTAGAATGACGTACTTAGACTTAAAGAAATTCGTCATACTGCGACGAAACTTCAACAGGAAACTAAAATCAAATCAACGTTTTTCGGCAGACAGATACCCTGCATAATGAGGATAATAATATTATGTGCAATAAAGAAATTAACCAGCAGTAAAAGTCACCCCGATCGAGAGCGCTAAATGAGAGGGGGGTACAAAAAACTGGCTATTTTAAGCCAATAAGTCGCCATATTTCAGAAACGGTGCGAGATAGGGCCTATGTTACTATTAATCATTAATAGAAAGTCCCATACGCCTTTTCGATTGACATTAAATCAACGACCTTGAACGACCGTGAATTTCCAAAATAAGAAATTTTTCTAATTTTTTTCTCAATTTCTGGCTGCAACACACATTTCGAAAGAAAACTGCGCCGAAATGGCTTAAGATAGACCAAGACAACCTGCATACTGAATGTTCTGCATTAAACGTAGATTTTAGCAGTTCAAGTTTCAACCGCCTAGTTTCAAGGAGGCCTCTGCACGCGGGCGTCAAAGAGGAGTACCCCCATAAAAGATCGTTATTTTACCGCTGTTGGTTTGTCTAGCGCTCCCAGATGGACAAAAATTTGTTGTTTTCCGTAACAATAACTGCTGACAAGCTTTAAAGTGGTTCAACATTAATGACCTTAAACGACCTTGAACCCTAAAATAGGGGGTTTTAGTGATTTTTCTGCAGTTTTCGGCTGCAGCACACACTTTAACAGTGAATTGCAACGAACTGGGTAGAGATAGACCAGAACAACTTGCAAACAGGAATTGCTATATACCTGCACTGTCGCGCGTCTCATGAGCTTTGCTCAAATTATTTGTATATTTTGTCTAATGCTGTGCGTTGCCTTTGATAGTCAATAACAACTGAGTGCACGACACAACAACTAGATTGTCATGCACTTGAAACATTGTAATAGGCTGTTATTGGTAATAGCAAAAACATGGACGAAACTCTGTCGGAATCAAAACGTGCTGAATAGGCCTACTTTGGTAAAAATTTCGCTACGCGTTAGTTTGCGTCGCTTTGATTGATATCATTTTAACCACGTATGGCGCTGAATGGCCTATTTTGTGCTGATGTGCCGATAAGAAACTACTCACTCACTCACTTTGATTGGCAGCGTGAGATGAACAGACATGAGCACAACAGAGAGGCCGCCACGCTAATTAAAATTTGATGCATTTCAATTTCAAACTTGTATGAATACGTAGGACCTGCATTAACACCAGGGGTGTCTACACCATACTGTCACTTCCTGCTCCAAGAAAAAATAGGGGAAAGGTTTTCTTGGAGAATAGGTAAAAGCTGAACAATACTGCAGACGGACGGCGTTTTTCGTTTACAATAATATCTTGCAAGCACAAGTGTTCTGTCACACCTGCAGACTGTACCAAGGTCGTTTTTGACGGGGCTCCGCCCGGACTGCGCTAGGGGAGTTCACAACGCTCCCCAGACCACCTAGTTTGACATCTTGCGACCAAAAGTGCTCTCTGACGCTTAGAATGCACCGATTTTGTTTTGGCCAGGGTTCCGCCTCGGACCCCGCTGGTGAGCTAACTACTCTCCCTTATGCCCCTGGTATGGGCTGCAGAAAAGAGAGATACCCCTTAATATTCCTTACTTTCTCAACGGCTGCGCTGCTTCGTTTTCAGCGCCTATATATGGCGCCCCACCTTGAGTTGAGGGGAAAACTTGCTGCAAGGACTTTAAAAAATAGACGCCTTGATCATTGCAACGTTATCAAAGTACAGATAGACAAACGGACAGACAACATACGATAGCACTACCCGCCCATGAGTGACATAGTTGAAATATAGGAGCTATAGTTCTAAATACTGTAACTACAAATATCGGTGTCTGTATGTGCATCACTAATTGGGAAGCCGATGAAACTCCAATAGATCGCTGATCATAATAATAGGCCTAATAAAGCAGCCTAAATGTGCATTTTTGCCAACTAATTGTACAAGTTTAGCTTAGGCGTGGGAACGACTGACGTCAAAAGCTGACTGCAACGAGTTTTACTAGCCAGTGTGAAAAACAGCCGGTTATAATAAGCTATATTAAGCCTCAAATGCGTAAAAGCAGCAAACTTATACTCTGTTTACACGATGAACGGATAAAGCAAACATCAAGCAAACATCAAGCACAGGCCCCTACATGAAACAAGCATGAAGCAAACTTAGAGCACACGTCGTGCACGTGTATTTTGAATACGTTTGCTTCATCTTTACTTCGTGTTTGCTTCATGTTTGCTTCATCGTGTTAACAGGTATTATTGACGTCGCTGGTGGCGATCTTATAAACGCGCATGAACGCATTTAGACACTGCAGACCGTTCGCTGTTTCTCGTCGAAACAAGTAATTTGAGCAACGCTCACGTAACGCGCGACAGCATCAATGCAACAAAATAATAATGTATTTTGAAGTTTGCGATTTTCGAACGGAGGACTTCTTGACCTCCTAGGAGGTCGAAATTCATTCGCTTAAAATCTACGTTCTATGCTAATAATGCCATCCTGCAAGTCGTCCTGGTCTATCATTCTCTAGTAATTTCAACGCAATTCACTGCTGAAAATGCGTCTCACACTAAAATCACAAAAAAATTACTGAAAACCCGCTTTCAGATTTCAAGGTTGTTCAAGATCATCAATATTGGTACGTGTTAAAAGCTCGTAAACAGTGCTTCTCACACTAAGCAGCAAGTTTATGTCTAACTGCAACCAATTAGCATATTAGCAGAAATCGCAAATTTTAAAGAGTCACCCATATTTGACACCCTTATACGAAAGACTACCTAAAAGCCGACATTCAAACTGCTAAAAATTCTGTGTGCGGGTTGTTTTAATCTATCTCCAGCCATTTCGTCGCAATTCACTCATGAAATGTGTGTCACAACCTAAAATCGCCGTCGCTAATGCTTGTTATGATAAGCAACAAGTCTGTGCCTATCTGCAACCGTTTTTACGTTAGACGAACCAACTTCGGTAAAATAGGACTAACGACTTTTTAGGTGGACCCTTCTTTGACGCCCTATTTCGACAGGAATCCCTTCGCCTAGCGACAAGAAATTTTGTCACAAAAACTAGAGGTTTTGTGTCAGCCCACGTTCAAGATTTTGTGATTCTAGCTTGTATCGTTTGGATACAGTGCCAAGGAGTGATGAACACGCACACACACGCACATACAGACGGATGTATATGCTAAAATGCGCGAAGCATTCTGCTGTTGCGCGTATAGAAGCGATGTAGGCTC
>Ga0209671_1008069_pt1 | contig 10998 bp, 6 predicted proteins | sample WorMetHERISLAND2_2_FD_187401 | JGI IMG/M metagenome (GOLD analysis project Ga0209671, IMG submission 187401) | Marine gutless worms symbiont microbial communities from Max Planck institute for Marine Microbiology, Germany - Olavius geniculatus... | ecosystem: Host-associated > Annelida >...
CACGGCTTCATTGTCAACCGTCACCCGGCCGGCTGCACCGGCTCAATGCCTGCTCCCCCACCGGCCCCACCGCCGCCGCTAGCTAGCGACAAATGTCTCCCAGTACGACACAGTGATCTCTGACGTGTGTGTGGTTTTATCTCTCCTTGTTAACTACAGCCTAATGATATGGATTATGCAGTTAGTGTCATAGCCTACCGCAGGCTATATCGTTGGGTTACTGGATCTCTTAGACATCTAAGTCAAGCCAACCAGCCTTGCAACGTCGACCCAATCCAGCCCCGGCTCAATGGAGCTTCTTCATCTTCACACTTGTATTGGCCTGCTGTTTAACACCAGTACCACGGTCGCACTCGCACTGTCTATCATTCTTCAGTCTACTGTAGTATAACGGGTTGATAACTCCACGGATGCATGCACGCCTGACCGAACGAAAGACAGTGTAGGCTTACAGTACTGACCGTCGGCAGCCGTGAAATAAGTGTGTAAACCATCGAATGGAATGCATAAGACTAACTTGGATTAACACACACTTACTTAACTCCAAACATGTAAGCCTAAACATTTTCTGTTTAGACGGTAGACTCGAGACACGGGTAAATGTCATTTCGGTTGTGCTTGCTTACAGTGTAGCAGCAATTAATGATTGATACGACCAGTTTGCTATATGCCTCAACGTGCTGTGTACACCAAACGGATGTTATGCGGCCGGCCTAATAGGCCGCATTACGGATCTTGCCCGACCGTCTCGCATATACGGGAACAAAAACATAAAGGCAAAGTTTAGCGTGAACGTTCGAACACCAGGGAATGAGTTACAGGTGTAACAGTTGGCAAATCAAAAAAGTCAAATGTTAGGTTTTACTTTAGAAAAGCGTAGTGCAGTGGACACAATACTTTTAATTCAGCGGACGACCGCATATTAAGCCTATGTGGGCACTGGGCCGCTTGTCATTATAAAGTTTTGCAGTCATCCGATGGACAACGTCATGTGTATATTTTCATATCATACATTTTCACAACCACACTGCCAGTACCAAGAAGTAAATATTTTGACATTATTCAGCCGAAATGAAATATCATTATAGTTTTTTTGCAATGGACCATTCGGCTGAACGGTGCATTTTTCCAAGTTGATGTCTCTCGTGTCTTTATATTTGATAAGCTTAATATTCTCACATTTTGAACCAACTCGCTTTAAATGCACAACACTAGAACGTGCGTGTACAGTTTGCTTCAATGTCGATGTTGTAATATTTTGAAATGCAAACATCTTTTTGTGATATGCAAACACACAATTCGTCATCTTATTGCAATCTATGTATATCATTTTCTGAAAAATAAACAGTTGTTAAAAAGTTGTATATTATTATTTCTATGTAAAGTATACAGTAAACATTTTGTATGCTTCAGTGTGCTTGTAATTTTGTTTTACATGTGTAACGACCGACAATACTGTATACTCTCAGTATTAAATTGTTTTTAAAATGCGAAGATTCCATACACTGGTTCGATGGTTTTTTAAAATATTTTTACTTTTACCCATGTAGAAAAAATTTTGTTATTTTTTAAATGCATAAACAGTTATTATGTACACTGCATGGTTGTCTCAATTTGTATATACCAGCAGTATGTGGACAATTTAATCAGTTTTCTTACTTTTTCATCTGGTAAACGCAAGTCCAGCATTCTGCAGGTTTTTGACAGCTGTTTCTGACAGCCTGCTACAGTCTGTGGTTCATGATTCAGGCATTCACACGAGATAAAAAGCTGGTTGTTGTCAATCTGTATTTTGTACTGTCAAAATTCACCACAGTCAGTAATATTTTCTCAGCACTTATTCTCTGATCCCAGAAGACTCACGGGTTGACAAAGTCATTGGAACAGGCTGCAGACACTGGATAGCACACCTGTATCTCACTGAAAAAGTTGGCATAACTTGACATAAAATGTTGCTGTCCCTTGTGTCCGAGTCCCAGGTCAGTATTTATCATAATTCTGATGCAGGCCAGTGGTCCAAGGCATTTCGGTTGAACTCGGACAAAAAATAAGCTCTCAACACTGACTTAAAATATGCTACGCTACCGGCAGTAGACACAGGTAGGTCCCAAGTCAAACCAACACATCACAACAAGTGTTTCTTAAACTTCATGTGGGGTTAGCCATTCGTGCAGGGTCAACCTGTCCACCCCCTGGCAAATACAAGTCTGCTAAGGCAAATCAAGCTTCTCATATTAAGAGCTTTGGGGGTGATTAAACCCATGGAGAGCACAACCCACTGATATCGGCATTGGATCCACTCAGAAGACAAGCGTGTAGGGCCTATGAGTTTTGCTGCAGTACACATATCGACAAATCTTTTGTTACTACTATAATTGATGATGTGCTTGTGACAATGCATCGACTTGGCTTTGTCGGCTTAGTTTCTACGAACGGCAGTTTTGCTGTGTCTCTCGTAACGTTGTGACAGTCTCAATGTGCATATGTCAGAATACAATAATAGCTTTCTCCACACTATCATCTTGTTCTGTTGTCGTTCACACGAGTAGTATACAAAATTTCATGCACATTGCATTAAACAACTTAACAAAAAGTTAGGCTATAAATATCCTGACAGCAACAGCAGATCTTTATACTGCTTTGGACTTCTGTACTAAAATCATCCAGCCAAATCGAGTACAGTTTGCAAGCCAGTATCAGTGACTAATAATAAAATATTTGTTATTGACAAACTCATAATTTGGTCCTATGTGCACTTTTAGGCTACACATAAAAATTGACAGCTTAATCAACTGCACAGATAAAACAAAAAAATTAGCAAATAACTGAGAGAGACGATCATGAAAAACCAAACAAATATGATGATGGCAGACCACAGAACAAACAATATAAAACTGCCGTCTTCAGTGGTGTGTTGTGTGGATGAGAAAAAACACATCAGGGGACATATACTGATTACTTCATTACAGAAACATGTACAACACATCATTATGTGGCCGCCTGAGTACTGGCTGCAAACTTCCGGCAGAGGAGAACATGGGTACTCAAAAGTTTAATTTTGCCCCTAAATTCGCCCTATATAGTGAATTTTCAGCTCTAAATCTTACATTTTTGAAAAAAAATTTTCCAACCAAAAGAAAATTTTGCGACAGGCTAAAATCTCAGGGGTGCGGCAGTTGTTCATTATCTCCCCCCTGAGACGATGCCAACGGCAAGTTCAACCCCCGGCCACTCCGCTATCAAGAAACAATTCCAGGCAAGGTAAACATGTGCCTCTGTCACCAAGCAATGTAATTTGGTAGGCCTACTGGCCTTATCACTAGGAAGGTAATGGCAGCATACAGAAAAGGTGTGGGGCCTAGCACTGACACTGCTCAAAGACCAGCCAGGAGATGAGCACCAATAAACGGGCGACTTTATTTTAGCAATACAACATGAACGCTAAGCAATCTGCAGTCGTGGTACGCTGGGCAATGGTTCATTGATCTGACGCTCAAGTTCACGATACTCAGTGACGATTGTTGACAGAGACTCAAGGCTAGAATCAAACTCTGATTCTTCCATAGCATCACACTGAGTGTAGTGATAGATGTGCGCCTACACACAAACACAAGACACACAGACAGACAATCACTTTCTCCGGAGAACATGACCAGATAAAACAAAAGTAGTCAAGGCCCTACTAATGATAATACAAACCCATTGTTGTCTTAGCACATTTCTGACAGCCGTCAGCTAAATAACTTACAAAGATGACAAAAAATGCATATGTTCTTGCACCAATACCATTGTTAGTTTTCATAGAAATTAATGTCGATTAACTAATCCATAATTTTTGAAAAGTTGACTTTAGTATTTTTTCTAATCACCACCAGCTCTTATAAAAAATCACTGATCGATACATTCCACAAATACTTCAGAAACATCACGGATGGATGAACACATAATGACCAACAATGCCCTCCTCCAGGATCAACAGAGCAGAAGCAAAAACTGTCATCTACCAAACTATACAAATGATACAATGCAGTCTCATATATTAAATGACTAGCTGTGTTATTATTACCTTTCGCCGGTAAAGTTTAACGAATCTATGGTGGAGTGCCTGGAAGTTATGCCAGATGCAGGTGTTGTTGGCAAGTGTCAACAGTGAGTATGGATGACCGACGGGTGCCACCGAACAGAGGCCAGTCTTCCAGCCTTCTGTGTTCCAATGAACAAAGTTTAAAGATGGCCGCAACCTTCAGAGTCATATACAACATGCAAGGATTTGTTATGCAGCATTCTTGTCAGTGCAATAATCACTGTGACATGTTTTATGACTACCAACAACAGTGCAACATGCTTTACCTTTTTAAAATCTTGCTAACTTACATTAAGAAGCAACTTCATTCAAACAACAGCAAACAATTTGACAATTTGAATACTTCACTGTAAATCAAGACATTTAACTAATAAAAGATAAGGCACAGTAAACTAAAGTCCGGTACTTGCTACAGCGCTGCTTACATAAGCCAGATTCATGGTCAGAAGTGTCCGACAATCTTGGAAAAAACAGCTGATTGGCATGAGCTAGTATACCATGGCACATTAAGCGGCCATCCACTGCCCAGATTACTGAACAGTTGGACTCTCAATCTGCAGCCAACAGACATACCACCACCCAAATCAGCCACACAAGGCTTTGACCCCATAGCGTGTAAACAAACAATGATGTCTGATTACACTGTAACAACATTGTGTGTACCTGTCAATGTTTCTGCGGATGTCGGACATCTCGACGTTGCCACGTACAGTGAGTCCACATGCCAGGTACAGACCATGCCGAGGATCAGTCTTGAGCAGCTGATGGTCATGTGCAAATGCATCACTAAACATCTGATCCAACCTGGCGAAGACAATCACAAACACTTCACTACATATGCAGGCAGATGCTAATTTCTGCAATAAACTGATTGAAAAGTCTGAGAAAAAATTATCCTCACTGACCAGAACTCTGGACTGATCTGCAAAAGCAAAAACTTGATCTCAGTAGGAGCATTTCTGCCAGATTTCTGTTTCTGGAGTACACAATCATCAAATAACATCACGCACTACACTACCTCATAGAAAGTAATAAGGGACAATACGATGGACAAAAACAATTATCTTTTGAACCAGAGCTGCCCCCATGCTGTATTTATCATACTCACTGCTCACATTTGGCTGAGAGGTGTCTTATTTGTACTGAATTATACACGAAACTCGTCACATCTGCAGAAATTTAGCCAAAAAAATACAAAGTAGGACTAAGCTGGCTGCAGAAAATGTTTCAATTCACACACTTACCAAAGAAGCGTCCAAAACCCAATTATCTACATGTAACTTCTGAATAAAACAAATCGAAACAACACTAACAAAACTACCTATACAGACACATGTAACATTTCATAATTTTAGTTGTCAATGATGAGAAGCATAAAAATAAAGCCAAACTACAACCTGCGAGCCGGTATCTTAATATCGGTAAGCGAGTAGAGAGGAGTCTGACTGGAGACAAGGTAATGCATGTGCGGAAACGGAACAAGATTCATCGTAATCTCATTCAGATCAACGTTCAATGTTCCATCAAACCGAGCTGAGCTGAGCAAACAGAACCACCAACCAAACAATGTGTCGACAAGCAACTGACTGTGTGCATATGCACTCAACGTCTGATGTGCGTTTTCGTTTTCTTCAGTATTTTTATACTTTTTAAGGCAAAAACAGAAATTCTGTTTGTGCTCAGAATCTTGATTTCAATGCAGCCGAAACTATACAAACATAAAGACAGTTTCACTGGACTCATTAGATCGACAAAGAACATGTAGTTAGCAATCATGCATCACATGCTGTTATGCACTCAACTTAGATAAAATACAGTGAACATAAAATATCACGTACAATTTCTTGCGTGCGGGAGCATTCTTTTGCACATTTTCATCACCAAAGGTCATTATTATTGCAGAACTTCTGTTTTTTCTTCTATATGCATGTTTTGCTGATGCATGTACATTGCTGCTACTGTTGGCAGTAAACAATAAACAATGATGACAACGATAAGTTCACAAGATAACAACAACAAACAGATAATACACAAACAAACACTATGACACTGTTGACAAACCTTGTGACATTGAGCAGCAGGTTGGCAACTATGTTGTTCATTGCATCAAACGGTTTAGCATCGCGAGGATTCGTCACGCAGCCTTCGCTCGCCGTCAGAGCACTTTCCTGCTTGACACGAGACCCGGCCGTTGACGGTCCGCGACCAAACACCTTCTTACCAGTTCTGTCTGGAGGCAGTGCTGACTCAATCTTGGCAACGATATCAACCAAGGCCTGCAGTCAGTTCACAACCAAACCAATCTATGTCAAAAATGACTCACCAGACCAAATGAAGCTCAACTAAAATAGACTGGACTAGACTAAAACTCAACCCAACTAACTACTACTAATAAAACCTGCATCAGAACCATTTGCTGTATTCGTATAATATAAAGTAAATAAGTCGATTTTTTAACGCAAAAAAAACGTAAGTGCCAAAACACTAAGACAAACACCCAAAAGCTACACAAACTTCAAAGACAATGGCTAATAAAAACAGTTTAAAAACCTACAAGCACAGCTGGGGAAGTAATTCCTTCGCACATAAATCAGCCAACTTACAACTGATGTTCACAATGTCAGGGCCAGCTGACCGACCTGATTCTCCACAGGCAATACGCAGTCAGCATGCTCCGCCAACTGCTTCATAGCCAGAACGCTGTTGTATGGTGATGTAATAACGTCGTCATCATCTGATGGAAATACTGCTGTAACAAACCTACCAGATGCACAACTAGAGCTAACGACTACAATAATTAAAATATACACTGTGTCTCAAAAAACATCCCCGACATTTTCGATTGTCACTTAAAAACCAGTTATCAGATTTTGATAATATTTGGTATTAATATTCCAGACACAAATTGCCATCAAAAGACTGTTTAGTTTTCCACCTCACCTACTGTCCATTTGTGCACTACCAAGGGAAATCAGATCAAGCAAAATATACAATGAAATACACAGAAAACCTGAAAAAACATCTCTAACATAATCGACTGTAACTCGAAGAAAGATGGCATACTTCTGATACAACTGGCTATTAAATCATTGTTCAAGTTCCCACCACACTGACGTCTGCTTCTGCACTATCTGGGGAAAGCAGACCAAGCATAATATGTATTAAAATGAATGGGAAAAAGTCAATAAATTTTATCTATCTAAATCTGTTGGCCACAACAGCTGGTCTATTACAAAATTTGACTGTCATGCAGCAGCATCTCTAACAGATAACGTTCAGGAATGTTTATGAACTCAATAAGTGACTGGTAAAGCCTGGATTGGTCTAACTCAGAATATTGTCGATACTGCTGTCAACAAATAGAGAAAGCATCTCCATGCTTATGTTTGCACAGTGGGCCGGCATTTCAAGCAATTTTATTGTAGGCAGTTGAAAAATGGACAGCTGGATAAAATGTCAGCCAAAAAGTCAGAAATGTGAACAAAATGTGTTTTATGTGTTATGTTGATTACGTAATCATACCGCATTGGATAAAAAAGTAATATTTTGTTGGTTCTGTTTTCCCCAGGTAGTGCAAAAACAGACATTAAGTGAAGCGGGAAAATAAATGGTCATTTGATGGCCAGTTGTCTCAGGAATATTCGTACCAAAAACTATTAAAATCTGTTAATTTTTATTAAAGTTGCAATCGAAAATGTCGGGGATGTTTTTTTTGAGACACAGTGTAGTAATACTGTACCTGACAATTATTACAAAAACTTAACTTTCCGACAGATAAACAACCAAATCTATCTCCATCTATGATTCTTTTTACATGTGTCTGATTTGTTTGCATTTGTTTGAGTCACTGTATTGAATTCTTATGTTCACTAACTTTCTGACTGGTTTCACATGATAATATTAGCTAACTAGTAAGCTCTTTTACCTCTTTCTTGCTACAAGAACTACAATTATACTCTGCTTAGTAATCTAAATACAAAAACAAGAGATAACAAAAAAAAAGATGGAATAATTAATCTCAGCAACAATGTTCACATTTTGGCAGCACCACAAGCCATGAACCGTTAAAAACTTTTCACAAGTAAATGCTAACCGAAATATCTCGGGATATTCGTCTTTCAGCAAACTAAGAATGTACGTTCCAATGCCCGATCCAGTTCCTGACAAAATAACAACAATACAACACGGACTCTCACACACATACACTTTGTCAACAAAATTTCCAGCAAAGTCCTGCATCGATCCTGATATTCCACATTTTTCGTTCATTTTCACACACTCGCCACCACGATCGAGTTAAAAGCGAAATCCTTTCTGAGCCATAAGTCTCATAGGGCAGTGCTATAAACAGCGATAGAACATCCATTCAAGTGCTCAAATCCGTAATTGTCATGTGGCCCATAAATGTCCAACTTCAACAATTTGGAACTAAACGTCACTTTCAAAAACCTGGAATAATGCAAAGTAACTGCAGGAATGAATATGGGCTGGTGAAACAATAATCAAAACTATCAGCAGGGTTGAGAACTGTCTGAAAAAAAGTGAGATGCAACTTTACAATTAGTCTTGCAATGTAATTGTACCTAAACAATTTAACATACCGCCACCCATGCTGTGAAGAACAAAGAAGCATTGGAGACAGTCACAGTGTTCAGCAGATCTTCTTACACATTCCAGGATCTGCTCGCGATATTTTGGTCCATACTCGTGGTGCCCAGTTGCCCTGAGACAACCACAACAAGCCGAAATATAGATGATTTACACGCTCGATGACAGTAAACAATGAATATCATTCATCTAAAATAAATATAAAACAGAAATGCACAAACTAACTGCCAAGAAAGTAATGAATATGATTGACTTATGTCAACAGTCAACACTAGTATCATCAAGATATTAATGTCATTACAACATAAGCTGTGAGCACAAAAATTGTTTTGTGCAATGTCCACACACCTAACACTGGTTCTCCGCATGCCTATGTTACTACTACACTGTGTCCAAAAAATCAGCGACATCCTTACAAATAAGTTTGTGTAAAATTGTTAATACCTGACAGATTTTTTACAAAATTTGAAACATTCATGGAGACAATCATTCTGAACTGGTCGACAGAAGTTGTTATTCTTAGATGGGTATGCCACTGCTTGATCGCCATGTCAATAACAATGTATATTACGTAAACAAACTCTGATATTGTATTGACATTACACTAAGCACAAACGGTAAGGTGTGAACGTCATAATAAATGTGATGGTAAGTAATCCTAAGATAGTGCAGTGTACAATATTTTGTTCAAATCCATGAACTACAAACTAAATTAGAGGTGTTTGAAACAAGGAGTGTCTCTAATTTTGGGACATAATGTACAATGTACATCTAATTTTCTGTAAATAACCAATTTCTTTGCATGTCCTATGTTATGCAGAGTCTAACAATATGTCAAAACTAATATATTATTATCGAAAAGTGCTTTTCACATTTAATGGTCATAGACAGATGCTAAAACAACAGCATTTAAATACTAACATAACAAACAAATGATACAAAACTGGAGAAAACTGACCAATTATTTCCCGATCCAGAGACGTCAGTAATCAGCTGTTGATGGTCAAACACATCCCGTAGCTGGCTCTTCATTACTTCTGACACCACTCCTTCCTCCATGTCCACAAGCACTGCCTATATAATACATTGCCAATCCATCCATTTGACACTACCCCCTCCTCCACGTCCACCAGCACTGCCTATACATTGCCATCTGATATTAGCTATAACAAATCTCAAACATAACTCAGCTGGATGCGATCAGAGACCACCAACCATCTGTCAAAAACAGAGATGCCACCTGCCAATACAATGAACATAATAACTTTTTCCTTGAAAATTACTTGACATAGATATGACAAGACAAAAAAAACACCCACAAAAAGTAACTATTTCTTGGCAAAAAGCCTGCCCCTATGAAACATTTTGCAAAAGTGCACCCATAACTTTTGAGCAATGCATATCATAGGTGAACAAACCAATGAACAAAGTGAGTAAAAAAAACAAACTCCATCTCAAAAAATAACAAAAAAGTGTGTGGCTGCAGACATACTCTTGCTTTCAACGAACGAATCTTGGTGAAAGCATCACCAACTGGAATGTCATTTGGTTCAGCGTATCTCGTGTCAACATTGCGGAAAAAGCTGCTCATTGCCTCATCATAGACTGCAGCCTACAAAAACACAAAGTTCTACTCCTAGCAATAGTCCATGATTAATGCAAGTTACTTAAAGGATAAGTGTAGATCTTGTGTTGATAAAAAGCTGAGCATTCTAGCACTTCTGAAGTCTTTTTGATCGACTGCAACTGGCACAATATAAACTATAGCATTAATAATGCTCTTATTATTACTGTTATTATTGGTAGAAGTTTCCCCTTTCTGTTTAAACGACAGACCAACTGTTCCATGACTACTCTACAGATAAACATGATCCAGCCAAAAATAAATTTTTGGGATTAATGAACAAGGACTTTTCAGCTAGGCCTAATGCTCTTCCTGTCACACAACCAATGTCACAATGCTGCGAATTATGGTGCAGAATAACAGAGCGACCTTGCCTTGCTTTCGGGGTGGGCAGGCTCTTACACCTGCCCAGCGCTGAGGCCGTATCAGTTCGGCCCAATGCGCGTCCCCAAAAGTAACCACAGGTTACAAGTAACGGCTATAAAGCCGTAGACGGCTGTGAAGCTGTAAATAACGGCTGTGAGGCCGTAAGTAAACGACTATAAAGCCGTAGTCAGCTATAAAGCCGAAACCAGCACAAAAGCACTGGTAACGTGTAGTAAATGTTCTCACGTATTTGGTCAGCTCTTAGTACGCTCCTATCCTCCAGATTGTAGAAATCTTTCGGGTCATCGGAGCAAAG
>Ga0209671_1008072_pt1 | contig 10997 bp, 9 predicted proteins | sample WorMetHERISLAND2_2_FD_187401 | JGI IMG/M metagenome (GOLD analysis project Ga0209671, IMG submission 187401) | Marine gutless worms symbiont microbial communities from Max Planck institute for Marine Microbiology, Germany - Olavius geniculatus... | ecosystem: Host-associated > Annelida >...
GCTTGATCTGCTTCCCCTAGGTAGTGCAGAAGCATACATTGGGTGAGGTGGGAAACTGAACGGTCATTTGATGGCAAGTTGTGTCAGGAATATTTGTATCAAAAATTATCAAAATCTGATAATTGGTTTCAAAGTTACAGTCGAAAATGTTGGGGATGTTTTTTTGGGACACAGTGTAGTTAGCTGAAATACTGGAAGGTTACGAGACCTTGACGATAAACCCAACATTTAATGGATTCCTGCACTGCTTTCAGCCGATGGTATTTCTTGCAACATGGACGTAACATTCCGAATGTCGTGCTGTGTGCACACCGTTATGTGATGTCGCGTGCTAGTCTGCACACACACACGTTGTCACGTAAAACAGCTGATTTGTTTGCAAACGTTTTCGTCTGCTGTGGTCTAGAACTCTTCGTCGTTTGTCGCTATTTTTGTTCGACCAAGTTACATAATATGCTGTCATTGTGTTTATATTTTATGACCATTCAAGTTGTAAATGATCATGTTATTAACTTTGATGCAGTGCGTCATTTCGTTGTGATGATACGTGTCATGTATAATGTACACCACAACGCTGGAGTCCACTTGTGTTAATATTAGTTCACCATTTTTTCTTCACTGAAAGACATCTTATAACAAAAATAACTCGCATTTCCACATTACAAGCATAAGCAAGGAAGGATGCACTAGACATCGCACTTTTGCTGTGTACTTTGGTCTAAAAAGGTGCCATGTTTATTTTCATTTTTATTATATGCTGATGATACTCAACTGCACAGTACAACCAGTCATTTATATTAGACAGATCAATCTACGCAGAGGACGACAATTTTTGTCTTACACAATATACAAACAAATCATGTCTCTCTTTGTTATATTCATTTTAGCTTAGAATAACGGCGCATGTTTCAAATTTCTGACTTCACGCTCTCAGTTCATTCGCTGAGCAGTTATCATCTTGACATTTTTATTAGATGGGACAAGATGCACAAGCCAGTAGCAGTTTAGAGTCAGTTTGTCAACTGTGAAGATGTGACGCTGTCAAGTGAAAATATTCTTGCTGTGTGGTCATCGCCGGCTGTCGCTAGGCATCCACTACAACAGCAACCACGACAACAAGTGACGCTCTGTAGCTCTGAGACGGGTTTGCTCATTAGGAGCTATATGCGACCTTTAACCTTTAACCTTTAACAAAAGTTTGTTTCTAACAACTACAAAAGTCTTGATGTCGTAGCTGAATAGCTGAAACAGCACATGGTTCAGCCACGAGACACCAATGGTTAACAATAAGCAACGTTTGTATTTTCTTGAAACACACCATTATGGGACGGGCACCGTCGGGCAGCAACATAGGTGCAATTTTCAACTTCAGAACTTTTGCAGTTCCTGAGACATTTGATAAAAGTGCTGTTATTTGCCATGTCCAATCACCCCAGTTTGACCGTATCCCTGAGAAGTTTCCTACACTGGATTTTCTGCAAGTTTTGAAAATTTTTATTCACCATGGTCCATGGTCCATGACGGCAGAAACAATACATAGTTAGCTGAACAGAAAACAAACAGAAATTTATCAACAATGCAAAGTATAGCAAGAATTAAAACATGTCAGTCAACACACAACTTTTTCACAAATTTACTACACATTTTGCACAACGTGTTATATCACTCAATATTTTCTTATGAATTTATTAAATTCTTTTTACCTTGGTAAGACAAAGCCAAAAAATTCCTGGCACCATCAAAAATTACTGTTACATTAAAAGTGGGGTATGCTTCTAAACCATACAACAGTGCAGGGATACATTTGCTCTGAGTAAGTTGTAATCTTCCTAGAAAGTTGCAAAAATGTGCGACCATGAGAGCCAAACCTCACTGATAGCACAACCAATTTTGCTCGATAAACCTAGTTGAAACTACCAGTGTCCAAGACACCAAAAATAATTTCCGAGTTGAACTGAAATGATTTTAGTGGCTACCTGGCGACGTGCATATCGAGGACATTGCCCACGTGGCCAAACCACGTGGACAGAAGGTCGCCACTTCTAGCATCCCAAACATGGACGTCACCAGCCTCGGTGCACGTGTAAACCAATGGCCGATCGTCGTCCCAGCACAGACGGATTATACCAGCCTACAGCATAACATGCACGTACATTACGCAGGCCCACACACACCATGGTCAGACTTATTACACCAACCATAGAACAAAGCCCTCGGTAGCTAAGTGGTTAGGACGTTGGATTCGGGAATCGGGACCAAAAGGTTGATCGTTCAACTTCCAGCCAGTCTGCTATTAACAACTCTGGGCAAGACGTTCACAACCTTGAGCAAGTTTCTAAACTACTGCATGCTCAGATAAACTCAGCCTCTCTCCCCAGCGGATTGGTAAATGAGTAGCAGCTACATGAAAAGGTATAGTGTGGCTAACTGGAGCAATGCTACGTTCCCTAGCTGCAAACTGTGGGTCAACTTGTTCGCTGATGCGGGCAATCGATGGCCGCATAGTGTGCTGCGGAATCGGTAGCTCATACCAATCAGCTGAGCACTATAGCAAAGACCTTTATTTTTTTACCTTTAGCAGCAACCGACTACAAGTGACTCAAACCAACAACCTCTCAACTGTGAGTCTGATGCTGTATTAAACTACTATAGCACAAATTCCATTATTATTATTATTAATATGCTAGGTTTATAACGCACGTTAGGTCTTTCACAAGCTGAAGAATCTCAAGTGTGGATAAGGTCACATGTCAGTGGAGGAACGCATGACTGTATAGAGCAGTTTTAAGCCTAGATTTGAAAGTATCAGTAGATACAGTTATGTCAGAAATAACAGTTTCGGGCAGACTATTCCAGATTGTGGGTGAAGCATGGCATAAAAGCACTCCTAAAAAAGTTGCCAACTTTCACCGAAACTTCCCTGCGGGGAAAGTCATGGACACAAATCATGAAAGTGGCAGATACAAACCATATCGACATGTCGAGATGTTTGCGACAAAGTCTGTGAAAAGTCTGCGACAAACCCATTTGTGTCGCTCTAATGAAATTTGGTCCGTTACAATACACGGGAAAAGTGGGCGACAAAGTCCACGGACTTTGTCGCGGACACAAATCATGAAAGTTGGCGACATGATTTGTGCCGCAGACTTTCACGATTTGTGTCCACGACTTTCCCCACGGGGAAGTTTCGGTGAAAGTCGCAAAGTCGGCGTAATGGAATTTGGGCTTATCCCAACAAGGCACTAGGCTGTCAACACTGCACTGTATCACATCTGCTGGTAGAACCACTACTGTCTACGCCAACACCATATATCACACAGCACTACTCAGTACTCATCCCAAACAAACGCCGTCTATCAAACTCTACACCAATAGGCACTCTGCGTTCTACCATTGGCGACCGCACCTTTCCAGCGACTGCTGCATCAGTCTGGAACAGTCTGCCGGAGTCAATCCAGTTGTCTCCGTCGTTGCAAGTTTTCCGCAGCAGACTGAAAACCGAACTTTTTGCTTGATCTTACAATGACTAACAACGTCTCATTGCACTGACTACTATTACGTGACTTCACTGTTTAGGCTTATTGTTACGTGTCCTTGTAGTCTTAGGACTTAACGCCACGCTAAAGGTAATTCGTCCTTCATCATCATCATCATCAGGCTGTATTGCAGGTCTTGCCTGTCTGTTCGACCACCTGTCTGATACGGACTCCTAACTCGATAACAAAAAACACACAGAAAAACCGAAATCAGTGAGCAATAACCATGTGCCATTTTTCACTTCATGACAAAGCTTACCAGACCTCAAAAACTCCCAGAAAATGATGCACATCTGGCATACACAAACTTGTTAAGCTCGACAGCATTACAATATGAAGAACAATGCAAAGAACACAGCATATGATGATGTGACTAACTACAAGAGAAAGTCTAATGACAATGGGTGTAAAGACTAACGTTGTGTTTGCACTGATGTCTCACACTCAGTGACCCAAGTGATGCTGCCCAGATTGTCAACAGACCAAAGTGAGTCGCTGTTGCCGCATAGCCATGACTGCTTGTCAAACACACAACATTACGTCATGGTTCTAATAAATGAATGTTATCCACTCGCGTTTTCTTCTATATCTTCGTGAAAAATGCTTATATTTTCTCAAAGTTTCAGGAAATGATTAGGAGGAATTAAGTATTCCATCAGCTTAAAAGCTAAATATTCATTGCTACCAGTGATGTCATGCTGACATCATACTTAACAAACAAATGAAACTGCAAATGTGTCTGAATAACGCCACCGGTAGCAATAAATATTTCACATTTTCAGTGACAGTCTAATTGTTCATAAATACGGTATTCACGAAAAATTTTGTATGAATCTAAACATTGTTTACGGAGATATAAAAAATGTAAAAGGGAGTTTTTAGCTGACCGTACTTTAGTAAAGGTCGAGCTATTGGCATGAGTTGCCGTCCATCTGTCTGTCTGTCACGGATGTACTGTGGCTAAACGGTGCAAGATAAGGCCTAGGTTGCTATTGATCATAATTGGGGGTCGCATACTGGCTTTCACATGAGATATATATCACTGACCTTGGATGACCTTGAAGGGTAATAATGCACTGTGGTAAGCCATTCATGCATTATTGTGGATGAACGGGAAGTCATAGAGGGTCGGCGATGGTACCATGGGAAAGGGCGGTGGCGATTTCCTATAGATTGTCAATAGTAACCATGTTTCCAGCGGTTTGGCCGCAATTTTTAATGGAATGTTCAAAGCTATAAAGCTATAAGTCGCAAATTGTGAGAGATATGGCATAAATTACTATTAATCAGTAATAGGAAGTGGCATAGGCCCTGTCAGATTAGATGTAAATCATTGACCTTGGATGACCTTGAAAGTCAGTACTGCAACAGGAACTGTATAGGCTGTAGCACGTCTTCCCAAGCAAAGCGTTTTTATTGCAAACCATGTGTCCGATATTTTCCTTGTTCGTTCACTCTGTAGCTGTTTATATCAACTGACGAGATGACCACGTGCATGGAACTGTAGCTATTTATACTGCTTGGCAAAATGACCACGTGCAGTGTCTGTTATACTAGTGTTCATTGCACCTTTCAAGACAGCGTTCGGTTAACATAGTGTGTATAAAACTGTGTCACCTCTGAGAAATCGCTTTCTCTCCGTGACTGGAATTCAGATACTGGGCTTCAGATGTAGGCAAAACGCTTGGCTTTACATAGAGATAGCTGGGCTTCTTGTTTTGCTTAGTATAGTCTAATTATACTTTGTTTCTTCATAAAATGCATTTTAACTATTTTTTCATTTTCCAAGTTTTTAAAATTTTTTTTGATAAATGCTAAACAGTCAGTGTTAATGTGATCCTGATTTAAAATAACCATGCAAAAATTTTTAAAATGATTTTTAAAGAATATAACGATAAATACCCCACCGTGGTGTGCCACCTTGTCGTGGTGGTGGAGCTTAAAGCTGCAATGACCTGAAAAATTTCTAAAATCCGTATGCAAAGAGCCAACCAAGAACACACTAGTATTATACACCGTGTCTCAGAAAAAAAACAGTCAAAATTATTTTTTTTCCACAAATTTGTCAAATGTTTACTAAATTTGATAATTTTTGGCACAAAGATGGCCAAGACGACGAAATCATGCAACGTGCACTCATTTTCCACCTCACCTATTTTATGTCAATGCACTACTGTGTGAAACAAAAATGTTCCAAATTCTTGCATAACCCTGAGTTATTTTAATAGTAAACGCTGTAACGACTTAATTAAGCACAAAATAATTCTCAATGTAAATTATTTAGCAGAATTCTAAGTTTGTGCAACAAATCGCTTAGAAATCATCAGAATTTATGTCCAAAGTGGGCCCCACATACAAAGACAATGGCTTAGATGCAACGCCACTGGCTGATAGCGGAATCAAAAACGACTGATCAAACAGCATTCACTTATCGATTAGATGTGTTTTAAGCTCATCAGTCAGCTATTTTGTTGTCTGCTGTTTTTTACCATAAAATATTTAATGCCACAAAATTATTAAACCATGTGGCACCCTCTCTTGAATTGATGATGCAAAAGTAAGCAACCCGATACAAATAACCACCTCGTAATGTAACAATTTGGAGCATATGTGTTCTACATGGTAGTGCGTTGACATAAATTAGGTGAGGTGGTAAATGAGTGAACATTACATAATTCTATCGTCTTGGCCATCTTTGTGCCAAAAATTATTAAAGAGGGTGGAAATTTGACGAAGTTATGACAAAAACCAATTTTGACTGTTTTTTTAAACACAGTGTATAAACAGTTATTGTACATTTTACCGGTGCTAATGTACTGGTTAATTTTGGGCTTAAGGTCAATTTCGGCTTCACAGCTGTTTACATAACCTTCGGCTACTTTGACTTTCAGGGGATGCACATTGGGCTGAACTGACATGGCCTCAGCGCTGGGCAGGAGTAACAGCCTGCCTGCCCCGAAGGTAAGGTAAGGTAAGGATAATGATAAATAATATGTAACATCCAAATACATTTACAAACATAACTAATTTTGTATTCAAATTAACCTACTTGCGGGTGACAAAAAATATCATCATCAACATGATCATAAGTCAATATGAGGTCAAAAACAGTCAGTCTGTTGCGAAGTTTACTGTATATCATCGCTGTTACCTGGCTGAGAAGCCGACGGCTTCGACAGAATCACTAGCAGCACCATCGGCCGCAGCCTCATCGTTGTCCATAGCGCTGTCATCAGCACACACGAACCGCTCTACCACCTGCATCAAACAATGCAAACTCAGCCTCCTACCCTCACTGGAATGGAAAATGCGAGCTATAAAATCAAGGCTGGCTGGGGCAGTGGTATGTCTGCACACTGTACACTGCTCAGTGCAGGCAACAGATGACCATATGTTCGCTACTGAGCTGCAGTATCAACAGCTCATGCCAATCAGCTGCCACTTGTGAGATTGTACAGTTGTGAGCCTGACTCACGTGCACAAGACTATAGTACCAAACCAGACCTTTACTTTTTACATTCTTTACATACAAAAGATGTCAGACAAGCAAACTGATAAACAGAATGACAGTTTCCACGCAAAAAAACATGCAACATAATGCAAAGATTCAATTTTATCGTGGCAAATATCGGTTTAGCAGAGAATGCTATCAACTATCTCCATGTAAACCAGCATTCAGATACCCAGAAACACTACCTTCAAACCCATTTAGAAAAAGCCCTTTTAGTTTCTTGCACCAGAAAACAATGAACAATTTTAGTGCCACATGTTTAATGCTTTTTACGCCCATGAGTTTGTACTTGTTGTATTTACTCTAAGTGCAAGTTATCAACCAAGCCAGAATCAAGCTTAGCTGATTAACAAGATCTAACAGACTGGAACCATTGGTCTGAAAAACCACTAAAACCCGAAATACCCACGAGACTGGGCTTCAAAACAAGACTTAGTTTTTTTAAGCTTGAGGTAAACACTTACCTTGCCAGTGCTGGCATTGATAAGTAGAGCAGTGCAGTCAGTTGAGCCTGTGATGATAACACTATCACTGATATGACAGTCCAAACATGTCACTTCAGCACTGTGGCCTAACTTTCCAGCTGCCAGTGTGAATATACTTGACCCAGTCTTTAGGTCAAGTAACTTCACAGCACCATCGGCGTAACCCACGCATGCCCTCTTACCTGACCAACAACCATACAATATGCACATCCTTACCATATCGACATCCATACAATACGGGAAGCTTTACAAATTCACAGAATGATTAACCGACTGACTCTGACAATGCACATGTCTATATCAGTGGCCCACTTGGATGGCTGGTTAGCCCACACCAGTTGAAACACACAACTTTATTAGCTGACTATCACTTGCAGGCATTTTGATTTTTTCTCTCACTAACATGTGAAGCATTCAAAAGACTGCTGGACAGGTGCTACAATACTTTGGATCTCTGACTCGCATCAACGACCAACCTGCATGGCCGCCAATCTCTCTGCTCTGTGAGCATTAACCATCAGCTAGCGCCTCCTGTCAAGCTATCAACTGTCAGCAGTCAAACTTTTCTGGTCCACAGATCTGCAGCAACTTGCCGGAGGATGTAACATCTGCTAATCTTTGGACCTAGCCAACCGGCTTAAGCCACAAGTCCACCTCCAGACAGCTACAGTAGTACACCAATGCCTAATAGCAGATACTCATTTTACCATCCGATGGAAGGAAGAAGGCTAAGTTGACCTTGACCCAGCAACTGATTAAATACCAAGAGAGTTTGCATGCCTGCAGACAGTCACCTAACCAGAAGGGTTAGGTGACTACCATGGCTAACAGTAGCTTTGACGATCATGACAAATATATTACCACTAAGCTAAAATGACACGAATAAAACCAGATGAAACAACAGGAGTAGTTAGGAGTTGCTAGTAAAACCAACAGAACTAACCATCATGGAGAATTTCACCAACGGTACAACGAGCGCCATGCCCGGCAAACGTTTTACAACTTGCTGTAGGCACCAACCACATCCAAACATCACCCAACTGAGTTCCGGCAACTAGAACATTACTGCTGCGATGCCATCTCAACCACTAGCACAACAACAACTACCACTATTTCAACTGCGTACTACTGCAACTACTGTGCTCCTACCAACATTACTCAGTTAGACAGGGAGATAAATTAATACTGATAAGAACCATAAGCAAAAAAACATAACAGACAAGACTGTAAGTAAACTACAGAGGGTCCTAAACATCTATAATAAAACACTAAAACAGAATTTTAAAATAATGAGGGCTTGAAATACAATGCAGTTCAAACAAACAGATTATGAGTTTTCAAAACTGGAAGAATAAGGAAGAGTCACAAAACTACCAAAACTCAGCATCAGCTGAAAATTTTGAAATGCTAGTAGGAAAATAAAAGTGGAATCGTTGTGTAGACTTATGCACAATCGATCCGTCGATCAATCTCGATCATCAATCGATTGGCACCAGCTGTGTGGAACAATCTTCTTTCAGAACTCAAAGGCAAATCAATCCATCAATCTGTAAAAATGTAAAGAACCCCTTAGAAGATAGTTCTCAGGAGCACCTGTTATGAATAAGCACGATCAAAAAGCCATGACTTAAGGCTTAATTTGAAACAATGTCCACTGACAACACTGCTTTTTAGTTCTGAAGAAAGTTCGTTCCACACGGCTGGCGCTGATGAGCAAAAGCTGCACTGCCCCAACCGAGTTGTATGTGAGCATGGGACGATCATGTCACCTTGATCAGCAAGCTGCAGTAGAGGCCGAGCTGTGACGATGTGTAATGGCATATGGTGTTGAGACAGTCTACTGCTGCTGGTGCTGCTGTTTTTTGGTGTTATGCCACCTAAGGCTGGATCCCCAAACTATTTGGAATTGCTTACTTTGGGACAAAACTCAACATGGGCTGGATGACCTTGAATGACCCTCATGCCATCCAGCAGTAACACTAAACAAAAGACCAAAGTACATAATCACAAATATAGATAATGTGGTAGAGAGAAAAAAGACAATAAACATACCTCTAACTCATCCACTTCATAAGTCCAGACCTCCTGCTGTGAATCCACTGACCAGACTTTTATTAAACCAGACATATCTCCAGTGACAACAAGACTGCAGTCGTGATTGAAGCCAGCGCATGTCACTGAGTCTCTGTGCCCTGTCCAGATATATTACATTATCACACTAAATCGCTCATCTAGCATTGAAGAACGATAAACCAATTCATCTCATAAGCACAAAACTTGTTGAAGTTATCCAGCCACATTTACACACGACAGTTTTGACTTTAATCTTTTAATCAATGAACTCACTCTACACCAGGCCAATTAATATCATGACCCTATGCCAATGAGTACACTATCTTGATTTGTTACCATGTAACTGGCCATCCAAATGTCAGCCTGGCCATCTCTCCAAAGGTAAACAGAATGAACAAGTAAACGCTGGAATGTAAACAGACATATGGTGCAATGCACTTGCCTTGTGGTTTTCCAGTGTAAGCTGGTGCCTGGCTGAAAACCAAGGAAATGGGCCATGTGGCTTCAGAAGGAATGCACCTTATACTATACATGTAATTTTCAGTGGGACATCTAATATGCACAGAAAAACATAAAAATTTAATCTAAATACAAATTGTCCAGGCACTCTAAATTCATAAAATTTAAAGCTTTAATAGAAAAGTTAGTACCAACTTCAAATATTTAGTTTAAATGATCACAATTACATGGATGTAGTAAGTGAGTAAAAAATCAAAAATTTGCCGCGCTGACCAGCACATCTTAAGACAGTCTCGCCATTCAGAATGTTCCATACATAAGCCAGATCATCCTCTCCACCACTAACCGCAAGTGGCTTACTTGATGCAACACTTATACAAAATACTGACCCTAAAACAACAAAACTAAATTATTAAGCACACTTAGTAAAAGAGCATAATTATTAAGAAAATATTCAGTGATAAGACACACTTTACTATCTACAGCATTTTCACCTAAACAACTACATGAGATATTCACAACACATTACTGTAGTTTAAACTCATTCAAGAAAAATAATCATGCTGTTGTGTTTTACTTATTTATTTACAAATGAGCCGATTAGAATAAGAGTGGACCAAGTCGAATTTTGGTAATTTTGAGATTTTTCGGTTTTTCGCATCATTGTTACATATTCTACATAGTGGACTATGTGACAGACAATAATTTTTACGCGTGAAAGCAGAATGCTTCACGTGTCTTTGCCATCGTCTGGGCGTCTGTCTGTCCGTCTGTCACACTCGTGAGCTGTATCAAAATGGTGCAAGCTAGGATCACGAAATCTTCACTGTGGGCTGCCCCAAGGTCTCTAGTTTATCGTGACAAAATTTTGTGCCACTGCGTGCAGGGGTTCCCCTCGAACGAGGGCGTCGAAGAGGGGTACCCCCTAAAAAG
>Ga0209671_1008073_pt1 | contig 10996 bp, 14 predicted proteins | sample WorMetHERISLAND2_2_FD_187401 | JGI IMG/M metagenome (GOLD analysis project Ga0209671, IMG submission 187401) | Marine gutless worms symbiont microbial communities from Max Planck institute for Marine Microbiology, Germany - Olavius geniculatus... | ecosystem: Host-associated > Annelida >...
ACTGTAAAGCTTTTCCATAAATTTGAAGGGGGTCACCCTGAACGATCTCACTAAATGACAGGGGGGTGGGCAAAGTTTGCGATTTTTGGCCAATAAGTCACTGTATCTCAGTAACGGTGCGAGATAGGGCCTAGGTTACTATTAATCACTAATAGGAAGTCATATGCTGGCTCTCGATTGGCGCCAAATTCAGTGACCTTGAATGCCAAAATAGGGGGTTTTATGGATTTTTTGGTGATTTCGGGCTGCGACACAAGTCTGTATCATTCACAACGTGGCACCACGTACGGAACTATCGTTATGTGATCTAGGTAGAGAATTTGGTATTTGTATATTAACTTAGCATGAACACCCCAATTTTCAGCTAAACTACTGAACCAGAACTGCTATGCTTTCACGCACCTCGTGAGCATTAGCTCAAATTTTTTGTTTACTGAACTCATCAATTTGGTTTTAAGTAGAGTTGAGTTTAGACTGAAGTCTTCTCAGACTCGAGATTTCATGTTATGATGAAAAAATAATTAGAAGTGTATGGGAAACAAGTAAACAATTTCCTTGCACTTCCAGTTGCTAATTCAACTGGAATTACACAGCGTGCATGCAAGTGACATGTTACAGTGCAGCTTAGGTTATGAGTGAAGTTATCACAGTATTTACTTTTGTTATTATTGCTGCATTTAATTTACAGCATTATTTGTAATGGTACTGCAAACAGTAAGTCGTCTATCATTGAGACTGAATTTGGTGTGTTTGGTCTAATGCCAGAGCGTCATTTCTTAAAAAGTAGGCGGGGCAGAAAGTTGCAGTTTTTTGACAGGCACTGCAAATTTCCAACTGAGTACTCAAAATTTCAGTGGTGCTCTTAATTTCCCAAAATGGTTTTTTTTCACCCCCAAATTTTGGATGGACATTTTTCCAACAAGACGATTTTTTGACAATTTTCTGAGCCCAAAATTTAGGCGGTGGGGCAATTGCCTTTCTGCCCCCCTCCTCCCTCGGCATGACACCCCTGTCAAACGCTAAGTTTGAGCTAAAATATGGATGCAAGTAAGGTGATTAATAATCTGTGTCTTTCTGTCGTACAGGTACACCTGAGTTCATGGCGCCAGAGATGTATGAAGAGCACTATGACGAGGGCGTTGATGTGTATGCGTTCGGCATGTGCATGCTGGAGATGGCGACAGCTGAGTACCCTTACAAGGAGTGTTCGAATGCTGCTCAGATTTATCGCAGGGTCACATCGGTATGTAACAAGACTTGTGAGTTAACTTATGCATTGAAACATTAACCAACAAGTTCATCAAATGTTAACATATTAGAAGCCGTTGTTGCATTCCCGAGAATGATTTCTGTTTGCTGTGAACATATTGTCATAGATGTGATGAATGCCGAAACATGAACAGATGTTTATTTTTGTGGATCCATGTATTGCTTGGCCCATGTAACTGCCGCGTAGACTACAAGACATTAAGTAGATATAAGAGATAGTATAAGGTTGCTGTAAGTTAATTGCTTCAATTGTGAATTTACCATGATCTGCTGTCAGTGTTATGGCCAGTAAGATAAAACTTTCTCAAAATGTGTTGTTCAATTTGTTTGTGAAAATAGGGTGTTCGACCCGAAGCCTTTGAAAAGGTAGAAAACCACGAAGTGAAAGAGATCATTGATGGTTGTACAAAGACGAAGATAAAAGAGAGGTAAACTATTTTAATGCTAGCTTAGATTTTGTTGCGTAACTGCACAGTGTGACAGGAAGCCCAGCTATCGCTACAATAGCCTACCGTACTGGTCCTCAGTGACCTTTAAGGTCATCAAAGGTCAATGATTTCCTTCTAATCTGACAGGACGTGTGCCACTTCCTATAAGTGATTATTAGTAACCTAGGCCCCATCTCTGACCGTTTCTGAGATATGGCCAGTTTTCTGTTGGAAAACGCATATTTTTTTACCTCCCGTCTATTCAACCCCCAATTTGATTATGTTCCTCCTGGAATAGATGGCTGGAATTTTGCATACCCAAGTTTAACAGCCATGGCTAATTATTTGTGTAAAAACTGTTCCCCTACGCCCTACCCAGTAGCCACAGTACGTCCGTTACCAACAGAAGACAGACAGATGACAACCACGACAACAGCTCAACCGTTACTTAAGTACAGTTGGCCAAAACATAAGCCATCAGGTTCTCGTTGTATTTTTATGGATGCTGAGGCAATTAAGACAAGTAATTTGAGCAAAGCTCACGTGACGCGCGATAGCAGCGGTCCTGCCACCTGGGCAATCGTGTACAGCATGCAATGAAATAATACCCAAATTTAAGGCCTCCGTATGGAAGACTTCTTTAATTTAAACGATCAAAATTTAGATTGTTAAAAAATAGATGTTCTATGCTAAAAATTTCATAGGCCTGCACAGCCATTTCATCGCAATTCACTCTGAAAAATGTGCACTGCAGCTAAAAATTGTGAAAAATTCACTAAAAACCTTTTTTTGGGGGCTCAAGGTCGTTCAAGGTCATCGATGTTAATAAATCTAAAAAGTCCATCGCCAGTGCTTGTTATGATAAGCCTGCAACTGTTTTTCACGCTAATAGCAGTAAAATAACCACTTTTTAGTCGGCTACCCCTCTTTGACGCTTGCATGAGCGGGCCTCCTTGATCTTAGTGGGTTGGTACTTAGACTGCTAAAATCTACATTTAATGCTGAAAATTTCCTATGCGGGTCGTCTGGGTCTATCTTTAGCCACTGTGGCACAATTCACTCTTGAAATGTGTGTTGCAGCCCAAAATCACAAAAAAATTCACGAAAACCCCTAATTTGGGGCATTCAAGGTCGTTCAAGCTCATCAATGTTGATAAAACTCAAAAGCTCGTGACCAGTGCTTGTTATGATAAGCAACATATCTCTCTCTACCTATTTGCAACCATTTTTACACTAGACGAGCCAATAATGGCAAAATTACATCTTTTTAGGGGGTACTCCTCTGATGCCTTCATTCGAGGGGAACTTTTACACAGGAGCGCAAAATTTTGTCACAAAAAACGAGTCCTTGGGCAGCCCATAGTGAAGATTTCATGATCCTAGCTTGCATCGTTTTGATACAGATCACGAGTGTGACAGACGGACGGACTTACGGATGCCTAGACAATGGCATGTGCGTTGCATTCTGCTATTGTCCATAAAAAGTAACCGCGTTTACTTGGATAAGGAATAAAGTTTGCATCATCATTTCTGCCTTGTCAGGCAAACGCCATCTTTTGCATGTTGTTTCTGAGGATATTCATGTGTCTGACCTTCACTAGCATTGTTAAGATACGATTGCTTGCTATACAAGTAAGGATGTGAATAAATAAGGAAGTAAGTAATTTCCTGAGCACGTCCCACACACATGTTTATAATGCAGGACACATTATAAACACCCGAAAATGTGAAAGTCCAATGTCTTTAAATAGACTCGCGTTGAAACAGTAACTTAATAAGTTATGTAAGTTCATCGATAACAGAGCTTTTAATTTAGCAATCTAATTTGGCTCCTGCAACAGTTGTCGAAGAGTCATTCGGAAGAAGGCAGCAGCAGTTGCCGAAACATCAACGATAATCAAACGAATGGTCGTATATCAATGTATTTACATAATTTATTAAGTGCAAGTCTGATGTGGCTGTTTCAGGTACACGGTGAAGGTTCTGCTGCAGCACGACTTCTTTCTGGAGGACACTGGAATCAAGGTCGAACTGGCGAGCAAGGATGAGGCCAAGGACTTGAGTCGAGATGTGATACAGCTGTGGCTGAGGGTGGTGGACCCCAAGAGACGCAAGCACCAGCACAAAGAGGATGAAGCAATTCAATTTGACTACAATATCAAGAAGGACGATGCCGACAAAGTGGCTCAGGAAATGGTCAGTGGGCTAGCCTATACTATGCAGCGTGTCTCGATAGAAAGTGGCCTCCTAGAACAATGTCACTAACTACGTCGAACTAAAGCTAAATTAAGTAAGTAAGTTTTGTTTGTAACAGTAGTTAGCTGCCATTGTTATATGCTGCTGTTACGCCAGACCTACGGTTATTTTCCCAGCTGCAGAGCGTCACAGCCCTTTGACCAGTACCAAATTATACTGTTTGGTGAACAGAGACACAACTTGTCCTGGGTTGTTACCTGACAGTGCCTCATCCGAGAGTCAAACCAACAACCTTGCAATCACTAACTAATCCAACATGCTGTACCATTATACCATCGATCTACACACGTCAGTAGTAACGGTATCCACTGCATCAATGGCTGTATTGCAGGTGAAGTCGGGGTTTGTGCTGGAGGCCGACATAAAGACGATATCTCGTCAGATAATCGGGATCGTGACACAGGTGAAGCGTGACCGGGAGACGAAGCAGCAGCAGACGCAGCCCACCGATGCGGTGAAGGACTCATCACACACTGCGGCAACAGCAGCCACAGTGGTGCCAGCGCCTGGTGTGTCTCAAGCCCCACCATCACAGTCGGTGCCTGTCGGCGGCAGCGTGACGTCGTCAGCGACATCTCTGCCGACACCCAATGCAGCCGTGGTGGCGACAGCACAGCAGAGTCGACCGACAGGTGCCCAGCAACCAGCTGCTGCTCTAGCTGCTGCTGCTTCTACTGCTGCCATTTCTACAGCCACAGGTTGCATTGTGAATGTGTTGCATTATTTGTTCAAGCTTAACAGGTTATAGCTCTATTGTAAACCCATCACAGAGCTATGGAGCGTCACCTCCCATATGGGATCACACAGTGTTAGCTGCCACCCTGTGAACGTGCTCCACCTTAACCTCAGCCAGACAGGCAGGTGCCCTTGGTGCTGGCTGGTTATACACCTGGATGGTTTATTATCCCCATACAATCATGCATCCATGTAGTAAGTCTGCACTCTACTGTTATGCTACAAATCCATCGTTTTTTTCTGGTAAAATGTCAAGTCTTGAGACATCATTGCTTCTGTTGAAGACACAAACTTTCAGTGTTGTATACAACACTGTTTAAATTATATTAGCTTAAAAGCTTTGATCTTACCTGTTTTTTTAGTTTTTTTTATCAGTCACTCCATTACTTTGTGTTTGTTTTTTTTCACTGAGTTAATCAACAAGAGGGTGCGGCCGTTCAGGGGCCACCCACTATGGGGCCGTCCTTGCAGTTGAGTATGTGCGTGCTGTTTTGGGGCTTTTTAGGTCTGTTTGTTCCTGTGGTAGAGGGCACGAAACCGAGGTCCAGTTCAGTCAGTAGTCAGGTGACCTTGACCTTTGACCTTTTGACTCTGAAATTGGTCCACGGGGTGCTCGTGTCCCAGGGACCCTTCCTACCAAGTTCGGTCTTCCTAGGCCATTTCGTTTTCCCTCTAGGTGGAGGCACGGGACAGACAGACGGACAGGATCAACACATGATGGGGCCTCCTTTTGGGAAGGACGGCCCCATAATAACTGTCGATGATAGATCAATGGTTCTGACTTTGGTGTTGTAATTTTTCAACCATTTATTGCTGGTTGCATTTTAATAAATATTTTATATTATCGGTTAGGCTCTGCCACATCGTCAGTGGTTGAGAGTGCTTCAGCATCATCATCAGCACAGGCGATTGGTTTACCAGCAGTATCCTCAGCAGCCGTGGCGGCATCGGCTCCAGTCCCTGCCAGTTTACCATCGGCGTCGGTTGTGACGGTCGCTGGTCAGACGACAACCATTAACACAGTGACCATAGCATCGGTGAATGTAGCAGCAGCTATGCAGCCAACGCAGCAGACTACAGCACAAACGAAGTTACCAGCCGCAGGTCCTGCTCTCAACTTGTAGTGCATCCTGGTAGTAACTAACAGTAATGATTAGGGACAATAGAAAATCATGGCAATAATGGCAAAAAACATGGCAAAAATCATAGCAATGAAACAGCATCAAAACACGGGCTTGAAGACCTGTATACAGTCAATAAAACTCAACATCAACGTTAACGACCATTATTTCATGCAGTGCAAGGTTTTCCTTTGTTTCACAGCCATATGTCAACTGTCAAGTCCCCAGCCACAGCTGGTTATGATTAAAATGATTTTAATATTTTTTAGCTTTTCTGAATTTGAGGGTTGCTTAATGATTAGTTTTGATTAAGATTAACAGTGTTTATTGTGCAAAAAATATACATGTTTTTGTCAGCTTCATCAGTTATTCAGCTTACAGCTGTCACAAATGCATCGAGTCAACAATAGGTTTATATTATCGTTATATTATCATTGTAATATTATCGTTAGTAGAGTTTAAATGTGTTTTTTGACGAATCACATTCTTTGGAGAAAGTGATTATCGATTGCCATATGGTTGTCATTTATGTACTTTGTAATGTGTTTCAGTGGTGTGACTTTAATCGAAAATTTAACCTTTGAATTTTTGTTAATCATTGTAAATTTACATGTAAGATTTTTACTTAGTTTTGTTGTTGTAGTAATGGTCTGTTTGACCAGTGTCCTGTATGAGTGTGGCAGTCTAACGGTAACGTGCCGGACTTGTAATCCTGAGGTCACTCAGGGGTGCAGGTTTGACTCCGCACCAGGACACTGCCGGGTAACGGACCTTAGGCAAGTTGTTCACACACATGTGCCTCTGTCACCAAGCAGTATAATTTGGTACCGGCTTCACCGCTCGGAAGGTAGGAGCAGTACATGAGAGAGGTCTGGCCTATCGCCTATGTAGCTGAGCTTCAGCTCACTACCGGCTCAGGGCTTTGAAACGGAGATGAGCACCGCCCTACAGACACAGAGCTGTGAGAGAGCCCTGCTGACTATGGGTGTTTTATCTTTACCTACTGTATGCATTCAAATGCTTATTGTTAGCTAGACCTGTTACATTTGTATTTTTACTATACACACTGAGTCACAGATCTGCCGAATTTTGCACTAATCAGCTTTAGCATACTTTATATTACATGAAGCTAGGGTTAGTTGTTGTCTGGTAATTTAAAAAATACTGTACTGAATTGTTGTGCATCAGGCCTAAACCGTAAACATGGAGGAACTGTTTGGTTGACCATATCGTCGTTTGATGATAATGGTTAAGTTAGCGTTGTTCACAATTCTTTCACTGATATGCTCAGCATGAAATTTACACCAGCGCTGAAGGTACCACGGCTTACCACCACACCTTAATTGTGCTGCTACACTACCATGTGAAATACTGATGATGTCATTGTGTTGCAGTGGCTGATGTTGCTCAGACAGCTGTGTCCCAGCCGACCGTCAACACTGCTCCAGTAGCACCAGCGCCATCATCATCTGCTGCAGACAGAGTTCCACCGGTGCAGGAGGTAAAGACTGAGCAATGAGCATTGTTATATGAATGATCACTGAACTTGACAATCAAAAGGTCGTGAGTTTGACACTCGGGTTGGATTGCTGTCATGTGGTTACAGCTTGGATGGGCTACTGTCTATGGACAGGTTAACCATATCATCAGGCTGTATAATCAACCAAAAGCTCAATTCAGTTTTTACGCGCAAAAGCAGCTACTGTTGTAGCATATCTTAACCATCGCAATTCTGTCTGTTTGTCCGTCTGTCTGTCTGTGTGTCTGTTTGTCCATCACATGGGTGGATCAGTCAAAAACAGTGCAAGCTAGGATCACAGAATCTTCACCATCGGCTGCCTCAGAGACTCTAGTTTCAGGAACCATAAAGCTTTTTCATAAATTCGAAGGGGGTCACCACAAACGAGGGTGCTGAATGAGAAGAGGGTAGGGAAAATTTGCGATTTCCAGCCGATGCGGCGTTGGCAGAGCGAGACAGGTCACGCTCTTTGGTGAGTACAAGTAAAACACTAGATAATTAGCCGCCGGTCGTCTGGCACCCTCTGGCGACTGATTTTGATTTACTGGGCTTTCAAACATGCGCCACTGTTGCGCGTTCCCCTTGAGTTAGCTGGGCTTTTTTTGTTCATTCCCCCAGTATCGGTCTTCTTGCCTTCGGTTGAGGTGGGGTGCATTTACCTGTGTTGGGTGGCAGGTAACATTTTGATCTCAATCTCACGTCAGGGGTGCTTCATAGGTTAGCTGTGAGATGGGTTTTCTGACAGCTTCGATAGACTGTGGTAAAGTACAGGCTCCATCACAGGGTGTGGTGGATTTTTTGCAAGATTTCTTTATAATAGCAGCTTATTGCAACTTTTGGAATGTGGATTTGCTGTAAAATATTTTTGATTTGTTTCACTGTTTTTTGTACAGAAAATTCATCACAAATGTTTGGGCTTAAGTCGTTTATTTGCATAGGGTTTCATTTTCATTTATTTCAACTCCTTGATAGGTCACTATTCGTGTTGCTATTGGTAGCAAAAGTTATCTATACTATTTCTGGAGTGGTATTGGACGCCACAATTAGAAAGCAAAGAAACAAAAGTTGGTGCCCTTCGTTGACTTTGTGGTGACAGGAGGGGCAGCCAATAATTGCGCCTCTAAATTTAAGCAACAGACGACCAGCAGCGAGAATCGAACAATAACCTTTAAGTTACAAGTCGACACTAACCACTAGAACACTGCCCAGAGTTGTTACTTGGTAGTGCACCAGCTGGGAATTAACCCGTGGACCTTTTGGTCTTGTATCCAACGCCCCAATCGCTGAGCCGCCAAGCCACTCGAATTTGGTCAGTGATAGCCAGGCGTCACCATAGCCAAAGATGCAATATATTTATCTTTCTAACAAGTCAGGCCACTGTCTAACCTTATCCATAACTCTCCCACTGTGTGGACTAGTGAACTGTTCTGTTGTGTCTAGGTATCTAGTGCTACACAGCCTACACTCAATGCTGTTAGTGCCAGTCAACTAACTTCTGCTTCTGCTCCTGCTACTACTGATGCATCTCGTTCAATGGTGGCCAATCCTCCGGTATGTTGCCGCCTTGTAATTTAAAGCACTGTTTCCTGCCAGTGAAAATTAGCACTGTCGAAACTAGATGTAGATGAGCATAAATTTCTGGTAGGCTGGTATTCACGTAGGATTTTGCCCATGTACCTCTGACGTCCAAGCTTCCTCGCCTTGAAGGTGAGCATCGCGAGCTGAAAGTAATCAAACGCAGCTCTTGCCGTAAGATGGTAGCACTCGCGGACAGTGCACTCTGTAGGACAGACGACATGTGCCAGGTTGTGTACCAGCTGCAGTCGGTCAATATTAATCCTTTAAAAATTTTGCGGACTACATTTTTTATTAGCATCATGTCACGGTGGTGGCATTATAAAGTAGACCTGACTGACTGCACGAAAAGATGCATTTGATGCATTTTCTTAGGCAGTAACCACTGTGGTATTGATTTGAAATTAGTAATGAATTAACCATTAATTTCGGTAAAGTTAACTGTTAAAATCTGTTACTAGTGTTGTTGATGGATGAACCTGCACTGGATCTTGGCAACTTGACATTGTAGGCAAAGCCAGTGGTAGCGGCTACAGCAGTGACGGCTACAATCTCAAACATTGAGACTTTAAATGCCGTGTCAGACCAGAGTCATACTGTTGCAGCAAACAACATATCATCACTGAACGAACTCTCAACAGTGGCTGCCCCTCGTGATGGGTCTGTAATAGTAGCACTGTGTTTTTGAGCATTTAGTGAGCGTAGTTTGCAAGAAAACGCTTTAATGCTTTGATGTTGGGCTGCACTTTAGGTGTAGGGATTGCCCTTGGAATGTTCAAATTAAACAAAATCTGACAATAGAAGACCACTTGTCTGGAAAACTTGGAAAAGCTAGGCAACTTGATAATTTTTGGTAGAAATATTCCTGACACAACTTGCCATCAAATGACTGCTCAGGTTCCCACCTCACCCAATGTATGCTTTTGCAGTACCTATAGAAAGCAGGTCAAGCGAAATATATGTTGAAATAAGTGGAAAACTTGAAAAAATCACCGACATTATCGATCAAAACTTGAATAAGGATCAGCAGATTTTAATAATTTTTGGCAGAAATATTTTTGATACAACTGGCTATCAAATAAGTGTTTCAGTTTCCACCTCACCCAACATCTGCTTTTGCTCTACCTGGGAAAAGCAGACCAAGCATAATACATGTTAAAATGAACGAAAAAAGTGTCAATAAATTCCATTTATTCTAATCTGTGGGCCCCAACAGCCGGTCTATTGCAAGATTTGACTGTCATGCAGCAGTGTGTCTACCAGATGAAGTTTAGGAATGTTTGTGAAGGCAAGAAGTGACTGGTACAGCCTGGATTGGTCTGGAGCAGAACATTATCAATTACTGCTGTCAATGAATGGAGAAAGCATCCCCTTGCCTGTATTCGCATAGTGGGCCAACACTTCAAGCAATTTTACTGCGGGCAGTTGATAAATGGACAAGTAGATGAAATGTAAGTCAGAGTGTCAGAAATGTGATCAAAATGTGTTTTTACGCATTGTGTTAATTAGTAATCATGTTGAATAGAATGAAGTGATATTTTGCTGGTTATGTTTTCCCCAGGTACTGCAGAAACAAACATTGGGTGAGGTGATAAACTAAATGGTCATTTGATGGCAAGTTGTATTCGGAATATTCTTACCAAAAATTATCAAAATCTGATAATTGGTTTTCAAGTTACAGTCGAAAATGTCGGGGATGCTTTTTTGCAACACAGTGTATATTATTAATATGCATGTTGTGGGTAACCTCTACATGAGGAGTAGTGCTGCAATGTTTCAGTGACTTGTTGGAGAATTTCACAGTGACCGACAGTGATCACTGAACACCATGTCTGATTGCGGACACTTTCGCTGCTGAGATTTAGATGTTGTGCCTAGGCCCAATTATTTATTAATCGTGGGAAAGATCCATAAAGATGATAGTGCGCTGATCAAGGTTTCACTTCCATTGAGGGAGTTTCCTGGGAAGAATTGGATCAGGACAAGTGAAGATCGGCTGCTGAAGAGAATTGATTTCGGTGGCACGACATTAGAAATGCAGAGGCGGACTGCGACTAGTTCACATGTCAGAAAACGTCAACTCTATGGAGGTG
>Ga0209671_1008078_pt1 | contig 10995 bp, 9 predicted proteins | sample WorMetHERISLAND2_2_FD_187401 | JGI IMG/M metagenome (GOLD analysis project Ga0209671, IMG submission 187401) | Marine gutless worms symbiont microbial communities from Max Planck institute for Marine Microbiology, Germany - Olavius geniculatus... | ecosystem: Host-associated > Annelida >...
TCGCAACCGGGATGGCCGCGGCGTTTAGCGGTGGATTTCCATTTTCACACACTTTGGCAAATAAATTGTTGAGAATCTCGAATCGTCAATCAGAACCGGGCGTCACATTTACAGCGGTATGCGGCATCATGCTTAACCTGTTGTTCGCGGCTGCCTTCGTATATTCAGTCATATTTTTTACCAATGAACATTATCTAACCATCATAAAGATCTAACAGCCGGGAATCAAAAATGGCCCCAAAAAAAGTTGTGCTGTTGTTATCAATTTGTCTCATCGTCACTGTAGCCTGTCAACCGGAGGATAAACATTCAAAAAATCTGGCCTACTTGAAGGAATTTGCCAAGGCCGAGGTCGCGATCGAACGGATGAGAAAGAAGAGTCCTCCGGATTGGAATGCGATTAAAGAACAGTATAGGATTTGTTCAAAGCTGGTCAAAGAAGTCGATGAGAAAAACAATACCAAGTATCATGGGGCGATAACGGAAGCTATTGAAAAATGCGCTGACAACAAGCACGCCAAAGTCAATCAGCAAACGCTGGCCAAAGGTCTCCAGCACATCGTTGTCATGCAGATTAGAGATTCGATTCGCTCAATGGCCACTGCCGACCTGAAAACTAGAAAAAGAATCACCAACGAAATCGCCGCGCTCTTTGAAGGAATCCGACCCACATTTATCCGCCGGGACACGGACTATTTTAATGGGGATAAACCACTTGAAACGGAAGCGGATCTGGCCCTGGCTGCATTGAAAGCCGGGACTGATGCGGATTATATTACCGCAGCCACAAGGTTGGAGCGCATTGTGAATAGAACTTATGCGCTTTGTGTGCTGTTTGAAATGCAGTCAATTGAAACATTACGTGAAACCGATATTTCAAAGTGCGATGTCAAACTGGCCGAGGCCGTCATATTTTACAGAGTTATCGCGCCAAGAATTAAAAAAGCAGATCGCAAGGCGCATCAAACCATTGCGGCAACTTTAGATGCCGAGTACTCCGCCGTAAACTCAGAGTTGTTGCTTGATGCATTGAATAGAGGCCTGGCGACAAAGATTACCTCATAGTTGCAGGCTGGATACTGGATACTGGATGCTGGATGCTGGATGCTGGATTCTGGATGCTGGATTCTGGGTACTGGATTCTGGGTACTGGGTACTGGATACTGGATGCTGGATACTCGATTCGGGGTACTGGAGCCTGGATACTGGGTACTGGGTACTGGGTACTGGATACTCGATACTGGATTCTCGATACTAGATATTGGATTTATTTGAAATCACCGATAGTGTGTTTTCAGACATCCAGCATCAAGTATCGAGCATCCAGCATCTGCTTGGAGAAATCAACCAATTCAGGCAATTTGACCAAGCTATATAGAGAGAATTAATGCAATATTAGACATAGCGTAAGTGGATTTCATGAGAATTATCGGCAAACATAGAAAAGGTAAAATTCTGCGCATTAAGCAGGGCTATAATCCCAATTCAAGTTCAGTGGGGAGTCAAATACCCTATCTTTTCGCTTTTTTTGCCGGCACCGGAATGATCATGATAGTCACGTTACACCTATTTTATCGATTCAAAAAAATAATCAAACTTGAGAATAAAAAGGCAAAACGAGAAGCACCGGATGAAAAGTAGTATATTTCTTGCCATGGGTATTTCTTTTCTTCTCGGTTGCGCGGACGGCAATACCAACGCTGCGACACAACGCGACCCGGCTCCTGATTTTCGTCTGGAAGACACCAACCACCAACGGTTTTATCTCAACCAGCATGAGGGAAAAATAGTTATCATCGCCTTCTGGGCGACCTGGTGTAATGTTTGTAAAACCCATTTAAACGCACTTGAAAAACTCAACTCCGAATTGAAAGACAAACCGGTTGAAGTGGTATCGATTGTTGTCGATCCGGAGAACAGAGATATGCTCAGTGAATTATTGAAAACGTCCATCAAAGTCAGCTATCCGGTTCTACTGGATAGAAAAAGGCAGGTCATGGAAAAATTCAAGATCAAGAAGATCCCCACGACCGTCATCATCGGGCCCACAAAAGCCATCGTTATGCAAAAAGCGGGTTACCATCTTTCTACCATCGCTCAAATTCGCAACCGGCTTAATTTGCTGTTGGAGAATGAAATATGAAGCGGCTACCTGAATTTTGCACGGAATGTTGCCAACTCAGAATTTTACCGTATCTGAGGTGGCTCTAACATACTAGGATAGCGATAGAAAAATTCAGGTAATTTTTATTTTTTATATGATCATTTACAATACAAAGAAAAATACGTGCAGAATACAGCTTAATGCTTTGGCTATTTCTCTTCTCTTATTTTTTTTTCAAAATAATGTAGATGCGAAATTATCAATAAATGCATTCTCAATTGAACCGTACTTATTGGAAGTTGACACGAATTCTGCCACAGTTGCCTTTCATTTAAAGAACCGCATGCCGGCCAAGGTTATAATATTCGAAAATGATTCCGCAATTGAATTTAAATCCGCAAAAAAGACCCGCTCGCATTTTGTCAAAATCAGCGGGCTGCAAGCAGGCCGCACCTATCGCTACCAGGTTATCGGCGGAGACGGGATCGTTCAAACGCCGCCCGGCGACCATACCTATCAAATCCGCACGGCCTGCAATAAAGGCGAGTCATTTTCATTTATTGTCTTTGGAGATCCAAGACCGGGAGAAAACCTGACGCACAAACATCACCAAAAGGTGGTTGACCGGGCAATCCAAAAAGAACCCGCTTTTAGCCTGGTGCTGGGTGACATGGTCGACGACGGCCGGGATTTTGAATTGTGGCAGGCTTTTTTTTCAACCGAAAAAGAGCTCTTGCGAAAAGCCGCCATATACCCGGTGATCGGTGACAATGACTACATGCAGGGTCAAGGCCTCGTCAAAGCGTTGTTCCCGTTGCTTGAACGCGGCTATTACCACTTTGAATGGGGCGATGTACAATTTTTCGCCATGAATGCCTGGGATTCACGCGGGTTTCAATCGAGAAAAGAATTAGACGCCGAAAGCGAACAATTGCAATGGCTGGAGTCTCAACTATCAAAAGAAAAAGTCCAAAACAGCCTCTATCGAATCGTTTTTTTGCACGACCCGGTGTTGATCAGCCGGGGGTATTCGTCCGGCCTGCTGAAACGCGTTTGGGAGCCCGTATTCAAGAAATATAATGTTGATATTGTCTTCGCATCATGGCACATGTACGAGCGCTCCCAGCATAATGGCATCCGGTATATTATTTCCGGCGGCGGCGGCGCGGAACTCTTGTGGCTGAACAAAAATCCGGATTATGCCGCTCAGGCAGAAGCCAAGAGCCATCATTTTTGCCAAGTCGACGTCCAGGCGGGTGCGCTAACCATCAGTGCCATCGATGTCAACGATACAATCCTGGATTCTCTGACCATCAGTCCCAAAAACAAGACAGCCGGCCATCAGCTTGACCTGCAGCAGATTGCCCAAAAAGTCAGGCAGGAAATCATTATTGAACCCGGGCAAAATCGGCCTTTTTTGCCGATTCACCTGTTCTCATATGACAGCTGTTCCTATTGTCACAAATTATTGAACCGCATTTTGCCGAGATTGGCCCGGCAATACCAAATATCATTCAAGATTTATTTTTATGATCTTGAATTGCATGAAGCCGTTTATGACCTCCTGCTGGCGGCCGGTGCGGATTTCGGGCATCAACATACAGAGATGCCGACGCTATTTATCGGTCGTCGGGCGCTGGGCGGGGAACCGGATATCGAAAACGGTCTGGCAGAAGAACTCGGCCGTTTCAAGCAAAACCCGGTTCAATATATGCGTGATCGGATTGTACCGTTTCAGGATCCGGGCGACACCCAAACGATTAGGGAGAATCGATTTGACGGCCTTTCGCCCGCTGCCGTGTTTGGCGCTGGGCTGCGAGGCGGTGTGAAACCATGCGGTCCGGCAGCGCTGATCGTTTTGATTTCCTTTCTGATCGCAACGGCCGGCTCGCATAAAAACCTTATCAGCGCGGGTCTGGCCTTTGTGATTGCCATTTTATCGGCATCCGTCATCGGCGGGCTCGGATTCTTTGAGTACGGCTTCTCAAACGCCGGCGACAATGTGGCCATGGTTGCCCTCAAGTGGGCGGTATTGGCCGGTCTCCTGCTCGCGGCGGCGGCCAGCGTTTTCGATCACGTTCAACGCCTGTGGCTCAGCAGGGAAAAGAAGAACCCGGTATTATCACGCCGGTTTCAACAGATTCGCAACCGGGCCCTGTTCATTTCGACAAGCCGTATCATTATGGTTCCGGCCGCTTTGATCTCGGGTGTCGTTTTTGCGGGCCTGGAACTGGCCTGCGCCGGTCCGGTCTATATCCCCATCGTCACCATGATATCCGATCCCATCTACCGCGCAGAAGCTGTCGGATTTCTATTGCTGTATAACCTGGCATTTATTCTGCCGATTGTCTTTGTATATCTGCTGCTGCTTGCCGGATTGACATTTAGAAAAATAATAACCCGGCGACTAATTACGTTATTCCGACCGCAGCGGAACGGGGTGCCGGAATCCAACTAACATCTTAATTTTAGTGGATTCCCGCCTTCGCACCTAGGTGTTGACTTAAGGATATTTGGCCGGGTTTATAGGAGATAATGCCTAACCAAAATAGGCCTGCGTTAGTCAGCTATCAGCGTAGTGGCGGGGTTTATCCCCGCCTGGAACTTGGAAAATCTGCGGTAGAAGGCGACAATCAACTGTTAGGCGGGGATAAACCCCGCCACTACATTTCAAACAGACCTTTTGACCAATGACCGATGATTAATTTGATGCGCGTGCGGCTTCCCGGGAGTGACCGGAGGATATCTAAAGGATAATTAAATATTCACTCAATTTAATACAGAAAATAATGAGCAAACATGAAAGGATTTCAAAAAATAGACACTAAACAGGGAAAAATTCTGAGAGTCAAACAGGGATACAATCCCAACTCGAGCTCCATCGGGTCGATTGTCTTCGCCATTCCCACAATGCTTTTGGTCTCATCTGCCATATTTGGAACCGCCTCTGCCGTTATCTTTGCCAAGTTTATGAAAAAAACGGAGGATAATAAACCCGGCAATGACGGAAAAGTATCCAAGGAGCAATCCGAATGAGATGCTGTTATATCCTTATTGTACTTTTTCTATCCATTCTGCCTGCCTACGGCGCCGAGACCGCTGAAATCATCCGGAATGCAGAATCAAAATTCAAAAGCGGTGAAATGCTTGCAGGGAAAACTCTATTAGAATCATTATTGACTGCGGAAAATTTGTCGGACGGGGAAAAAGCCACGATCAACGCCAAGTTAGCCTGGTTTTACGAGGAATGCGTCGGCAATTACGCCCATGCTGAAAGATACAGCCGAAAAGTTCTGCGCTATTCATTGCCGGCGACCCATCGGGCGGTCATCGAATCCGGAATTCGTATTCAGCGACTCGAGCGCAATGCCATAAAATATCGGGAAGAAAACCGCATCCTCAATAAAATGAAAATTGATGCATCGAGCAGAAAGGATGCCGAAAAAAAGATAGCAGCACTGGAATCGCTGATCCGTAATAATCCCGAATATCCCGACCTGCCGGTGGCCTATCATTATATCGGGAAGCATTATCTCTACCTGGAAAAATACTATAAAAGTTACCGGGTGTTTTCAAAGGTTTTAAAGACACGCCCGGGCATTATCTTTCTGGTGCCCACGGCCGCGTTGCTGGACCAGGCCAAATCAAAATGGAACTATTTTCTGGTCAGGGGCAGTGCAAAGCTGATCATACTCCTCAGCCTGTTGACAATTTCCATCGCATTGTTTCTTTCAAAATTCTGGGAATGGATGAGCTTAAAAATTTTCATCATGCTGCCCATATTGACCGTGGCTTGGGCCCTGTTTCTGATGGGCAGCGCCTGGGTGCTCAATTTTTTTATACCGGATCAAAAGCCATTATACCTGGTCGCCCCGGTTTTCATTCAGAGCAATCCCTTTAGTCCCGGATCTGGACTATTGTTGACAATTTTCCTGTATGGGGTGCTGGTGCTTGTGGGCTCATTCTTGCTGACGTTGGCGATTCGAGGATTTAAATGGCCGAAACTCGGGGTATTGATCAACTGCCTGGTTCCGGTCCTTTTTTCGAGCTCGGTTTTTACAATTTTTTACTTCAATCATTGTTATGCCGGCGGTATATTCGAAAAACGCGCCAATAGCGCTTTTCCGGTTGTTGCCGGCCACACCTATTTGCGTGAAAAAGACTATGAGCCCTTAATTCTTACCAATCCCCGCAGATACCCTGCGTTGAACCTTAGCAACTCCAGCGATAAAAATTTTATTGATTGGGTGAACCGGCAATATGCCGTTATTTCACGGGAATCGGCCGATGGCAGAGCAGGAGAGCATTAATCCGGGTCCGATTTCCTGCAGTAGGGTAGGCCCGGTTTTTGCATAATTCCGAGCGGGGATATGAGCAGTGTTCAGGTGTCAGGTGTCAGGTTTCAGGTGTCAGCGCCGCCGCCGGCCAACCGAACGGCCGGTCTAATCGAAAAAGAAACTACTATTAGATTGTGGGAGCGGTTATCAACCGCGATTGAATTAATAGATGCCCTAAAGTCTAATTTGTCTTTACCGGTTCTTCAGGGCTACCCTTGTAGTGGCGGGGTTTACAGGCTGTCCAATAACCTCCAACAAGCTGAGTCAACATACTATATATAGCTAATTTTTCATTTACTACCACAACATATGGTAGTAGTAAAAGGAATATTAGAGGTTGTTGGACAGGCTGTTTATCCCCGCCAAGAGCGTGGCGATTATCACTGATAAACTTATTTAGCCGATTCGTTGCTGGACAACGGCGCCACCCGCCGTTTAGGCGGGGATAAACCCCGCCACTACATTGTCGGTCAAGCCTATCGAATTTTGTAGTTTCATACAAGCGGGGTGCCAAACCGATCACCGGTTTCTGATTTCAGAATTTAGGAATCAGGAGTGATGTCGACAGGTCCAGATGTTGGCTCAGCCCCTCGTATTCTATGCGGACGTTTGATCGAAGAATAGTTGCCGGAGCTGCCTTTGGGTGCCGGAATAGCTGGTTTGCTGTAGGCGTCGAGATCTGGGACTATTTAGACACCCTTGTTGGAACATTTTTCTGACACCTGACACCTGAAACCCATAAACAGAGATGATCAAAGGCAGCGTTGGTCATCTCTGACCAGGACCACAGGATCAGGCATTCATTTTCAATTTGAGGGATGACGAATGAGACATCGATTTGAAAATTTCGGCGGGATTGTTGCCGTCGATGATCCGCCTTTTCTGGCTTTTGTAGACCGGGATTTTATGCGTGAATTGGGCCATGCCGAATCCGATTTGTGGGACAACGACGACCAACGCATCAATGTTCTATCGGCCCCCACGGAAGTCCACTTTGCCATCACCAACGCCTGCAATGCCGGGTGTCCCCATTGCTACATGGGCTCGGGCGAAAGTGACCGCCATGAAATGGATACCTCGGCCTTTAAAAGAGCGCTGGTGAAGCTGCATTCAATTGGCGTTTTTCATGTTGCCCTGGGCGGCGGCGAGGCACTGCTGCGCCCCGATCTGTTTGAATTGGCGGATTTCGCCCGCAAAATCGGTTTGGTTCCCAATTTAACCCTTTCGGGACATTCCGTGACTGGAGAAGTAGCGAAGCAAATGACCGTTTTTGGCCAGGTTAACTTGTCGATTGACGGCATCGATCAAACCAGCACGGTCTTCCGCAATCCCAAAATGTTCGAGATGGCGGATAGGGCGCTGACGCTTTTAGTCGAGGCCGGTGTCAAAACGGGCATCAATTGTGTGATGGGTAGGAGTAATTTCGAGGCGATTCCGCAATTATTTAAATATGCCAGGAAGAAGAAAGTTAATGAGATCGAATTCTTGCGTCTGAAGCCGGCCGGCAGGGGAATGGAGTTATATAAACGCGAGCGCACAACCTACGATCAAAACATACGCTTAACACCGCTGTTGGCCAAATATTCGAAAAAATACAACGTTGAAGCCAAGATCGACTGCTCGTTCATTCCAATGCTTTGCTACCATAAACCGCCCCTGGATTATTTGGAAAAATCCGCAACTTACGGCTGTGAGGCGGGCAATGTGCTGATCGGCGCTAAAAGCAACGGTAAAATCAATGGCTGCTCATTTTTGCCGGCCATTGAATTATCCGTATTTGATTTCCACGATCAATGGCATACCAGCCCCTATTTTATAAAACTTCGTTCATGGCAAGACCGTGCCGCAGAACCCTGCAAGTCATGCCACTATTTAACAATTTGTAAAGGCGGCTGTCACGCCGTCGCGCTGCATGAATCCGGCAGTCTGGATGCCCCGGATCCGGATTGCCCCATGGTGGTCAACTACTTCAGCAAAAGAGAAAATCATGGCGGCGGCATTTAATCAAAAATTGCTCAGACTCTGCGCGGTCGTCGGTTTATACATCGGCCTGGCAGCCGGATCCGCTTATATTCTGCACACGCCCAACCCGGACAGTGAAGTTTCTCTCAACGAAATCATTGCCAATGAGATAGAAGCAAAAAACTATTTGAAATTGATTCATCGTGCCCAGAAACAATATATTGCGGTTGACTGGGATAAGGATGGCATTAAACGCTATGCCGAGTTTATGGCCCATCTCTGGCAGACGGTGGATCACAACGCGGACCCGGTTAGAAATTCATTTATTCCCCGAAAATTAGCCTTTGCCATGGGAGTTTCCAGGGCGGTTGACGGCTATTATTTTCAAAGCATCCACATAAAAGAAATCCAACCCGGCCGTCCGAATTCAGATAAAAATAATAAGCATCGACAGCTGCAATCCATTGATATCGATCTGACCAGGGAATGGGCCATTGTCGCCACCCCCGCAAGCTACGGCCGCACCGGCACACTGTCTTTTATGATCGGAAGTTCAGGAAAAATATATGCCAAGGACAACCGGAACCGACCGGTTGAGTCGATTCCAGAAAGTCTCGTTTCGACCGGATGGCAGGAGATTGCTACTGAAAAAGACATTCGTAAATTGCGCGCCCTAAGCAACAATCCATAACGACAACCTCTTATGACACATTTAAAGCGAACCGCAGAATATCGAATATCGAACCGCAGAATGTCGAAGTGTGGAATCGCTTCGCTCAGCCGTTTTAAAATAGACAGAATCCATTATTCGATGTTCGATGTTGGACGTTCGATGTTCGACGTTCATTAGTTTCTTTTCTTAGATCAGACTGGACGCTCGCGGCCAGAGGCAATGCTCTTATGAAACTTCATTTAAAGCGAACCGCAGCCTGCGGCAAGCTCAGGCCGAAGGGAATATCGAATATCGAACCGCAGAATGTCGAAGTGTGGAATCGCTTTGCTTCGTCATTTTAATAAGATAGATAGAATACATTCCTTCGAAATTCGATATTCATTATTCGATTTTCGCTTTTTCAAAGTTTCTTTTATTGATCAGACCGGCGGTCCTTTAGCCGGCCTGCGACGAGCTCAGCCGAATCGAGGCCATGCTCGTGTGAAACTACATTTCAAAAGCCGGAGTTGATTGCATCTTAGGCTACGTTGCCATTGTAGGTTGGGTTGAGCCAACTCCGGGCTTTGTTGGGTTTCGTTGCACTCTACCCAACCTACATTTTTCCGGCGTCATCATGAAATGCGAAACCCAACAACGGTAGCTCTATCAACCTAAACCGTTGGTTTGAGCCGTCTCTAAGAACAAAATCTTATCCTCGCTTCCGTGTCAGGTTCCTCACTTTGTGAGCGGCAGAATATTGACAAAAAATGTCACCGAAATGGACGTTTTTTGTAAAAAGTAAAGATCCGGGTGCAGCTTCCTAATACGCACGCTCCGCGAATGCAGGATTCAGGCCTGCACTCGATGCCGCAATCAATGGGAGGCTGCTGCCCAAACTTCCTTTCCCAGATACCCCCGATCCCATCTCACAGGTTCTTCAGGCACAATATTTGCATCGTTTCTAGCAGTTTTTCTGCGGGCTATACTCGCCAGCGCCGGAGGCTTCACCAGAGGTGTGATTCGTGACACCTCAGGCGATCAACATTCATCGAAAGATACGATGCAAAACCACAGCGGCGGTTTTATTTCACCTGGTTTTAATAACTGGCTCAAGATCATTACAATTTTTTAATCGGGCAACCTGAGCAATCGGGATGTGCCAGAATTTGGGGAAATCATGGAACATTCTCATCCTGTAGAAGCGTCAGACGAAACAAGCGGGAAAATCTCACCTGAAACACACGAAAAAGCCATTGGGAAGATTACCCGCGTTTTAAAGTTCCTTCAGGAATTTGACCTGGCCAAAACTCCGCCCATAATCAGCCTGGGAGAACAACCCTGGAAACAATATTTTGACGGGCTCCCCAATTCTTCCATGATACAGGTCGGTGCCCACTATAAGTATTTAAAGCAAATATTTGACAGCCAAAACCTGGCCGACGGCAATTTTATTTTGAAAAGCGGCCGGCCGACGGAAACCCCTTGCCCGCCACCCCCGGTGGTGACGGAAAATTGGCTCAAACCGGGTTGGGAAAACCCCGCTGTTGAGCTTGGCTATCACGCGAATAAAACCTATAAAAATCTCGTTGGCAAAACGGTCACTGAGAACTTTAACGATTCGCCGGAACGGCTCGAGGGGTTTGAAGATTGGGCCGAAGAAAGACGGAAGTGGGCGTCCAGTGAAATCAATATTCATGAGGCCCTCAACGTTTTTGGTGAATATTTCGACCTTTGGTCGAAATTGCGCCGCGAATCGGAGAAATACCAGTTGGTGGTCGGTGACGGGATTTTTCGCTGGGAAAGTCCCCAAGGCATCATTCATCATCCTTTGCTGATCCAAAAAGTTCAACTGGAGTTCAATTCATTCGTCCCTGAATTTGTCGTCAAGGATGCTGTCGACCCACCGACCCTGCATACGGCACTATTGCGGTTTATGGGTG
>Ga0209671_1008080_pt1 | contig 10993 bp, 5 predicted proteins | sample WorMetHERISLAND2_2_FD_187401 | JGI IMG/M metagenome (GOLD analysis project Ga0209671, IMG submission 187401) | Marine gutless worms symbiont microbial communities from Max Planck institute for Marine Microbiology, Germany - Olavius geniculatus... | ecosystem: Host-associated > Annelida >...
GTGGTAATTTTACAATTTTACAATTTTTAAAACGACATTTCTCACTAATATTCGCTAATTATCAAATATTTTCGAATAGGCCTATGTTTGCCATGCCGCCAGTAGCTAGTGAGCGTCGCGAGATTTACTTCAAGGGCAAAAACAGTCAATGCAAAACCTGTACTTTCTTTAGAGCAGAGATGACTAGTTTTTGACTAGTTTCGTGCAATCGTTAATACTACGTTGCTCGTAAAATCATCGATAATTTGCCACCAACTTGTGCAATCACCCTTTGACCGTTCTGGAATGTTCTGAGTTTGAAGTTTTCTTTGCTATTTTGCTCCTTCACTCTTTCAATAGGTCCCTATCTAAAATCTACGAAAGCATTTATCAACAGGAAATGTTTGGTAGCATTACATACCAAGCCTCTAGTCATTGCAGGTCGTCAACACTGACTGATATTACGTATAACTGTAAGCCTAGCCTACACCGCTTGGCAGCGGCCTCTTGGCAGTCAGCGGTGCGTAGCAAAACTAATAGGCCTACACAAACTCTGGGGTGCTCTTAGCACACAGCTCGCTAGCAATAGTTGTTCTGTAGTCACAAGACATCGTAAATCATTGACGCTGAATTATGCTTTAAGCTAATATAAATCAATATGCCAAAACTTACACTACAATTGCACGATATATAGTCTAGATATAAGGATTGGTTTATAAGGATTGGTCGCTGTACATGCTTTCTTGGCGCTATGCATATGCAATAAGCGCCGGCCTAAGTCTATCAATTAATCAATCAGCCTAAGCAGCACGACTACTTTAAGGTTAGACACAACTTTAGATAATTGTATCCGGATATGACTTTCTGAAGAGCCAGGTTTTCAAGTGGCGACAAAACGTTGAGAGTGACTGGGATGCTGTTATGTCTTCCGGCAAAGTGTTCCGGACACTAGGTCCAGCAAAGCCCGGTTTGTTACCGACTGTTGAAAGTCTGACAGGTGTTGAGGTGCTGGCACCAGCAGGCCTTTGGTGCCAGCAGAACGCGATGTCCGTCGGCCGGGCAAATCGGCAACAGGAACGAATAGAATATGGCGGTAAAGTCAGTGCGGTGACTTTTAGTTTGTACTCGATCCGCTCTGAAACGCGCAGCCAGTGAAGACTTGACAATTAAATAATAAGGTGCGAAATGTTTATAAAGGGGCTATTGTGAAAGGCCAAAAAACAGTACGCGACAAAAAAGACATGTGAGATCAACTGGTCTATTGTGTGGACATATGGCGTGTCAAAGACATATGGCGGGGCCAAAGTACGGGCAGGATGCCTAGTTACTTACTACTCTTACAGATCATAATAAGGTTATTTCATGCAGCAGAAAATTGTAGTCAGCAGATACTCGCACATTAAAACAAGTCCCTCGATGTCCACCGTTGTCCAGTACCGCGATGTTAGTCCCTACAATTATGATGGTCTCGCAATGTGAGGTCATCATCATCATCATGATTTTATTGCATAGATCGCCATCAGCAAACAACAACAGATAATACTATGCAACAAGAACGAGTCAAAAGCTAAAATAGCTTATGCTAGGACTCGTCTCTATCAAACAAAATATTACTTAATAGTTAATTTTGCACAAGTAATTAAAAAAGACAGTAATACACGATAGCTCACTGACAGTTAACCATACAGTCTCAATAACGTATAAAAATATATAGAATTGAAATCATATACAAAGCAACCATAATAAGGCAGTAATTAAAATGATAGAAATAATGTTAAGCTTGCAAAATACATTATCAAGAAGAAAATCACTCACGTATTATAAAAGGATAGTAAATAACTTTTCAACGATAACTTAAATGCGTTAAAAGTTGGTAAGACTTGTATACATTCTGGTAAGGAATTCCAGTATTTTGGTGCACGGATCCGGACACTGTTGGTTCTACAAAATTTTTGAGCACTAAACAAAAATAATTTTTTGCTACTTCTTGTATAATAGAGATGTATATTTTTTACGGACATAAAATAAGCGTTGTACCGAGCAGGCAAAAGGTAATTTAGGGACTTATATATAAAATGAAGTGTATAAGATACACATAAATCATATATATTTAAAATACTTAGTTTGTAGAATAGTGATCTAGAATAGGTTGTGTATTTAGCACCTAAAATAATCCTAAGTGCACGTTTTGCAGTATATGTAAAATCTCAAGTTTAACACTTTTTTCAGGACTAGCCCATATAATACAAAAAATAGGTCAAGTACGGTTCAACTAAACTTTGGTATAGTATTCTTAAATGTCGTATGGATAAAACATACTTTATTGTTCATAATGTTAATTGTTTTAGAGACTTTATTTTGTATTAAATTTATATGTGCATGCAACTTTAGATTATATTGTATAATTACACCCAAAAATTTTGTTTCATATACTCTAGTAATCGGTTGTTTGTTTACAAATATATCAATGTTAGGGACTCTCTTATTAGCAAACATTATGTAGTTAGTTTTCGTAACATTTAGTGACATCAAATTTGCACAAAACCAAGTGTTAATTTTATCTAATTTACTATTTATTATAGATACAAGTGATGTTAGATTTTTTCCATTAATAAACATGTTGGTGTCGTTGGCAAACATTATACATGTACGAACATCTGTAGTAGAACTTAGATCATTTATATACAACAAAAATAGAAGTGCAGGGGTTTCAAAATTGAACCTTGTGGTACTCCACATGTTACTGGTAAATAATCCGAGTTAACACTGTTAACAAAAACATACTGAGACCTTTCATTAAAATAACTTTTAAACCAGGTCTCGCGTTTTCAGTCGCTGCCCATTGGATAGGTGTAGGCTTGGACACTGTCCAGATGATGTATCAGTGTTCGGTGCGCATTTAACTTGCAGTGCACTGGTAAAGCTGCCAGCGATCGTATCAAGAGAAAAAGTTGCAGTCGACGATAATCGAATTCGAAGTCCACGTACTCTGTAGCTGCTGCTCAGTACCGTACGTAGGCCTATACACGAATACATCCGTACACAAGTTGGTACATGCAGAAGCTTACACAGCGCGTTACATGTGACAACTGGCCAGCATATAAAAGCGGTCGATCTTTATTCTATTGCGAGCTGTCAAAACTTCTTCGTATATACAATGCATAGGCCTACGGCGCTGCAGTTCGACTCATAGTTGGACTTGCTGCGAGTTCTTAAGTCGTACCTGTTCTACGCGAATGACTGATTTATATAGAATTACTGTATAAGCGACAGTCCAGAGCAAATAACTTTTTTGGATTGTTCAATAGTTTTGCTAATTATATGTATCTATACAAAACAGCACACGGTATGTACGAGCGTAGGCTTATTTCACGTGTCACTAAAGTAAGTCCTTACTGTTGCCGAAACATCATAAAGCATACCAATAAACGCGTTAAGTGTTTGCAGCTAAATGCCATTTAACTGACCGTGTAAAATTTGATTTACTGTGTTTTGGTTTGATAGATATCCGTTAACTTAACGAGACCCGACATCGTGTAAATTGCACGAACTTTTATGCGAGGTAAGCTTATACAGCAATATAGATTTCAGTTTCTGTCTGCAACTGATTGGTACGTGTAAGTAATTAACTATAGATGAGGTAATTTGTGTAATATTATCATGTCGTGAGTTCGGTGTAGTTTAAATTATGTACACAAAACGTTACTTCTTTCCTGACTACTACGTTGTTTCGTGTTCTTCAATTCTAATGTTTCTGGAATTGTATTCAGAATTCAGATGCGAGATCGAAGCATTGACGTTGTTGTCGCTAGCAGTCACATTATCACATTGCCTTACCTGTGTACACCTGACTAAGTGACTGGTTTGATTGTCAATCTCGCCAAAGGTACATTAGCTTGTACGCTCAGTCGCTAGCAATGTGTTTACCTAGTCGTCCAGCTGATGTGTACAGTCGCACACATAATGTATTGTACACCTCATGCGCACGCTTGTTTAGAATGCAGCTACATTGGCGCACGTGTAATGACTTAGAGTTGGCAGGTAGATAGATTAGGCTATTGTGAACGAATTATAGTTGACAGTGCTATAGTTATCCGCTAGGAGTCTTTCCCTATGCTGTGCCATGCAGGTTGCAGCAGTCGAAGCTGATTATTTTGTTGCTCGTTTGTAGTAAAAAAAATGACATCATCGTCGACATCTAGATGCCGTGATGTGACGCGTTGCTTTGTCTGCTCTAAGGTACAAGTTTTACATCTGTTACATCGTCCGGTAAACATTACGTAATATTCGTTATGAATACCGTAAAACTGATTGATTTGTGCTAGGCCCTTATTTGTTTTAGAAAATGAGTTGTGTCATACTGCGTTTCTCATAAGTAGTGTTCAGTTTACTGTTAATAATAACGTTTTGATTGGCTGTTATTCGTGTTCGTGTACCTGCGACTGGCTGTCAGTAACTGACTGTTTTATACTTCTTGTATTGCATTATTTCCTTTATTTCATGGGTTGTGCCGAAACGACTTATTTATTTCTATTAAAAACGCTTTTTTCTTTCAACAACCGTAGACGGTTGTATTCCAATAAATATCTTATCACGTTCGATTTCATGCCTCTGCCGCGTGATGATTACACAACAGCAGAACTACAACAGATTAGGTACTGTTGAGAGAAAAAAGGCGGTTTGTAAAATATACACGTTTGTATTTTGTTATGCAAATAGCGAGCACGTCACTGCTGAATAATTTCTGATGCGACGTGTTTAGGTGTACTCGAGTCCACGTCAGTTGCCGTGCGTTCACACGTTCTGTCTGCCGTGTCTGGAGCGTCTAGGAGTGGACAAGCGCGCTGGCGACGTCGTCGAATGTCCGCTGTGTGGGCACCAGTTTCGTCTCTCTCTGCACGGATTCGTTGGTCTACCGCGAAACACCTTCGTCGAAGAACTGGCCGAAGTAAAGATTCTCTGTCGGTCACTTTTTTCCCAATGATGTAGCCTAATTTCTACAGTCGTAACTTTAGAGGCGCTCTCGAAAAGTAGAAGAAGAAAGTTTTGAGCGCAGATTTGAAAATAAACAGTGATTGTCAAAATTGTCGGAAGCAACAAGTTTCAGACAGACAGTGATGAACAAGTAATTTGAGCAAAGCTTACGTGACGCGGGATAGCAGCGGTCCTGCCACTTTGGCAATCAGTGTACAGCATGCAATAAAATAATAATAATAGTAAAAAATGGAAAACTAAGTCTAGAAAAAGTTCCAGCTGGTATAGCCGTACAGTTTAGTTCTGCTAGCAGCGGGATAACTGATGAACACAGAGATCGGCCAAAGACACGTTCTGTGCATTTTGCTAGTTTTCATTGAACGTAGTTTTAGAAATAATGCTCATTATTCAAAACACGCCTTTGGGCGATGACGATGACGACGATGACGGTGATGTGTAAGACAATTGTCGCTGATTATTTGCTTATCTACAGAAGTTGTTTTATTGATTCATTAGTTCATCCCGTTATTAACTTACTATATTAAAGTTCTAGTGCTTATCGTAGTTTTTTTTGAAGTGAATAAGTGAGGTTAGTAAGCTTATAACCGAAGCAATTCAAACAAAAAGGCCACAAAGTTTCAAGTAAATTCGTTTGATCTGCTGACTGTTTAATAGTCAAAGCGTCTGTGTGCAGATAGACAAGTTGGCGGAGGAGACGTTGTCTGAGACACAGTGTGACTCGTGTTTCGAGACATCAACCAGTGCTCAGTCACTTAATGGTGTCTGCGTCGTGTCGCCAGCCGTCGTACACTGCGTTCATTGCGTGCAGAACCTCTGTGTCAGCTGCTGCAGCCGCGTCTGTAAAATGCAGTCGACCAACGATGATGATGTATGCTCCATATTTTGAGCTGTCTTTGGATTACGATACTTATGCCTAGCACTTTTTTATGTAGTGATTGAGTTTGGGTCAGTTTTAGTGCTGGTTTTCTAGTGCATGTTTTTTTGGCAGTTTAAAATAAAATGGTGTAGTTTTGTATAAAATGTATTACTATACAACTAATAATACACCGTGGTCCATAAAAAGTTGCCACTTCTATTTTTATAGCACCGTGAACCATTGGCTGATTATAATAATTTTTTGCACAAGACATCAGAAAGAAACTAGACGCAAAGGGCTATAGTTTTCACCACCTCACCTTAATATTGTCACTACACTACCTTGTGAAATGCAGTAGTCGCGTAGTTATTGAACGTGCTGTTGGCAAGTGGCATCACAGTCTACTGCGTGCGTTCGTGCTAGAGGATGACATTTTGAGCAAATTCTGTAATCAGAATAACGTGATGTGATACGTGTAATTTTTTTAAAGATAATAACTGCCAGTTGTGTTTGTTGCTAGTCAGTTAATCATTTTTGAGCCAACACGTGCGCTACGCAGTATGGATTTATTGTTGTAAACAGTTAAACTATGACTTCTGCATTTTACAAGGTAACGTACTGACAGTATTAAAGCAAGGTGGACAAAACTGCAGCCATTTGCGTTTTTTTGATGTTGCATGCCAAAAACTAGAAGGCGCTCGTGAGAGCGCATATCCGCCAAGTGAAGTGATTTAAACATTACATTACTACTACTACTACTACTACTAGACCTACAACTATTACCACATTTGCAACTACTACTACACTGTGTTTTATAAAAGGCGCCCTTTTTCGTAATTTAGTCAAATGATGATTAATTTACACGAAATTTTTGTTAGATGTAGCTGAAGAAATGCTAATTCAAAATTTTTGCGCAAAATATGGCTGTTAGTTAAATATGTTTTGCTAGTCGTGATGTAATGCTTACGTCAAAATGTGTCGTGAGTACAAACTGGTTTGTCTCAACTGGTTCTGTCATTTGTTTCGATGGCAAACTTTATCATGTTCACTGGTAAAAAATGTTCATCGTATCAGCACTAAGCAACATGGGGCATAAAATCAGACGTTTCACAATCCAAAAACTCAACCATCTCGCAACCAGTGCTTGCTGGTGCACTGTCTTGCTGGAAGGTGCAAAAGTTAAGCTATTCGCACAAGTGTGTGAAAGTGATTGTTTCGGGCGTTTTTGTAGCTACAATGGTAAAACTTTAACAGTTAGTCATCAATAAACCAGCTAAAGCTCGCCATCGACACAGAGCAGCTATTCAGCAAGTCTGTCAGCACAGTTTGCGACAAGCCAGTTTGTACTCGCGGCACACTATGACGTCAGCATTACGTCACGACTAGCAAAAAATATTTAATAAACAGCCATATTTTGTCCAAATATTTTGAATTAATATATTTTAGCTACATCTGGTAAAAATTTTGCGTAAATTGATTGTCATTTGATTGAATTACGAAAGAAAGGAAAAGGGCGCCTTTTTATAAATCACCGTGTACACCTACAACTACTACTACATTTACAGCATCTACTACACTTACAAATACAACTACTGTTACAACTACAACATCTTAAACTACACCCACACCTACAAATACAACTACACCTATTACTACTATTACACTTACAGACACAACTACACTGTGTCTCAAAAAACATCCCCGACATTTTTGACTGTAACTTGAAAACCAATTATCAGATTTTGATAATTTCGGATATGAATATTTCAGACACAACTTGCCATCAAATGATTATTCAGTTTTCCACCTCACCTAGCATTTGTTTCTGCACTACCTGGGAAAAACATCTAGCGAAATATCGCTTTTTGTCCAATGCGATATAATTGCTTAATTAACATAACGCATAAAACACATTTTGTTCACATTTCTGACACTTCGGCTGACACTTCATTTAGTTGTCCATTTTGTTAATCGCCTGCAGTAAAATTGCTTGAAGTGTTTTCCCACTATGCGAACACAGGCCAGGAGACGCTTTCTCCATTCATTGACAGCAGTATCGATAAAGTTCTGCTCCAGACCAATGCAGGCTGTACCAGTCGCTTCTTGACTTTTCAAACATTCCTAAATTTCATCTGGTAGACACACTGCTGCATGACAGTCAAACCTTGTAATAGATCGACAGTTGGGGCCCACAGATTAGGATAAATGGAATTTATTGACGTTTTTCAATTTATTTTAACACGTATTATGCTTGGTCTGCTTTCCCCAGGTAGTGCAAAAGCAGACGTTGGGTAAGGTGAAAACTAAAACATTTATTTAATAGTTAGTTTCGTCAGAAATATTTTTGCCGAAAATTATTAAAATCTGCTGATTTTTCTTTAAGTTACGGTCGCTAATGTTGGAGATGTTTTTTTTTCAGATTTTCTGTCTATTTCAACACATATTTCGCTTGATCTGCTTTCCCTAAGTAGTGCATAAGTATACATTGGGTGAGGTGGGAAAATGAACAATCATTTGATGGCAAGTTGTGTCAGGAATATTTTTACCCAAAATTATTAAAATCTAATAATTGGTTTTCAAGTTACAGTCAAAAATGTCGGGGATGTTTCTTGAGACACAGTGTACACGCACAACTACTAATACACCTACAACTACAACTACATCTACAACTACTACTACACCTACAGCTACTACTACGCCTACATCTACTACACCACACCTGCACTACACCTACTCCCTACAACAAGGGAAGGGGAGGGAGAAGGAAGAGCTGTTTTGCGGCAGGGGAAAGAGAGGGAAAAGTAATAGCCGGTGTTGCTGCTTGTGCTGTTGATGCAATGACGTCATTGTCATTATGAGTCATCATGTACACAGAAGGAACGACGGACAGAACAACCAATTTCTTAATCTTCTTCAATGTTCACTACGTTTATCTTGGCGGAAATAATTATTGAAAAAATCGGCCAATGCTTCACGAAGCTGTTCGCAAAATACAAGTGACACCGTTTATGGACCACGGTGTATAATAAAATAACTGACAGTTTGAACTAGTAGTAGGCCTACCCTCACTTCAGTTTGCTGTAACGAGAGTTGCGTGCAGGTATGTATTGACTTTTGCGGACAGGTAAAAACAGCTTGTCACAAAGTGGTCGATCTTTCGACTCAGCTGAGATGCACATTGAGGCGAGATGTACGCTATTGTGACCGTCACTCGGATGAACCTGTGACGTCATACTGCTTCGACTGTCGCGTCGCGCTATGCAGTTGCTGTACCAGAGGCCGCACGCATCGCATACACAGGTCAGATGGCTTCCTGTTTGTAAGAAATAGTTTCGACACGCTTTTCTAATGTTTTGGATTCAGCCTCTTGATGTGGTTTTATATGGGATTACTGTATAATGTTATTATTATTATTTTTTTGCATACAAAAGTAAAAATTTAAGGCAAAGATTAACGTGAGGCCACCTGGCAGTGCCGTAAGTCTAACTAAGGGCAACTGTGAGAGAATAAATTTCGCTCGTAGCAAAATTACGTGGCCCGAACGCAATTGCGTTAGCCTATACACAGCACGCGCAGCGTTGGTATTGGTTGAGTCGAAATAAGACAACTAAACTTTGCTGTTAGTAGACCAAAGTTAACCATCACATGACTGTTGTATATCGTCTTTAACGATTTAGCCTCTTCCAATTTATTCTTGACATTTATAGCTTTTCCACTCACGTGATCTATGTTGATGTTCTGGATAGTATGTTGTTCTGGGCGTAGGTGCGTTTCGCTGGAAAAAGCGGCATCCGAGTTCCGACATCAGTTTCAACGTGACTCTGAGATGGTTGCAGACCGCTGCCGCCAGTGTGTCGACGAGGCGGACAGACTCGAGCGCGAACGACGTCAGTTTTTAGACGACATCGACCACACCGCCAGCATCGTCCGCGATACCGTAATTTGTTTCTTCAGTGGAATTCATTGATCAATTTGTACAGCGCAGAAGCATCAAAGTTTCTGATGCTGTTCAGTGTAGTTAACTAGTGTTATTAGTATTACACAAACATTGAAGTTTTGGTTGATTGATTAGTTAGTTGAGGGATCGATTGATTGTAAGGGAGGTCTGTGTGTGGACAGCTATGGGGCAGCGGGAACGACGTTGGAGTAAAGACGATTGTATAGACTATAGGGGTTTGAGTGAGGATAGGCTGGTATCGATGCAAACGGCGATGGGATAGAGCAGTATTTTAAAAGCTGTAGGGATGGGGATAATATCCACGTGGACGGTTGGGCATGAAGACTCACCCCGTATAGCCCTCTACTTTAAACTGGAAGAAATAATGCAAACTAAGCTTGCACGTTGCAGAGCTGTAAAACAATTTTGCTAGCTTTCATATCTACTCAAGATACTAAATGTTTGGCAATGTCAGGAAGAACGTATTAAACGGCTTGTGAGCGAACACGCGAACAAACTGATACAGCAGCTGGAGACGATGAAAACTGAAACGCTGCAGAAGGTTGACGACATCCAAGCAGACATCAACAGGTCGACCACTATACAGACTGCCAGCTAGCTGGATTCCAATAATAGTAAAAAAGATAATAATCGGGAGATTGAAGAAACGCATCACTGGTATCACTAAGAACAGCAGGAAAACCACATTTTTGTTTCGGGGCTGTTCGTGGCTCTGCAAAGGGGTAACGCGGTCTCATTTTTAGATCGTGGGCAGCGCCAGACGGAGGGAGGCAGGGCGAGGGGCAGCTGCCCACCCCGTGTTTTCCCCCTTGTTCTCCAGCTGCTTTCCATGAAAAATTTGGATGGTGATGCCAACGTGTAAATTATTAAACGTCATTTATTGCAAGAGAACACAGATATTTGTGAGTTTTTCTTGCGTTTCCAAATATTAAAAAGGGCACATTTGCGGCTTCCGTTGCACGTCCAAAAGCTAAAAGTGATCGATATTTGACCCACACAAAGATTCATTGCCCCCTTGTGCCCTGGCCGTTACCCCCTGTTGCCCCCAGCTTTAAATTTCTAGCGTCGCCCATGTTTTAGATTAGTTCGCCGTGGCAGTCATTTACACTTTATTTATTTTTTTACCACCGGAAATTTAGTAGTAGTCATAATAATTACCAACAAACAAAACGAGCTTTCACGCAACGGACGTCGTTGATTTTTTT
>Ga0209671_1008082_pt1 | contig 10992 bp, 5 predicted proteins | sample WorMetHERISLAND2_2_FD_187401 | JGI IMG/M metagenome (GOLD analysis project Ga0209671, IMG submission 187401) | Marine gutless worms symbiont microbial communities from Max Planck institute for Marine Microbiology, Germany - Olavius geniculatus... | ecosystem: Host-associated > Annelida >...
GTTTGATCGACAGTCAAACCATCAACCATTTAATATGATCAGTAAAACATAACAAAATGCTAATAAACTTTACAGCAGTATGTCATATGCTGTGACAAACCTGGCAACTCGTACTTATCATCCCATGCTTAAGAGTTCACATTCAGTGAGACCAATATCAATAATGTATTACTATTTAGCAGTTTTAGCACAGACGTACAAGAAATTCCTAAGGTGCTGGAGCATTAGAGTTAATAAAAAGCAAATATAGATATTTTTCTAACTTGCATCCAAAAGTGTCAATATTAAAGAGTCTAATCTCCCAGATGATTATGCAATGTATTCTGGACACTGTGTCATGACACCGTAGATGCTCCTAACTGTACTATCAGAACAGCTGTCTGATTGCAAAACAATGACTAGACAAATGGCAAAAAGAAACTAAAATTAGAAATATCCAGTATATTCAAGAAAAAATGACAAGTATATAGTAAGATTGTAAAGTAGTGTTAATTTGAGGAATATACAACTTCCTTTCACAGAATGTAATTCAAATCACAGATAGCCGCAACAAAAATAGTGACACCAAACTGAAAAATGCCACTCACCAATCAGCGTAGAAATTCACTAAGACAAGTTCATTGTTTGCTGCAACAATTGCAAGCATGTCACAAAATTTCAACTCTGAACAAACTCAAAGTAAAACACTAACTTTAAAAGAACTTTTAAAAAATTCAAAAATTCCTCTTTGTTTAAAGATTTATTGACATTTCAAAGAAAGCAACAGCAGTTGCCGTAACATCAACATGATAGTAAATAAAAGCTGTATTATGATATATTTATACAGTTTATGTCAAACTTTCTGCCAAAACAGCCATCTACTAACATACCTTTATAACAGTAAAACAAACAATTTTCTTCTTACTAGCTAGGCACTGCTTTGACCAGTGGTAACAACACTTGCTACACTTCTAGTAGGGTACGCTGAATGGAGAACTGGAAAATAGAAAATCTAATTTTAAAAAATGGAAAATAGAGAAACAGAATATAAAGAACCAATTTTCATAAAACGGACTACACTTTTGATGTACAGACAGTGAAGATTTCATGATCCTAACTTGCATCATTTTGGCACAATACTGCAGTGTGACAGACGGACAGATGCCTTTGCTGTAGCTAAGACAGTGCTTCTGCATAACAAGCTATGCTGACGATGTGTAAAAAGAAAGGACCATGTCAGCTTTTACTGTTGACAACAAATCAGCTTACATAAGAACTGCACAGTAGCAGAACGCGTAAGCCTATAACATTTTTCGGTCCTCCATTTTCAGTCAACTGTTCTAGTAAATTTTAACATACGTTTATCGAGTATCACAAAATAAAACTAGACATAAAATCTTACCGAGCACTTGATTGATGTTATTAGTTGTGAGTTGCTCTGGGTTTGCAGACGACCTAACAAACATCTATGTACATAATCAAACACACACACACACACATAAATGAATCACAATACATGATAAAGAACCCAAAATTAAACCAAAAGCAAAACTGCTGATTAAATGGAGACCTTAATAATGATTCATATTAAGAGTCACTAAAAATTATTATGACTGCACTGCTTACACGAGGTGATTAGAATCACCGATCAGTGATAATAACCAAAAAGGCTAAAATCACCGATCGATGATACTAGCTGTGTGAACTACAATCACCAATGAGGCCGTAACTACAGTCAATACTCGTTACCATCCCATGGAGCGTAGAAGGCTGAGTCAACCTAGTTGGCACAAACCCTAACTACTGACCCTATCCCTAACCCTAACTGACCCTAACCCTAAAAAGTCAGAAAATGTGAGAGACTGAGAGTCGTAATTAATTGGGGTTAAATGCTGCAAAAAAGTTTGCCTCACTCACTTTACTTTTTTTCCAACATTTAACCCCAAGTCAGACATTTATTACCTCGAAAACAATTAATTACGACAGCAAAGAGAACAAAAAACTTGCAAAAAGTAGGACTCAAACCTGTGTCCACTCAGGCAGCGGATGCTCACACTGCCTACTCGGCCATGCAGACGATGTCAGCAAACGTGCTTCAATGGTGCTATTTATGCTAGCGCCATATAACCATCCTATACTATAGTTATCGAGTACCAGCCTACAGGCTGCCTATTGGTTGTTGCCCATTTCGATAGTGCTTTCCTGAGGTGCTTGTGTTAAAATCACCGATCACTTTTTGGTTATTTTCACCGATCGGTGATCGTAACCGGCCTCTTGCTTATGGTCACTCTCACTAAATGCACGGGGCATGAGATATGTTTCATTTTTCATGCAAACACGTCCTATGGCCGACATGCACTCAAGAACGCTAAACATTTAATGCCAAAATGTTCTGCAAAATTCGCAAAAAGTGGCACAACATTTTATTTGACTTATTACCACGGCCTGTTTCTTCGAGTGAGAAAAGGGCGTGGCGCTTCCGTTGCATGGGACGAAGTTAGAAAAGCACAATCGTTGACAGAAAATAAAACAACACAGCAAAGTTGTCACTAACCAAAGTTAGCACCAACAACCAGATAATTTTTTTCTGCATGCTAGTCGGGCAATAAACACGCGCCATATGTACAGAATGTGCACTAAACTGACATTTAGACAACGTCAAAAACATCTGTTGCCATACTGTCGAAATAGATATTCTTTGAAAGTCTAGAAAAATCATACTAAAACCTGTGAGGTACCGACACGACAATACTACGACGACCCTGCCTATCGTTCGACGTCTTTATTGAATACGTTACGTTACAAAATACCGGTAATAATTTGGTTTAAACTGACACTTAGTTGGATCCTTTTGTTATTGTTGTGAGTGTGAGTGATAAGTTGAAGTGTACTAAATAACTAACGATTATTTCTAGATTATTCACCTATATCCTGCTCAGTTAGGTATTTAATTTACTTAGTAGTCTTATCTATTGCTTGGTACACTCTAAAAACGTGGAACAATATATTCATCCAAGATATCACTACGTAGGCCTATGCCGCCAATGGTATAAGTAAACACAGGTTGGCACTTGCCTGAATTGGGGGGGGGGGAAGATGTACTTTGCTGAATGCGGAATTTCGAACAGGTGTATTTTGCGGAATTTTACCTGCGGAACGTTCCGCAATTACATCTTAGAGTTTTTCTGCATTCCACATTTCGCAAAGCTCAGTGCTACCGTAAGTTTGGCGAACTGAAAGATTGATGACCAAAATTGCTATCGTCAGTTCGCTGAACTGACTCGAAAGAATCAGAATTTACTAAAAGCTGTTCAGCGATTTGAAGTGCAGTTAATTGGGCTACTAAAATCAGTTCGGCCTCACTGCTATTGATTTCACACCCACCACCAGTACTGCATTAGAAATGGTGAATAGATTCACTAATTCTAAAATGAAAAAAATATTAGGAAGACCTTTAACTCTTTGAGTTCTAGTAAACTCCTCGTCCTCGTTACCAGCGCTGGCTACTGAGATGAAATCTGCACAGGTGGAGAGTGACGCGCTATAGATTTGTGCAGAGCGACATTTTTCTTTTTGCAAGATGGACGAAAAATGGTTAAGCACCACAATTCTTATTCGTATATTTTCAAAACACTAAGAGGTTAAAAATCTTTTACTTTACTATCAGCTAGACAATGGCAGAAGTGCATCATGTGTATTTACAGCATGGACCTAAAATCTTACCTCGCAACTTAGATTTATTTATTTCAGCTTTATTAGGTAGTTCGTTAACTTTCTGCTGCATTTTAGTCCCGCCAGACCATCGACTGCCGACGGGGTAAGTCTGGAACTGTCAGTGGCTGCAGTGTCGTGAGACCAGCTCAGCTCCTGACAGTGATGGAGGCAGGATGTCAGCGGCCTAGCGGCGTCGAGCATTATCTGTTTTCCTCGAACTGAAAGTAGCAAATTTTGCTTTGATTCTATCAGTTCGCTGAACCGAAAATGGAAAATCAAATGATCAACTTCGCATAGGCCTAGGCTTACATTTAAGTCTCAAATTGACATCGGCACATCACAAACAGTGCGGTAACACAGTCAGCAAAGTAATCACCTATTGAAGTCTTCAACTTAACTCTTGAAACATCTTGAAGTCCGTTAACTCATGAGCGTAAGCCGGCACATCATACGAATGCAAGGTCAACTCAAGTGGCTTAATGTCCAATCTACAATCTGACAATCTAAAATTATGCGCCCTGATTCTTTCTGAGACTTTGGCACTTTATAAATCATTTAATTTACTTACTTACTACAAACGATTCCTGATGCGCCACAAAGACGGAGTTGCTTGCTCAGGTCATTAAGTAGGCCTACTGCGATGTTTCACCTGACGGACTACCATTCAGACATGATCAAAGACAGCTAAAGAATTCAGCTCAAATAGGCCTAATAACAAAACGGTTGCCGCCGCAGCGACGGCCGAAATGTCTGCTCAGGTAATAAAGAAAGTCTTGCATTGTATCGCGTGATGAAAGACAATTGCCAAAACACTGAAATTTGAGCTAATGCTCACAAGACATGCAGAAGTTTATAGCAGTTCCTGTTCAGTAGTTTAGCTGAAAATTGGGATGTTCACGCTAATTAAATATTCAAATGCCAAATTCTCTGTCTGGATCGCATAACGATAGTTGCGTGGCGCCACCTTGTGAATGATATAGACTTGTGTCGCAGCCTGAAATCGCCAAAAAATCCATAAAACTTTCTATTTTGGCGTTCAAGGTCATCCAAGGTCATTGAATTTGGTGGCAATCGAGAGTCAGTGTACGACTTCCTATTAGTAATTAATAGTAACCTGGGCCCTATCTCGCACCGTTTCTGAGATACAGTAACTTATTGGCAAAAAATCGCAAATTTTTCCCACTCCTTTCTCATTTAGCGCCCTCGTTCAGGGTGACGCCCTTCGAATTTATGGAAAAGCTTTATGGTTCCTGAAACTAAAGTTTTCCAGGCAGCCAACGGTGAAGATTTGGTGATCCTAGCTTGCACCATTTTTGACTGATCCACCCATGTGACAGACAGACAGATGGACATAATTGCGATGGCTAAGATGCACTGAAAGCAGTAGCTGCTTTTGCACATAAAAATTAGTCTGCTATCTCCTCCTGCAAGGCGCAACGAGGCTTGTGGGCATGGTGGTCGAGCGCTCTGTAGGATTGTACACCTATTCAATTGACATAACTCAACACCTACCCCCTATTTTCAAAGTCGGGCAATTTAATGGTGTCATTTAAATTTACCCTCAAATGACCCCTGTTGCCATAGTAACCATGCATAAGTTGAATATTTTGCATTACAGCTAATGGAGATTTCAAAGCAGTATAATTCAGTCCCCGTAAAAGATACATGCACGATGTTTTTACCTACCCCCCTATTATATAAATGTACTACCTGACAGCCCCTGTTCCATGGCAATGAATTTTGGGACAAAATTGACTAAATCGATCCCCGTAAAAGATAATTGCGCAGTGTGTGCACCCCTACTTTCATTAGGAGTTTGTTGTGCTGCAGGGTCTGCATTTTAGTAGTCTGCAGTTTACCAACTGATTCGCACTAGTGGTTCGCAAGTTTTGGTTCACACTTTACACGTTGGCCGGTCCACAGATCCACACATTCGCACTTTACCACAGCCCAGTACTAATAGAATGGCAACACAATAATTACTTGAATATCATTTGATTGTCAAATAACCACAGTTCAATGGAATACTGCTGTGACTCCTGCTTTGTAGAATTTATGTATGTGCATTAATTTTTTATCTTTATTAATTTTTCTAATTGCGATTAATTCTGTAGCATGGTAAGGCATCAAGTTACTGCGCCAATGTCTAATCCATACTTATGTCACAATTTGAGTTGCATCATAGGCATGAATTGGCCTTAGTTCAAAAGCACTAATTTACATAGTCTTATTTGTATGTGTGTGTCACATAGGTCGGTCCGAAGAGATTTCCACCAGCATGAGTAACAGGGTCACTGTCATTCAGGATGACGACGTCATCATTGAGTCGAGTAGTTCTGGACCTGGGACTCCCATGGCACCCAGCAACCCGGAGACTCCACGGTCATTTGCAGCAGCCGAAGCAACTGAGACCCATGGAACCCCACCACCATCAGCTACCAGGGTGGCAGCGGCCACAGGATCCATGGTGGCACCACCACCTCTCGGTGGACTACCAGCAGCTAACGGTCCCCCGGCGAGCAAGTACACGCAGCTGCTGACGGTCATCGAAGAGATGGGTCGAGACATTCGACCGACGTACGCCGGTGGCAAGACATCGGCAGAGAGACTGAAGCGTAGCATCATGCACGCTAGGATACTAGTCCGAGAATGTCTGATGGAGTGCGACCGTGCTGCACGAAGCTAACTGGATCAGGACTATCTATCAGTAAAATCAACCATTGCCAATGTTCAGTAGAATGGTACTCCTACAGTTTTGCACCAGCCAGAGTACGTGTAGGTTTAGGGATAGGTTTAGCATCAGGGTTCTAACCCTAAATCTCTAACCGTAAATCATATGATTTCACACTGCTGTAAGTGATTGCGTTATGCCAAGACTGGGTGTGTGAAACTGTAGGAGTGTCCATTAGAACAATGCATTTGCTTTCCGTTGGCCTTTTGTATGCCGTTAGGTCCGTTAATGGCAAACTCTTTTTTTCTTTTTTTCTACTTTGTGTGTTAGTTTTTATTTATTGGACAGATGTGGACTGTAGTCAGCAGCATTGGAGCTAACTGTGTGGATAGCAAGTTACTGCTGAGCAGGATTGACAAACAGTTTACCTGCTAGGTTTTATTGGGTTTTTTTTGAGTTAAACCCAGGTTTTTTGAAAAGGCCTGGCTGGATGGATTTAGGAGTTTTCGTGGGCGTTGGGCACTGGGTAGGGTTGCCAGATTGGGTGAAAAAGCGCCATTTGGGCTGCTTTTGGCAATCACTGGCTCTCTAAAATATGGTTTTGGTTCATAGTTCGAGCCACATTTTGGGCAATTTTTTTAATCACTGGCTTCTGTTTTGTTATATATAGGAGATGATAGTTGGGGAAATTTCATCAATGTTGCGTGCACTGCTCTGACTGCGAAAAAATCTGACAACTCTTCATTGGTTTCATTCATTACATTATCTGATTATAAGTTTTACAAAGTTAGCCACAATCAAATATTAGATCATTTGTGGAACAGGAAATTAAAAAAGACTGTTTGTAGCATTTTTTTGTGTGTTTTTAACTGGTTCTGTTTAAATACCCAATGAAGCTAATGGTTTTATTTTGTGTGTGCTTCAGGTGTTTCAAGTCTGGTGTTAACTTAGCATTGTCAGTTATTGAAAATGCTGTTTTGTTATTAATTTTTAAACTGTTACAGCCCCTGTCTTCCAATAGACAGCATTAAGAGATTGATGACTGTCTGGAGGATAACACGGAAGATTATCAGAATTGTCATTACTAGACCTGTCAAATTAACGCATTAATTTGTTAATAAATTAACGTGCGTTAAAAAAATTAATGCACATACGTAAATTTATGTTTTATTTACTTTAAACTGTGGGATTGAATGAATTCAAGTAACTAAACTGACACGTAGGCCTAGTTGCCGTTTCATCACTATGATATAATTATTTCGATGACAGGCTAATAGATTTCTATGCTAGCTATGACGGCAGTTGATTATACGTTTAACATGTGTTTCTAACTTGCTCTATTCTACAAGCGGGGTCCCCCAAACGTTGCGGGGCCCAGAGTAATTTACCCCCATACTCTCCCTCTCGACAGGCCTGGCTGCGTTAATAATGCGTTATTTAATGCGTTAAAAAATAACGCAGTGCGTTAATACATTAAAAATTAACGCTTCGACAATCGACAGCTTTAGCCATAACCATAATATATGCACAATTATAATTGGCAGGTCTTACAATTTTAGGTTTAGGTCGTTTTTCTGTGTTTTGTGTTTCATAAAGGTTAAACTTTTTGTTTCGTTATTATGCGATTTTGCCTGCAAAGGCCGTTAACGAAATGATCTATACTGTGTCGGATGGGACATTAAACCTTACTCACTCAGTCATTCACTCACTTTAAACTGTTACAGTGGTGTTATGGGTAAAAAAGGTAGGTGTGACTGGGGCAGGAAGCTACAGTTGCAGTGAACAGTGCAAATTTCCAACAGAAGTTACGAGACTGAGTGCTCAAAATCTTAGTTTTGCCCCTAAATTTTAAAAAAAATTTTGGTGAAATTTTTTCGACAAGTGAAACATTTTCAGACAATTTTCTGACAGTTAAAAATTTACGGCATGGAATTGCCCCATGCATCCCTGCTATGATGATGCTGACTGTTTACAGTAATGTTTAATGGATACTTTTTGATTGTATATTTCTCAAACTGTGTATTATTCTATTATCTGATTGCTCCAGTTCTTTGATGTTGCTGATTATGCTGGGCAGCCACGAAAGACATCAGGCCTGTAAAAATACCTGCTGAAATTCAAAGAATGTATTACCATAAAGATGGGCTGTTGTTTTACCCGGATTACCTCTAGAGAAGGACCTTGGTTACATACATGTTAGATCAAACGTTTGTGAAAAACATTTTGTTTTTTCATGTGACTGTGATTTGAACGAAAACCAGAAAGTTATAAATGTGCTACATCGTTCTATACTGGTGTGGTAGACATTGTGAAGAGATCTATGTGCACTATGCAGTTATGTATCCAATTTATTTGCATTGCTGTTGTTGGTAATCTAATAATAATATATTACTTTTCAGTTGCAGATTTTCTGTTTTGTGTTGTGCAAATTATTTTGGACAAATTATGTACGTTTAATTGTGCTTTATTACTGCAGTATAGGGTCAGCAAGGGAATCAGACCTACAAAAATACTGCTTTCGTTAGCTGAATTTAATAGATAGAACATATTACACAGCATCAAGTTCTGAATGCTGCAAAATACTGCAAATGTGAAGGCCTATTACAAGTATCACAAAACTAGCCCCTGAATTTTATTTTTCCTATCTTTTTTTGATGTGCTGTGACATCGACTTTTGATTTTACTGTGAATCCAAAATGTGATTAGTTTGTCACTTTGTATTTCTCTAAGGTGCATTTACAGACGAACATTAGGTAAAAATCAGTAAATTACATAGGATAGATTATTGGGAAAAAACGTTATTTACTGCATTGACAGATGCACACTTTGACCTGGTAACATGAAAACGTAATGCCTCAGTACATATGACCAACTGAATACAGAATAAGGTTTTTGTAGGTTTTGATTTGAATTTTTTATATTCCAGATGAATTATGATATGAAATAAAATATGATATGTAATAAATTTTACAAAAACAAACAAAACCTTTAAAAGACCTAAAATTGGATTTTTGAGGTTTTACGTTTTTATTTTTTTAGGTTTTTAAAAACCTAAAAGTGCACCAAATTTGATTTCGGCTGCGGTGATCTTACATATTCCATACTCCTCGTACTCGTACAGAGGCATACTTATAAGGGAAAGAAGGGAAAAGACGAGAAGGGGAGGAAAGAGGAGAAAAGGGAAGTGGAGGGAGTAAAAGCTGAAGAAAAAGTAAGGGAGGAGAGGAAAAGGAAAGGAAAGGAGATGCAATGTACAGTAAGAATTTTCAATTATTTCAGGATCAGACTGACGACGGAATGACGACCATATTATGTCGGCACTCGATCTCACGGAGAGGATTAATAGGTTGACGGCATGAACACTTTAATTTCATTTGTGTCTGACAGCACAGTCCAGTATACGGCATGACTATAAACCTGTCTCTTATGTATTTCAGCTCGCAGTCTTCTGTCAGTTGTTATTTAGGCTAGACCTAACCCTACATAACCTAGAAATCCAACTAACACAAAATTTTGTTGAAACATCAAATGTCTAACAAAATACTACAGGACACCGCCGGTGAGTCAAAAAGTGTAGCTTATACATCGGCGAAACATCGCGAAGATCTTGCAAGGCAATTGCGTATTCTGTGTTCGTTCGATCAGACCCGTTTTGCTGTTTAGGCCATTTGCCTCGCGCAGATTTAGCCTATGACAGTCGTAACTATACATTACTGTATTTCGCCTATAATTCGACTAGGCCTACTACTTATCAGTACTTGATGCCAGAGAGGCAGAAGAAGATAAATCTGTGTGACTGGGACGAAGATTTATCGGCCACGTCGAGCGAAAGACGGACAGACGATTGATACGCTGTTGCTACCTATCTCGACATATTCTGGGGCCGGTCTGTGCACCTGAGAGAATGGACCAATGTCTTCGAATAAACTCATTTTAAGGTTAATATGTTAAAACGGTAACTTAATAAAGTTATGTAAATTCATCGATAGACAATCTTTAACTTGGTTTATTATTTGATTAATTGGCGGACAGTCGTTCCGAAAAAAAGCAGCTGCGGTTGCCGAAACGTCAACAATAATTGATATAAAGGTTGATTATTAAGGTTGTATTATCGATGTATTTTCATAACTTATTCAGAATGATCCAGGGCAGTGCAGATGCTTAAAGCCCACATCAAGAATAGGCCTAAAGATTGGTTTTGAGAGCCACAAATTGGCTAAGTGTTATACTACGGCATATAATTATTTATTTCTGTGCTTAACAATTTTACAGAGTTAGGTTTTGTACATGTATGTCTAAAAGTCTGAACTCTAGATTGTAAAATACTGCGTACGCCAGAGGTCCATCGTCTCGGTAGCTAAGCAAGGCCGAAGTTACCACAACATCATCCAGTGAGAGAGTCAGTCGGCGGCGAGGTGGAACCGTGGAAGCGTGACTACTCGCGCGGAGAAATGATTCTCGCCTCTGAAGCCGACAGACGGCCGACGATTTGCCAGTCGACGAGACGACGTCCAACTGACGACTGATAACGACCGCTTCCACTGTCCAAACTTTCCCACCCAGGCCATAACCACACACGCGCACTATCGCCGCCATGGGAGTCAGTCAGGGTTGCAAAAATCCTGGGG
>Ga0209671_1008083_pt1 | contig 10992 bp, 5 predicted proteins | sample WorMetHERISLAND2_2_FD_187401 | JGI IMG/M metagenome (GOLD analysis project Ga0209671, IMG submission 187401) | Marine gutless worms symbiont microbial communities from Max Planck institute for Marine Microbiology, Germany - Olavius geniculatus... | ecosystem: Host-associated > Annelida >...
CTACATGCTGCTGCTGCTGCTGCTGCTGGGCCGTCACGTCATTGTCGTTGTCATCCTTACGAGAATACTTGCGGTAGTCATCCTCATAATTATGATCACCATCAACAGCAGCAGCAGCAGCAGCAGCATGTAGGGCGTGATGATGATGATGATGAGTGATGGATAACAGCTGGACTGACTGTTTTATCTCTTGAACTTTGGAAGGTGGTTAAGACTAAATACCGACAAGAATTATTGTATAAAATTCCGTAAAATAATTATGCTAGATGTTGTATATTTTGCTGATTCTGTATGCATGAATTTATGTCAAGAGCTAACACGTACACGAAAATGTCTCACAGATTTTTTTATAACAACTTGCACTTGATGATATTGAACTGTGTGCTGCATGTGTATCAGTGCACATTATGCTTTTGTTCTGTCTACATGTCGCTGAATGTAGGCCTATTTGTAGTTATGTACTGAAGGACATTGTGAATTTATACCTAAAGTCTATTAACGTTTATACGAATATACTAATTATTTTGACGGCCTTATACAGACATGCGTTTTATTGCGTCGGATCGAGGTGCTCTGTTCGTACAGTTTTTAGTAATTGCAGGCCACAAAAAAATAAGCAGCTGTTAAGCCGATAATAGTAATTGTAGGGCTATGTGTGGAATGTAAGACATGCGCGTTTTGAATCTCTGTCTGAAATGATGTCGTAATATAAATGCGTTACATTGACACTTGTTCACTTTTGTGCAGCCGCAGGGTGAGTGAGGCTTCGTTATGCCTATACTCGTTGCAAAACAAGCAATTTGAGCAAAGCTGACGTAACGCGCGACAGCATCGTTTCTGCCACCTGGGCAATCAGTGTACAGCGTGCAATAAAATAATAGTGCGTCTTGAAGACCCAAATTTGAGTCTTCCCTTCGGAGACCTTGGATGATTTTGAAAGTCACTGTTGACAATCAGTACGGTCAGCTATCCTAACGATAACTGTGCTTCTTGTTAGGTTATTTCGTTCGTTATGCAGTTTATAGACTCAAAACAAATCACATTCAATTTTAAATTTTAATCGTGATTGTTGAGTTTTGACGTCACGACGTCACGTCATTCACTCAACAAAAACGACGTAGGCCTAATTGACAATTATTTTATAGACGCTTTTCCCTCCAGGCGTCTTATAATTTGTGCGTCATTTTCTTTGTACACTAAAACCTAAAAAACCTTTGAACAAGAAGCATAGCTTTCGCTAGGGAGAAGCTTTCGTTAGGGAGGGCCGACCGTACGCGGGTGTCGGAAGACCAGCAAATGTGAATACGGTGTTCTTTTAGCCGACCGTACGATCGAGCTTACGGTGCGGTTGTCGTCTGACTGTTTGTCAGTCGTCTTTATGTAACGGGGAAAATTTAATACATGTAATTAGCTTTTTGTCGAGGCTCTCTGCGTACAAAATTTAGGCATGTAGTGCAAAGAAAACATTGTCAAATGTGAGGTTGAATGGAATGGTAGGAAAATGTGCGTTTTTAACGGAAAAATTGCCATTTCTCGGAAATGGTGAGAGATAGGGCCAATGTTACTAGGCCTAATTAATCACTAATAGAAAGTGGCATACACCTTTTCAGATGAGATAGAAATTATCGTCCTTGGATGACCTTGAAGGTCACTGCCAACCAGTACGGTCAGCTATCCTACAGCAGTGTTATTTTAGTTGTGGTTTTACAGTTACAGTTTTAGTTAGAGTTGTCTTTTTCAAATTTTTCAGTTATAGTTAAGTTACAGTTATTTTTTCCAGTTACTTTTACAGGCTATGAATGTTTTATTTACAGTTATAGTTATTTAGAAATTTCTACAACACTTAGAAACTGCATAATAACTTCATGTATTTTGACTCTCCTACAAACGACACAAAATGTGGTACAAAACATTCACATTCACTCTTCTTTTCGTTGTTTCTAAGACTGCATAATTTAACGATTAATTAATTGATTAATTGGTAAAACATTTATTGTTTAAACATTTATATAATCAACTGAAATCTAATAAAAATGTTGTGGACATTTTATAACATCTTAAAATGATTGATGACCAATGTTTGCTGTTCATTTTGTTTAACATTAAACATGCCATCAAAATTTTACTTGTGTGGTGTTAGTTTAACACTCTGCACTTTGTGAGCTTTAACTGCATCATCTTCTCATTTTGATTTTGCTTAGTTTGCAAAAGATAAGCACAAACAACAGTTAACTGTAAAAACACTGTCTTAGAAACATCTAATGTAGCCGAAAGACTTCTGGACATAGCAAACTAAGACTTACCGTTCAGCCACAATACCGCACGATTGGTATAGAAGATGCGTAATGAACCTTCAAGGTCATCTAAGGTCAATAAGTTTCGTGTCGTGTGAAAATGCTTATGCGACTTCCTATTAGTGATTAATAGCAATTAACCTTGGCTTTTTCTTTCACTAGCTGTTTCTGAGCTAGGCCAACGGCCATTTTTCGGTTGAAAACGCACGTTTTTCTTACCCCCTCTATTCCACTACTACCCGAATTTGAAAATGTTTTTTTTTCGCTGCATCGCCCAAATTTTGCACTCAAAAAGCTTTGACAGTAGGGCTAATTATTCGTGTAAAAAGTTTTCCGGTAAGACTTACCGTTCAGCCACAATACATCCGTTACAAACAGACGACAGTCGGACGAAAAACAGACAGACACAGACCTTGTAGCAAAGAGCCAGACAGACCTTTAAGCTTACCTTTAAGCTTACAGCTGAACGGTCGGCCCAAAAAAATTATAAACCTAAAAATTATTCAGTAAATGACACCTTGGGATAACAAGTGCACACAGGCATGGGCAGTTTTTCAAACAAAAAAGGAACGCATATTACATAGTTAGGCTTAAGTCAATAACCTACTTTAAAACATGTATCAAACCTGAAAAAAGGTTTTTAAACACGTTAAAATTGTCTTTTGTGAAAAAATAAAAGGACGTTTTTAAATAACGTTGAATAACATATGCCCAGCACGTCGATAAAGAAGGCGCCAACAGTACGATAGTGTCCATAGGACAGCAAATTTAAGAGAGTCGGCAATAAAAAGAACGTTTGCTAATGTCTGTAATCCGTTAATAGTAACCACCGTGCTGCTAGAGTGTGGCCGTAATGCGCCATGCAGATTTTGGGAGCGTGGGGTCAGATACCTATTTTAGGAGATCGAACAGCTAGCTAGGTGTCCGACCTAAAAGGTCTTCGATGGTACCATTGAACAGGGCAATTAATAGGTTCCTATAAACTGTCAGTAGTAACAGTGCCGTTAGGTCTAACTGAAGCGGTTTGGCCGCAGTTCGCAATGCAATTACCGTAGGCCTATAGGTCTGCCGGTATTTGGGGGTGCTTGCAGTCATGTACTCATTACCCCGTATGAGGGAATGAGAAGTCGTACCATAAGGTAGCGATTACGTAACCTGATTTGCTTCTTTAGACAGTTTTGGCGTTTAGCCACAATAGGCTACATGCGTTACAGACGACGGACACTGACAGACGACAGACAGCACAAAGTGCCATAATGACCGTTAGTAGGATCATCATTGGCGTTATGTATTCTATGCCTGGTGACGAGCGTAATTGTTTACGTTTTATTTATTTCGCGTACAAAAAAAACCGTAAAGATATGTCTAGTGGGGCTTTATTTGGTGGTACTAGTGGCCGTTCGCAGAGTAAGAATCTTGTGGAATTCCGAGCTGGCAAGATGACGATGAAAGGCCGGACTGTGTACCCGGACAAGAGAAAAGGAACCGTATACATCTATCAATCGGACGATTCACTGATGCATTTCTGTTGGCGTGAACGCTCCAAAAGCATGGCAGAAGATGTAAATTATTGTTGCTTTTGCTTAACTGAATATACTCAAGACTTCTGACGTGCATAGTCATTTAAATCCGTAATACTTGTGATGCACCATTTTTACGTAAAGTGTGCTTTGTCATCTACCATCGCTTTGTTGTTGATTTGGCCAAAGGTTATCAACCTATCCACGAATCATTGCATTATAAGTTACTTTGTTGCGCACTATTTTGTCTTAATAGTTGATATCTAAAACAAAACTTGCGGTTTTTTGTTTAAAAACAATTTTCTTACATGCATTACGTTACGTGATCTCGCCATCAATAGGGCGTGTAAGCGGAAATGGAATTAATTTTTGTTTCATAGATTATCGCCCGGTGGGCTAGTCTAATATGCCACCGGCGGCTAGTCTTCAGTCCTAATACTAAATCTAACCCTAAAATCCTATCAGATTTATCAGGCATCAGAATTAATCACCGGATTCTGCATGTTTGCCGACTGTCCACCAGCGGTGGGTCCACTGGAGTAATAGATGACACCGCAAATGCACCACTATATAACGTACGGAATGCACTCACTATAATAACTCTGATAATCTCTAAACATAACAAAATATATTCTGCAACACAAAGCACAACGGCTACAGCCTCGTTCATCGGAAGTCAAAAATTTCAGTAACATACTAGATTACAATTCAAAACTTGACGACCTAATGTAACGGCACTTACGCGCCCTATATGGCGGTGTTTTAGGCGTTGCTAAGAGTATTTTTTTACTGGTTACAGAAATTTAATGCCAAATGGTTGCGAAAAACCTAGGTTTTTGGACTTCTTAGATTTATTCAGTTTTCACTGAGGTACAAAAATTAGAGTTAAGTTAGTGTTTAGGGTTAGGTTTAAGGGTTAGGGTTAGTCTCTGTGATTATGTCTGGTCGTATTAGGGTTTTATTAGGGTAAGGGTTAAGGTTAGGGTTGAGGCTAGGGTTTAGGGTTAGGTTTAGTGGGTTTAGGGTTCAGGGTTAGGGTTGTGATTAAGCTTAGTATTGGAATTAGTCTTTCCTAGCTCTTTCAGCATAAACAGAAAATTCATCAGCAAAGGCTGATGAATTTTCTGTTTATGCTGAAGGAGCTGGAACTATAAAAAAATCTTAACTGAACATTGATTTTTTAACAGAATATGTATAAACTTAAAAAATGCATATGTGTAAAAAAATCTTCAAACTAGGTTTTTTGGGACCATTTGGCAATAAAAAATACTGTACGTTTCATTGGTCGGTAAAATTCTCATGACAATGCTGCCATATTGATCATGGGTTTTACAGATCAAAATGTATGTAATGGTAAGACAATCATATGTAAACAAAAAAACTAAGCAAAAACCCAACAATTTTATTACTGATATCAAGTCATAAGACATAGAGGTTTGCAAAAACGCTTTGTGAATCATTAAAATTTGAGGACAGGTTGATAACCTTTCACTGTTAATTTTGATAAAAATGCTAAAATTACAACTAAAGTAAAATGTATTATCTTACCTCAAGTTTATATTTTTTCTTGACGTATGAAGCTATGAGCAGGTGACATGATTAGTAACAGAATTTACTCATGCTACAATGTTGGCGTGTTTATCATTTAATCTGAAACTGGTTATGGTTTTGTAAAGCAATATATCCTGTAAGGCTGTAAGTTAAAAATTTGGCTTCTGACTTTTCTTATGCAACCTGGTGATATCATTAAAAACAGCAGAAATCACAAAAGTCTGAAATTACTTAGCTGTGCATTGACATTTCAGAAATATGATGTGAACCTTTGTTTTTTTTTGTTTTTTGAGAGTCATAATGCAATTAATTTGTTTAGTTGTTTGCATTTTACTCTTAAGTTGTGTGTGTGGTGTTGCAATGCTCAGGATTTGATTATATTTCCTGATGATGTGGAGTACAAGCATGTAACTCAGTGCACAACGGGGCGTGTCTATCTTCTAAAGTTCAAGTCAAATAATCGGAAGATGTTTTTCTGGATGCAGGTATTACCAGCTCTTGAAGAGTGGCAACAAAGCTGGAAAACCTGGAATATTCATGGAATTTTCTGAACCTAGAAAACTCTGTGATCAGGGAATTTGTGCAACCTTGGGGAAAAATTGTAGCAATTAAAATAGTGTCATCAGATGTGGTTTCTGGGGTGCAGAAATACATTTGTAGCCAAGGCTTTGGTTGTTGTTGTTGTAGCCCACCCTCCAGACCCGCGGGCCTCAGCTGATCCACCGCCGAAAACCCAATGGCGGGATAAAAGGGGGAGAGTGTCGACGGACTTTGCAACCACATCGTTTGTATGCAGCTGTTGGATCCACCTCTTGAAGGCTCTTGTCTTGAGATCTCCAAGGCTTTGGTCCACTGCAGTGCTCCTCCAGTTGATTGTTATTGCAATTACTTTTTGTTGTCATAACGTAGAGAGGAAAATAAGTTTATGGCAGTGGAATATCCTGAAAAACTCCAATTTTTTTTACTTTGTGACCACTCTGTCTTGGTTGCGCTATGTTCTGTACTTTTGGATGTATTTGTTATGCAATGTGAGAGTTTCAGCAGCTGTGTTTATTGAGATTGAGGTGGGTCGTCTGCAGGAACCAAAGGCAGATAAAGATGAAGAAAATTGTCGTAAGCTGAATGAGTATCTTAACAATCCTCCGGCGCCTGGTTCAGCCAGAAGTGCTAGTGGCGGTGTTGGTAGCTTGCCATCGGAACTCTCTAGTCTTGGAGGTTTGTGCGTTTTGTTCTTCTTTATTTGAGAGTGTAAGTGGATTAAATCATCACAGGCTGAACGGTAGTTCAAGCCATGTGTTAACGGCAACTTCTCTTTCATATGGGAGAGCCAGAAAAAGTTCCCAGAAAAAGTTAAGAGGAATAATCACACTTTGAAAAATATTAAGAAAAGTGCAGCCTCAGAATTTAATGAAAAATTTACGAAAAATATGTTATGCATCTTTAAGTTGCTGACTTTGAAGCATGCTGGGGAATTGCTGTGAATTTTTTTGAAAATTCGCACAAGTGCTGGTTTTCATCTGGTTCACTTTTACTCTACTACTTAGGTTGGAATTAATGACGTTTAAGATAAGCTTTTGGGTTGATGGACCAGGCTTATATCTCTGTCGTCTTTTATTGTGGTGATGACTTTGAACTTGTTTTAGCTGTTTATATTATATGATTGGTTTGCAGACAGTTGGTATAGGTTGGTTCTATGTGAAGCTGAGTTGTGCCTGTTGTAGGAGAGAGTGATCTGCAGAGTCTGCTCAGTAACATGAATCAGCAGCAGTTGATGCAGTTGTTAGGTATTTAATTGTACACTTGCTACTCAGTATCACTGTCATTGAGTCTCGTGTTTCTACAGCGTGTGGCCAAAAGTGTGTCATAATGGCGGCGGTGCGAACGCTGGATTCGTTTTTTGCCAGTTAAATTCAAACATCGTAAACAACATTATTTCAACAAAAGCGCTTACCTGACATTTCAGAATTTTGTTATAAATCCTTTATGCGCAATAACAGAACGAAATCGTCGCAAAATGGATGCGTAAAGCTGACGAATGGAGGTTTAATGAACTTGCTTCAGGTTATTAGAGCAGACTTGATAAGGTTCTGTCAAGCGTTACTAGCTGGCAATTCTTTCTGCACATGAGATTTTATGACTTTCTACATATTTTCGATTATGTTTATGTCCAGTTATTCTGCTGACCACGTAAAACCCAAAATGTGATTTTCTATTTTCCACAGATGAGTAAATACTAAGATATGTACAGGGGCTATTATCCTGCTAAAAGAAGTGCTTTCCAGCAAAATGTTTGCACACACCTGGCCACAAATTTGCATCGATTGCATTCGCATAGTTACAACAGTAAATATTTCTGCCAATTAGTACAAAAGTACCCGCTCTTTCGTAGCAAATACAACTCCAGAACATGGTGATATATTTCGGCTGTTGCTGCCTTTCAAGACATTCGAGATTCCAGGCTTCGTGTAGCCTTCTCCAAATGTAGCCTTGACTTTTCTATCCTGTCCTATTACTGTCCGAGTTTCATCTATAAATTCAACTGATTTTCAGTTATCTGCTTTCCAGCTTAGCTTCTGTGTACACCAAAACACATGGCGAGGTTAATTTGCCCTGCTTGTTACAGTTTGCTTCCAAATTTTCCATCTGGTTAAACCACAGGAATGCAAACGATGTCGTACCGTACGTGGTGATAATCGTTGAGTCAGCTTATCATTTACATAGTTTATTATTTCAGCCGATGTCTTTTTTTTGTGCGCTTCAACATGACGAATTATTCTCCAATCGTTCCTTCAGTCAGATTCGGTGGTCTGCCAGTTTAAAGCCACTTTTCTACGCTTTGTCAGCATTTCCATCACTTCAGAAAATTCCATACACAAGCCAGTCTTACGTTTAATGTATTCAAAATGAATCCTTGGTTAGAATTACTATTACCGAATTTTATAATAATTTTCTTTTGCTCGCTTGTCAATTCTTTGCCTGCCGTATCGACCGCACTTCAATTGCTTCGTTTGTCAAAATTTTCAATTAAAATGACGTCGCAAATGATGTAACACATTTTACATGACCATAGATATAAATCAGCTAGAGATGCGCTCAAGTTCAACATTTTACTTATTTTACTTGCAGTGCGCTTCACGACTTTCTGGCATCGTCATCGCATTATGACACACTTTTGGCCACCCGCTGTATTTATGTTTTAGTAGCTGAGACCCAGGACTCATCGTATTGTGCATTAATTGATGGTTTCTGAACTCCTCTGATACATAACACTAGTTAATTTTTTTGTGATTCCTTTTACAGTATGGCTGATTATTCTTCGTTCTTCGATAGTTAAGTCAGTTGATAAAGTAACAAATACTAACAACTTTTTCCTGGTTTTGCCATGAAATTTGCACTTGGCTGGAAAAACAACTACATGCAATGGGATTTTACAGTATGCTACCAGGTACACTGTTGCTTTCCCTGGGGATTGGCATTTTTATTATGAGACTTGCAGCATTGATATACTTTAGGACATGAAAGAATGCTTCAAGTTTTGTGATGAGAAGGTCACTGGGACCAGATGTGTTGAGGACTGCTCTCTGGCTTTGCTAACACAATATCTTGAGTATTGCCGAACACGGTCTGTTTCCATTTTGTCATGGAGTAGCAAAATAGGCCGACATATTGTTATTGCTTCAGTGTTAGAACTAGTGTAGTCTGTCATGAACTGTGGTTGCGTTTGTTGTTGGTCAAGGAGGTATGGGAGGCATGAGTGGTCTGTCATCTCTCATGAGTGCTCGGTCTGCTTCTTCAATGTCCGACTCTTCGCCGTAAGTTCACATGTTACAAGTGTTTGTAGTTTATTCACCTATGAAGCAGCCAGAATGACAGACACTGATAGAAATGAAAGTAAGAATCACACTATACAACGGTAGAATGAGAACTCTACAAGTTATTAAAACTTCGAGAATAAACACAAGGTTTTATCGGATGTGGCAGGTGACATTTCATAGCTCCGAGATGAGTTTGCATGATGAGCTGTACACTACTTTTAACTGGATGAAATTTTCAAACTGACTGAAGTTTCTGAGTTTTTGGTAAGCAGCAACTCTGAAATTTGCTGCCTGTTGTGAATGTGATATTACTATGTCCATCCCCACGGCCTCCATCTCTCTGTTTGTCTATCTGTCACACTTATGTACCCTGCTAAGCCATTGAACAGAGGCATGACATGGTCATTTAGCAAAGACATATGGTCCAAGTAACAGTGTACTAGCACAAACTCTTATGGGACAGGATTGGGGATGTTTGGTAGTTAGACCCTAGTCAACATTTGCATTGCAAATTGCAACCAAACAGTTAGATTATGTAGTGGTCACTATAGACTGCCTGCAGTAACTCTGCAACTATACAGCAGTGCCATTATCAACCCTATATGACTTTTCCTTTCTTGAAACAACATGTATGCAGTGGTGCTATCATATTGTTAGCCCGCCCCCATACGTTGTGATGGAAGGCCTTATGGTCCTCTCATTTTTTTAACTTTATTTTTAAAAATATTTTTTACTTCTACGAACTCAGATAATGCACTTTAACCAAAATTAGGGAGAAGATGGCTTTTACCTGGAAGAAATTGAGGCCAAATTTTAGCGAGATCTGTCGAAAGGTTTTAGAGAAGCAGCATTTTATCACATTTATAATAAACAGCATGAGAATCAACAGTCGGGACCAAGAAAGACAGTCAGACTTACGGCACTAGGTGGCCTCACACTGGTCCTGCTTCAAATATCTAGTTCGGATCTGTCGCAGGTGATGCTTGCCAGTTTATTCTGAGTCTGTGATTGAATGGCTTGCTGTGTGTCTGCCAGTCCTTCACGTATCCAGTCCACACCTGGTTCTCGCAGTGGTACGACGGTGGATGCGACGCAGGCGATACCACGACCTATGACGGCCGCTACATTGTCACCGCAGTCAGGCCAGGAGCGTGGCTCAGCGCAGACAGGTGCCCCCGGCACGTCCCAGGACTTACCAGTGCCTGCCGTGCCCCCACGCATTCAGCTCAGCGATTTACAGAACATTCTGTCACGACTGGAACGTACGTATATACATGCTCGCTACATCTGTAACCCGACTGTTCAGTTCAGTACACTCTTTGTCAGAGATGAAACAGTCAGGCTGTCCATGTCATATGCAGTCACCTGTGTGAGATGATTGACATTTGGACAGCATAAATTGCTAATATTAATAGCCTTTGTGTTACTGGACCAAGATCCATTACTGTTGAGCATGAAAACAGCATCCGGTGGTGGTGTTTTTAATTATTTTTATGTAACGCTCCATAGTTCTGGCTCACCAGGGATGTTTGCGTTGAATCCACAGAACTCTCCTATTGCTATGGGTTTGATCAAATGATCATTCAGTGCATAGGCTAATGCTTGGTAGCTGGTCATTTGCTGCTGTAAGACAGTGCGTCGAATGTCGATGCTTGCTAATAATCTATGGATAGATTGCTGTTTCTATAAAAGTTGAGTCCAGTGAGTTAGGTAATCTTTAGAGCTGTCAAATTAACGCATTAACATGTTAATGCATTAATAAATTAATGTTGTTAAAAAAATTAACGTGCGTTAAAAAAATTAACACACATA
>Ga0209671_1008085_pt1 | contig 10992 bp, 5 predicted proteins | sample WorMetHERISLAND2_2_FD_187401 | JGI IMG/M metagenome (GOLD analysis project Ga0209671, IMG submission 187401) | Marine gutless worms symbiont microbial communities from Max Planck institute for Marine Microbiology, Germany - Olavius geniculatus... | ecosystem: Host-associated > Annelida >...
GATTACGTTTTTTGTGGCGGTTGATTTTTTCAGCTAGATTACTGAAAAAAATATTATGAAAAAGTGAAATTGTGTGGAGGGATTGGACACACCGTTCAAGGAGAAAGTGATTTTGATGGAGATTTCGGATTTTTTTGCTGGATTCTTTAGAGTAGGACATATAGCAGCTGTATTAAGTCTTTGTGTTGGCCAGGCGGCTGCACCATTCTCAGCGAAGATCTGCGATCTCTGATTCTTTTTAGTTCACAGCCCAGTAGGCTAGTCTCGTATGTCGCGCGTTTCCAATCCGTAATATACAGGGTGCTGCAAAAAAGTAGCCCCCTAAAGTTTTTCGCTGTTTTCTCAGCAACCGCTTGGAATTTTAATTTGAAATTTTACACGTTTATTTGCTGAAACCTGTTACATCTAACTGCCAAATAAAATTAGATTTTGTTCCAAAACGACGAAGTTATAAACTTTTTAACATGACCGCCTACTGATTTTTCAGCATTCAAAAATGTTCTGGTTTCAACGCCAATTTAATAACATCGTTGAAACAACACAGTTAACTAATGATCAAATGCCAGAATTCCATTGTCAAAGCAAATGTTCGAAGTGTTCACCACCAGCTCCAAGCAACAACACCAGCCTCCAGTCGCCTTATTTGAGAAATCTTTTACAACCTTGTCTATCGCTCCCTGTGGCAGGTTGCCCCAGATAACCTGAAGCGCTTCCTCAAGTTCGGCGCTTGTTTTCAGCTTTGTTATAAGCTTGCAGTAAGCCTCCAACATTGCACCCTATACGTGATAGTCCATTGGGTTTATATTCGGCATACTTGGAAGTCGTCTTTTGTGATGATATCTGGACAGCTGGCCCGCAGCCAGTTCTGTGCGCTGCGCGGCGTTGCGCGCTACGTGTGTGCTGGCCTGCCGTCTTGCTGGAAGATGAATCCAGTGGGCAGCCGGCGATTGCTTTAAAGGAAGGACAATTTAATGATAATTTATAAACAATATAAGTTGCTGTTTGTCAAAACGTCACTGTGATGTCATCGACAGTAACGTGTAACCAGTTTTTAAAAATTAAGTAGCATTTTTAGCATGAACATTTTTGAATGCCGAAAAATCGGTAGGCGGTCATGTTAAAAAATTTATAACTTCGCCATTTTTTAATAGAGTCAAATTTTGTTTGGCAGTTAGATGTAACAGATTTCAGCAAATAAATGCGTAAAACTTCAAATTAAAATTCCAAGCGGTCGCTGAGAAAACGGCAAAAAACTTTAGGGGGCTACTTTTTTTGCCGCACTCTGTATAATTCGTGTTATCCATCGTTATTAGCTCATTTCGGCATTTGTGTATATTTATTATGTAGTCATTTATCCATCAAATAAGTGTGTAGCGTAGGCTTATCAGCGCACATTGCAGAGCTTATATGGCGCAAGATGTGGCCTGTGTTAATATATTTTTATATAGCAACAATAACAAGATAGTAATTTAAGATACTGTGTATAGCAACAACACTAAGTAATAAGCATCTAGGCGAGAATGTGATCGTGATTGTAATTACAAATGTTGTAATGATATTACAATGAACTTGGTCCAGGCCTAGGCCTATACTAGCGTTTAATTGTGCATATAGCGCGCCATGTGGCGAATTGCGTTATGAACACTAGCGAATGACGTATACTGATTGACATTAAAGCCTACTGTCATCTAGGCCTACATATAAGCTAGTCATAGTCGTACAGTATGACAATGCATAAAATAACATCTAGATTTGACTTGACTTAGTTTTCTTCGCTCTTTATGGAGCATAGGGCCTGAACAGTCATCTTCCACCGTCTCCGATCCTTGACTTGAACCTTGGCAGCCTCCCAGGTTAGGTTGACGACCTGCAGCTCGCTGTCCAGACTTCTCCTCCATCTCGGGTGAAAAGGAGTCATCCGCCCTGCAGCTTCCTGTCGGCTTTGACTGCAGCGCATCATACTTCCTCTGAATGGAGTTCCGATTCTTCCAAGAGCGGAGTTGTATGTTGATGTACTGTTCTCGGTTTCCGTGACTTGCTATTTTTCACGTGAGCGGGTAGTAAGCCCACTGCACAACCCTTAACCTGGAGGACCAGAGTACATGTTTAGTCTGGCTCCTCACCCTCGACCTGTCCGGCATGGGTGTCCCTACCATACTAGACTCCCACCGGCATAGCTCTAAGGATCATAGAAGCACGCAAGCCTTCCCGCCACAACAAGGCACATGTACCATGGGAAGGAACATCTAGGGCATAACCTAAAGAAAAAAATAAATCGATTTTACCGCGCGATGCAAATAAACCGCGACGTAAAGCGCGGGGTTGCCTCTGTAGGTCGTCTGTCCGTCTGTAACGGGATTAGTGCAAAGTATAAGTGCACGAATAATAAGCTAGTGTAGCGGTCTTAACGTCAGTGATCTATTCCAAAGCCAACACATCGCGCGCGATGTAAATTCAGTAACATATTTATCATAAGGCACGTAACTTGCGACGTCAGCCGGAAGCTGATTGTAAGCATAAAGTTCACTACTCTTCAGTTGACAAACCACGACTGATCACTGCGCGTGTGTATATAGGATTCTGTGTGCTGACGACACACACTGGATCATAGCTAATTTAGCACATCTCTTACATGCATAACTACAAAAGTCTAGCTATTGCCTAACACAACGAGATTTCCAATAAAAACTGTTCAGATTGCTTTATGTAGTTTTCAGAGAATTGGAGGAGGGATAAAAAATATTGGAGAACGACGATGCAATTAAGCCTTATTACCCTTATGGCTCAAAAATGTGCAACCTGTAACCCAAAGAAAGGACTGACGCCGAAAATTGAGAAGAAGTGTAGTTCTTGGGGACGGTAGGAGACGAGACAATGAGCCTCCTTAATTCCTACTAGCTATGAGGGTCTGCATGGAGAAGCGATGATGTATGCACTCCCATGGGGTTTTGGACTTTCTTCTTCTGGCATTGTGTCGACAGTAGGCTTCTACAGCAGAATAATTTCAGCTGCCGCTAACTGATAGTAAATGTGAGTCAGAGGTACTTTTTATAGCCAAAGTTTCATGTAGAAACCAATAAAGACAAGTTGACCGTATAGCGAATGATACATAGACATTATGGTCACAGTTACTAATAAGAATAAATAGAAATTTAGAATGTGATTAGACTGAACGAACATGTATTTTCGCCATTTACGGATTATTGCGCAGTATTTTATGCGATTCCGTCTCAGTCTGACACAATAGCAGTCGTTAAATCGTTTTGTTGCACGTTTGCGACAGAGCGGTATCAAATTGTTCGACGGCGCTAATTGTGACCCCACGCCGAATACAGACGACGACTGTTCTTACAACTCGTTAACTCAGTCGGGGCCTAGATGTAGCTTTGTGTTGACGCCGACACAAGTCAACGGAAAAGCCCTTAACAAAACAAGACTCAGTGCCTCTTCATCGGTTGTTTTTTAAAAATAAATTTACTGAGACTGAATGATTATCGTCGACATCTATATCACATCACGATTTTAAAATTTTTGTTTATTGTAAACAAGTATAAACTAGAAAAGCAGTCGTAGCCCGCAGGTACCTCTGCCAAGGCAGAGCTATTCGCCAGGTGGCGTCACCATCTTCGCTTTGCCAGCGGTTCCCTTTTGCCCTCTTTAACGCAATGGTAACGAAAATTTCAAAGTGATCCAGAATCCAGAATTCCTGCCGGATCACGCCCAAAATTGAATCACTGATAGGGCCTAGCTTATGCCATGCCCGACATACCCTCAGAATTTCAGAAAGATCCGTTCATAACTTTTCGAGTTATCTTGCTCACACACAGACAAGACAAACAGACAAACAAAGTCCGACAAAAACATGGCGGAGGTAACAAAGCCATAAAATACTAGTGCTACCAAAAGGCAAAACCGCAGTCGCAACATCGACGCTGCATTATGGTTGTTGTGTACCTTATCATTATCGTTAATCGTCGATGACACCGTCGAATTATTTTTTAAAAAGCACAGCAGTAGACCTACAACTACAACATATGGCCTACATCTACACCCAACAAATGCGTAAATCACGTAGGCTATAATTTTTCACAACATAAAGCGCTTCAAAAAGAACTGGTAAAAACGATCGAAATAAGTTGTCGCAATCCCGGCGCTGCTTGCCGTAGCCATGCGGGCGAATGGAAACCGTACCGTACAGTGAAACCGGCTCCATTCGTCGTTCTTCAGCTTCAGCAATCTGGTAGGAGTACGTCACGACTACTCTCGACCTGCCCTGCTCTGGCTCTGTCCTTCATCTTTTCGTCCAGTCACGGCAGATCTCTTTGCCGCATGTGTTTCATGAGTATCTATAGCCGCTCGATGTCGTTAGTTGGTTGCTCGCACGTCGACCTGTCGGCAAGAATGATAAATTGCCGAGGACCGACGGACGGACCGACGGACGGCAGCGGCCCGTCACGGTCCGTAGATCGACGATGACACGACTGTGGCTATTTGGTTTCTTGCCTCAGCAGCCAAAGAGGCTGACATAGCTCCATCCATTCATCCCGTCATCTCGGCCACGCAGCTGTTGATGTCGTTAGCTCAGTCGAGCACCGCCTTCCTCGCTCCTGATGGGAACGATCAGAGACAAGACAGAATGATGAGGGAAGAAGGAATTATTGATGGGCGAATGAATGAAAGTCAATGTGGAAAATGTAGATATAGAGCAAAGACAAGAAGCGACGAGAAACGGCGCTTTCTGCCAGCTAATAAACCGGTTGCATTTTTATTCTGACCACTTTTCACACACAACGCTCAGGTGTCTTACCGTCCTATGTATTAGCGCTCATACTGATCTTAGCTCTTTTTCACTATTTTCTGCTTGAAGTTTCGTAGGCCTAAGAAAAGTGTAGGTAAAAGAAATGGTTCCTGACTCGTGACTGTATACGCTGCAGTTGCGAGGCCTGCTCATTGACGGCGAGATCGCCGATTTACCGCTAGCACTGACCATTTGAAATATGCTGCATGTCTGCACGCGTGCAAAGTAGAATGAAACAAAAACACTTCTAGCAGAACAGAATAAAAAAGTTAAAACGTTTTTATTATATTTGCAGTTTATTTTGCACGGGCTCGCGCATATAATCGGTGCCTCTTTGATGCGCGCTCGATTTAGAGACCGCGGAAGGTATTTGAAAGTGGGGGGCAAACCATGGCGAGCGCGGAGCGCGAGCCTATAACGGGGGTCTGCTGGGGGCGGAGCCCCCAGTGAGGTCAAGGGGCAGAGACCTTGGTCAGGGAGTCAGGAGCGAAGCCCCCTGAAGCTGAAACACTTTTAGCTTTTGGACGTTCAATGAAAGCGGCAAATTTGCCTGCTTTTCTGAAATCTAGAAACACAGAAAACCAGACATTTGTGTCGTCTCACCATACGGTCTGTGGGATGGAACTTTGTTCCCAGAAGCAAACTCTTTTTTTGACGCGCTACGGCTATGCTGTAGTCTCTGGCATGCCCGATATGCATCTGTTGTCCGTCCGCTCGTCTGTGGGTTACAGTTGTATTGTGGCTAAATAATGCGAGATAGGGCCAAGATTGATATTGATCACAATAGGAAATCGCATAGGCTTTTTCAGGTAAAATAAAAATCGTCGATCTTGGATGACTTTGAAGGTCAGTACTGCAACAGCAACTGTATAGCCTATAGACTGTAGCGCGTTTTATTAGCGACAGCTGAACTTCTTGTTTGTGAATTATTGATACACAAATTTTGACGATTTAGACTTCAGTTAGCAAAACTTTGCAAATATGGTAGGCTTAAGTCACCAAAATGCAATGGCCTAGTTACTCGCATTTTGCTCTTTGCTGCATCTTTGAAGCATCACACCGCTGCAATATTACCGTCTGCATTGGCTTCATGCGCCGGAGTGATTGGCATATAAACCAGTGTGTCCATGGCGCCAGCCTACCTGGGTGACGCTTTATTATTAAACTTCCTGGTCGACAACGCCTTCGTTTAGTTCGTTCATCATCGAACTCGTCACTGGCTGTAGCACTCTACAATCTACATCGGCGAGGCGACCGAGCGTTGCCCATCTCTGCAGCAAAAACTTGGAACAGACTGCTACGATCATTAAGACAAGTTAAGTCTCTAAACCTTTTCTGGTTTCCGTGTTTCCTATAGCTGACTGTAAAGTGACTAATTGCTAGACACTTTTTTGCTTTAAACTTTTATATAATTTAATGAAAAGCATCAGCACCAACAATTTATTTATGCATGGGTATGAAAAGATTGCTTGCCCCCACTCGAAAAAATGAAAGGGCAATTGTCCCCCTTGCCCCAGCGGTTCCGCAGTCTATGGCTCGATTCCGCCAAAAAGTGCTGCAGTCATTAGAGGTCAAATTAAATATTTTTATTGGCTAATCTGGCGCGTAACTTTTTTTTGTCTTTCAGCTATATGCGGTGCACTGAATTTGGATAGGCCTACAATAATATAGAATTTATTGCGTTTTACCTAATCTAGCTGTATTTATTTGTAAATTGTAATTTAATTTAATTGTTAATTTAAATGTAAATGAACAACAATCGGGTTCTCCAAAGTAGAAAACTTCCAAGTCAACGTAAGCATTTGGACGATGGATCATGCAACCTTCGCTGGCATTAGACATGGCTGCAATGTTGTGTAACGCGATGTCGTCGGTTGGTCTGCTGCTTACATTACACCGGGATCATCCATTGCCGCGTCTTGTTGGCAGTGTTTTAACAGCTTGAAGTAAGCAGTCTGCGCGATCGAAGCTGTCTTCTTGGGGCGAGTTTTTTACGACAAACGAGTCGACGTGGCGTGGCTGCGTCGTGGGCGAGCGACATAAGATGATCATTAGCACTGCAGTAAAGCCACCGCGGCACGTCAGTCGACAGTCATGCTTGGACGACAGACAGACAGACGGACCACTGTCCTGGTGGAAGTAGCACAGTAGTCACGGAGCTTGGCCCGGGGGCAGGGCACGAGCGTGTTGCCAGCCTCCGTAGCTCGTTCATCTGTCGCACAGGTCGATGCGGCGTGTATGATTAATGATATAAGTAGCAGCAGGTGTTCACTGCATGTGATCGGGGCGCCACCCAGCTAGCTACCTGATGACTTCCATACAATCACCTTCTCTTCGTTCAAGCTTATTATTCACTTCGTTTTCGACAACAGATAAACACCGCTGCCTCGTCAAGCGTTTATGGACAACAATCGACACCAGCTGAGAGCGAAACTTGATCGTCGACACACACTACTAAATCATCGACTGTCTCGGTTACTTCACTGTAAACTAATAGCGTACAGACGCAACGAAGGAACTGATGCTGATCTCGTTACAAACACTATCGGCAATCAGCGACTTACTTCTACAGTATTTTGTGGTCTGCAGTTAGCAGATCAACCTTTTACTGGCCACCTCATCTTTTCTCTCTTCTACCTCTCTTCGACTCAATTTAGCACTCTGATTTTTATTCTCACAATAATAAATCAGTTGCAGTGTGATAATTAATGGAAAGGACAAATTGTGGCTATTGGAAAGGGGTGCATACAACAAATCAATCAATCAATCAATCCAGTTTAATTCAGACATGCAAGGTCCATAGAACTACACAACTACGAATGTAGAATAAAAATGATAAAAGAAAAAATAAAAACACTAATACTTTCGCTTTCCCTCTCCATCTTTTAACACTGTTATGATCATTTGTTGCAATGCAACGAGAACGTTTGCGTCATGGGTCTGTTATTTCCCGTCGGTCACCGCAGCATTTCTCGTTTTGCATATCATAGCATATCGCATCGCTGCATGGCCAGGTGTGAAGCATATATTACACGTGCGGAGACGGGGCGTGTGAAAGCGGATCGGTTAACTTATCGCGCTCGACATCAAAAGCAGCAATTTGCCACAACTGCGGGCGATCAGGCTGACTCCGGTCGCGAAGGTCCCGGCCCACCTCTGAAGTCCACCTGCTCGTTCACATTTCACTGCCGTCTGTCAGTGCAGACTGATGTGGAAGCATGGAGTGACTAGATCGTGTCCATGGCTTAGGTCAAGTCTGCAGTTTCTTTCACTGACGTTGAAAGTTGCAACTTCAAGAGAGGACCGATGTTCAAAATAATTATCAAATTTTTACTTAACTTTTGCAGTGTCTATAATCGATACAAACAAATTTGGATCAACAAATTAATTTTTTTTTTCCAGAAAAAAACACAAAATTGCTTGCTATCGCTGATTGCCAATTTTGCAGCAGTTTGATGCAGGATCTCTTTATTCATTTTTTGACAATTTTATTTGTATGGTTCAGGGAGGATAGCAGGATATAAGTCTGAAATAACCAGATAAAGCTCAGAAAAAGGAATGGATTTTAATTTTGGGGGGTTACAGTAATTAGCGACCTCCTTTCTTGGTCTCTCATTCTTAAATAGCTCTAAAAGATCGTGCAGCTGGTGTCGCGTGAGTTACAATCAGCAGCTGAAGCTAATGGAAACGAGATGCAAACTGTTTATGACAGCTGCGTCATCGCCTTGCTTTGTCATCGCTGTAGTTTCGTCGGCAAACGTCTGCAGTGTCCTGGTCAGTTTCATTCACACGCAAGTCACCATGCACCCGCCGTGGATGCGACATTCGTGTTTTCAAGTGCGACATGACTACAAGAAAGTATATGCAATGTGTCAGGGGCCATAAACCGGCCTCTCCATTTTAGTTTGTGCTCCATTTCAGGTTCTGTGTTTCGCAACGTGATTTCGTCTTCGGTCTTGCAGGCTGGACTGCTGGCGACTTAAACAGTGCAAAATAAAACATTTGTGCTGACATTTTTGGAAATAGAGATTTATATTTTTCAAAACACTTCTCTGGTGCTTGTTTTATATTTTCGTAGGCCTATTTTTGCACGTTGCTGTGTGTGTGTGTAGCATCTGTCTTCCAAGTTCCAATCCTGTTTCAGTTTCGTTAACAAAAAACAGCACGTGCGGATTCCGCGTGACTGGTTGAAGAAGGTGACAGCAACAGGCCTATCGGAATACAAAAGGTCTGCCTGTGTGTGCTAAGTCATGGCTAAGTCTAGCTCTAGCAGCTGCGCTGTGACATAAAGCTGTGTTCTGCTTGGCGTCGCGCGAAGACGGATCGGTTACAAAGTTGACGTCAACAAGTTGAGCGATCGGCGGTGACAAGTTAATGGCACGGGTGAAATGTGCGACTGCCCGCGCCTTTCCTCAGTCACTCCAACTAACCAACAGTCTGATTAACAACAGCAGCAAAAAGACAACTAAACAAAGCTGAAAATCACGACGTCAGCCGAGTTTCTTGAGTTGAGAAAACATAGTTACAACCTCAGTTCTTAGTTGCTAATCTTTCTACAGGGTTTGTAACTTTTTACAGGCGGACAGCTTGTTGAAAACCTGTGGAAAGATTAGCAACTAAGAATACCGTTAACATCCAAAACAATTTTACCACAAAACACTAATTTAAAAGTGGACTGATGACCGATCTTAGTTATTACTCATTTACTTTATATTAAAAAAACCCATTAATCGTCATTATGATACAGTAATAATGGTTAAACCAAATAGAAATGACAGCGCACCGCTTTAACAGTGCATGTGCTGCACGTCATTTATTGATAAGTTTGACTCCATGACTCTCTGCTTATTCTTTCACGTTATTCCTTCGTAGCAACCCGCCACTGGGCACCGTCATTTTGACGCAACTGCCGGAAACTTGCAACAGCTGACTGCAGAGCAGATAGACAGATCGCGACAATCGCGCAGTGCAGCTGCTGAAGCTGTAAGCCACGCCCACCGCATCACAGAGCAGCAGCGTTAGTGCGTCAGTCTGCAGGCGGGCCGCGATCGTCGCTGACGCCGTGCATTCGTCCGTAGACAGTCACTGCGCTGCTTAGATTAAATACTCCGACACGCAGTGTGGGTGTGCAACTGCTGACCACTGACCAGATTCTGCGTGTTAGTGGCGTTAGAGGTTTGCGACGGAAGCTGCTGATCTATGTGTAGGGCCAAGATATAGGCCTACTTGATCTACCTGAACGCATTCCTCTTTTCCACAACGTTACGGTTGCTGCGTTTCGGTAAGTACTTTTTCTGCTGCGTTGGTATAAACGACTGATGACTAATACCCCGTTTACACGATGAAGCAAACATGAAGCAAACTGAGAAGCACACGTCGTGCGCGTGTATACTGAATACGTTCGCTTCATTTTTGCTTCATGCTGTAGGCCTAAACGCGGTATAACTTTACAAAGCTCTCATCGGTTGAGTACTGAAATAACGTTTCTGCCCATTTGTTAGTTATAACATGTAAGCTTAGCTGCTGTTTTGGTACGAAGAGCATTGTCCGTTGCTAAAGGCGGTGATAATTATTAGATTTTATTGCATTTGGTAGCAGCAAAGCTAAGTCTGTAATAACTATCTTCTAACTATAGCGACGATGTCAGTCGTACGCCAGTAGCTTATTTTTTTCTTATTGGTATTGAACTCAGTGCTCTTCGTTTAGCTGGCCGGGGCCGTTAAAGTTTAGCATTCTTTTCCAATTTTCACTCCTCTCAGCCATATTAGAAAAAAAACAGCAGAGCCATTGTGATAAATGCGAAATAAATGCAGTATGTTTGAACATTGAATTGCTGGCAGTGGTTGAATCTCTCCAGATGTTTTTCACACCCCTAACAGGGGTACACATGTGAGGGGGGTACACATACAATTTACTTCGCAGATCTAAACGGACTGCCCAAAACCGAGAATGAAAGTGGCGCGTTTTCTTTTTGATTCTCAACTCACAACTTCACAACACGTTGAAGGAGTATCATGACATGTATACATAGACGTGCTTTTAGCGAAGAAGAAGAAGAAGATTCCGCATAGACAGCTAGGTCCATTGCGAGGGAGCTCATCCCCTTGACGGCACTTTGAGCCGGCGAGGGCGAAGCCCAATTAAGCTAGCATACAGCCCAAGTCGGCCGGGTTAACCGACTGGATCGGTATACT
>Ga0209671_1008086_pt1 | contig 10991 bp, 8 predicted proteins | sample WorMetHERISLAND2_2_FD_187401 | JGI IMG/M metagenome (GOLD analysis project Ga0209671, IMG submission 187401) | Marine gutless worms symbiont microbial communities from Max Planck institute for Marine Microbiology, Germany - Olavius geniculatus... | ecosystem: Host-associated > Annelida >...
GCCTCAGATTCGGCCACTGGCTGACATTGTGCACTTTAAATATTCACATACATACATACATACATAGTACATAAAAACATGACACTAAAAAGCACAAAACATTCAAACAAAAAACACAAATAATTGAAAAAAACATTAAAAAATAAATTAAAAAACATAAAAACATGCTTTTTAAACTTTTATAAAAAAAGTTAAAATGTTTTTACATCTATGGTTTCTGTAAAATTTTTCTTACAGATCATTCCAGTTCAGTTTCAGTATCAGTATTTGCATCGTTTCAGTTAGGCCTACAGGTTTTTTCGACTGTTGGACGCCGAAACAGACGTTGAGATAAGTCAGTTATCGACAGTGACAGCTTTGACATCTGTTTGTTTTTCGGCATAGTCGATGAGTAAGGGACAAAGAAAGTAGTTGGTATATACGAAAAATCTGCTGAAGCAGCCGAGATTTGACGGGATTAAGTCTGGGCACGTTCCAGACAAAGGCAACCAAATGATTTCAGTATCATTTTAAAAATTCATTTCCACTACAATGACGTAACTCAGTTTTAAGGAAAAATTAACCCCCTTCCCTCTACGCCACATTTCGTCACACTTCTGTGGACCCCATCAGATACGACGTCACAAACGTCAATCCCCCTTGACAGCCTGTAGTGTAGTCTACGATATGTGACGATTATGTCTGTTATCAAAATTGTCTACTGGTAAATTAATGCAGAAAATCGCGTGAAATTGAGTATGTAAGTATTCACAAATGTTTCGAAGCCTACTCGTCTTGCTGCACTCGGCGAGCTGGCGACGTGAAGTTGGCTGTCCATCGTAGCTTCCTGCAGATGTGAGTGTGTGACGTCACACTACCTTTAATCTCCCCCTTCCTTACGTCACACGTCGTCATAATAATCTGAACCCCCTCCTTCCTCAGAGTGTGACGCCATTTATGGACGACCCCTTAGTTTTTTTTGCGTGATCATTTCCATATGTCTGAAGTATCAGTATTGAAAATCGTTTCGGTATTAGTTTCAGCATGAGTTTAACTGATATAAATCTTTTCAGTATTAGTTTGAGTTTCGGTTACTGGAATATCACAGTTGGACTAAGCGCCTGGTGCTTGCGTCAATTATAACCTGCTTCCGACGACGGCGAACACGATCGACGTCGTTAGCCGGTCGTTACGAGCGTTGAAACGAACCATGCAGTCTCATCTGTGCCACTAACTAATCGAAGCATAATAATGCGCTGAATACACAGCGACACTCATCATCGCAGCAATCACTGGCTGCCGCAGCGCTTGTAACAGCCATAAATGCCAAAAAATATTTTCAAAAAACGTCAAGAACCGTTTATTATGAAAAATAAACGTTCGCAAAGGAGCTGCAGAAACGTGACCGTTCAGGAATTGGGATGCAACCGTTTCGTATTCGTCGAATTTATGTTATCGCAGCAAAGTATTCAAATCAAAATACACAGGCATAACTTGTTAGTATTTTCGCGGTGACTATTATTCTGGCAGCCGTAACAATAGCCTGTACGGTATTATTCCGGCAGAGTTGATCGGGACTTAGCACTGATTAGCTGGGCTTGCCAGTGATTGACAGTGGTCATAGTTAGGGTTAGGATTACTTAGGGTTAGGGTAACCCTAACCGTAGGGTTTGGGTTTGAGTTAGGGTTAGCGTTTTTCAAACATTTATGTGACCATGGTAGACAACAAAAATTAGCGTTGAATATGGGTAGTAAATTCGAGGTTCCTGCAAGCAAAGACAAAACTTGCCAACCAGCTATCCGTGATGGTCTACTTGCTAGACTTGAGGTGCTAGTTGGCTGAAAGGCGGATCCCTGATACCGTACTTGCTACGGTTGAGGTCGTCAGTTCTCGGCTGCCGCCATCTCTGCGGCGATTCGCCGAACCGCCGCAGGAACTCGTGCGGCTTTAGCCGGTACCTATGAGCACTATTTGGTGATTGTACGTACCGGCTGATGTCGTCAAAATCGGCGGCCGGATCAATATTCGGCCCTCGTAGAACCGGATATTGATCCAGCAGACGTATCAATAGCCGCTAGCCGGCTGCCGGAACAATATCCTGTGATTAGTATTTTAGTATTTTATTGGTGTCACTCCCACTTTTTGCACGCATGGTCTAATTTATTATTTTAAAGTAGTGTCTGTCATCTTGCATTGTTGAACGCCTTGTACCGAATTCGTTTGGTCGTTGTTATTACTGATATTGTTATTGTTGCGTTGACAGGCATTCTGCGATGCCGGAACCACAGGAGCAGATAGTGACGCCTTTTGCCCAGATTCTTCACACGCTTCACAACGTACACAAGAACTACATGCTGCTCACCAACGCCACCTCAAACAGGTTCAGTTCGGTGCAGTACGATATTTTAATAGCAACAAGAAGCTTAGCTGTCGCTAGGGAAAACGCGCTAGAGCCTCTACAGTTACTGTTGCAGTACTGATCTTCAAGATCACCCAAGGTCAATGATTTTCGTGTCATTTGAAAGCTAATATGTGACTTCCTATTAGTGATCAATAGCAATTCAGGCCCTATCTCGCATCGTTTAGCCACAATACATCCATGACACACAGACGGACGATTGACAGACACATCGTGCGTAGCTGAATTGCATCAAAAAGCTATCACGAACGTGCTGGTTTACGTCAGGCTCTGCAGAATAGACTTTCAGTCTTCAGCTGACGACAGAATCAAGATTTGACTACGTCGGACACTTGGATGTTAAGTCAGTCCTTTGTGCTCTCGTGTCTAGGAAAATGTTTTTTTGACTTTGTATGCTGCATGACGATAATTTTGAACGAGTATATGGCGATTGAACTTACGTTAATTATTACCTCGCTCGTGATACGCTTTCAGAGCTACAATGCTATGTGTGTAAAAATGCAATAATAAACTATCATTTCACCTAGTTCTTATGCAGTTTCTTGTTTTGAAAAAAATTCAATAGGAAGATTTGTTGTAGAAGATAAAGTTGTTTGAAACGTCTGTCACTGGTAGTAATTTTGGGGACCCAAAAGCAACAACCTTCAAGTGATTCGTAACGACATATACGATAAACTACCGTTTTCCTATGGATACACATTGTAAATCTTATATATATAGTACACTGCAGAACTACACTGTGTCTCAAAAAAACGTCCCACTATGTAACTGTCCATATCTTTGACAAATAGAAGCCAATTTTTGAAATTCTTCACTGGCACACTCTGTAGACAATTTGCAATAAAGTAATTATTGAATATCCCACCACACCATAACTGCGTCGCTACACTACCTTGTGAAATATAAATGCAAGAAAAAAACTAGGCAACTGGCGTGTTGGAAGATGAAAGACACTTCAGACCAAAATCGCGACAAATGATCTGTACAGTGCTATGCTGTATTAGATCCGTCTTTGTGGATATCTGGCGTGTTATACTATGTGTTTGTTTCTGGCCTTCGTGGTTTAGTAAGGCTACCAGTTTATCCACAGTGGTCACGTTCTCTTCAGTATGTGCATGCTTCAATCTGCCGCTCTCATGCCTTTCTTCGGCGCTTCCTGTTGTCCAAATCTTTTTAGTAACGTGTCCCAGTCCTTCCCTGTTTCTGTTTATCTTCAGAAATTTTGCCAACATTCTTTGCGAACTGCATTTTATGAACTCATAAAAGTTCTTAGTTAAAGCCTTGTCCCCATTGCTAAACGCACGTTACATTACCAGTGTATTGTCACTGCCAAAAAAATTATTTTTACAATAATATCATCTGCTTTTGTTTAGAAACACAAGGAATGTATCAAAAACTAATCATTATTAAATATTAATATAAAAATTGTTGAAAAATTGTTTTTAGAAAATAATTTTTGCACATGTATTACTAGCATTTTAGACATTTTTGACAATAAGAGTTTTACCTGGTAGTGTAGAGACGTAGTTAAGGTGTGGTGGTATGTTCAATAATAACACTACTGCTACTTGTCCACAAAATGTGCCAGTGAAAAAATTTTGAAAATCGGTCAATATTTGATGAAGATATGGACAATCACAAAGTGAGACGTTTTTTTGAGACACGGTGTAATATTCACTCACTGATTGTCACCACTGACACTGTGACGACTGACGAGGACAGGCGCACCCGCGCTGGCGGCTCTGTTTGCAGCAATGTGAGCACAACACATTGTTTGATTATTTACGATAAGCCGCTTTAACCGCTAGCTTATCGGCGGCGGCGGCGACAGCAGCGGCGAACGGCGGCGATTCAGAAGACTCCTTACGAGTACTTACTTACTTATCGCACGGTTCTCATGTGGTTTTGCTGTGAAAGGTGTTTGAATTGCGAAAAAAATTGATGGGGATGTTAATTTTTTGACTGTCGGAGTCCAACCAAAATTGTGATGTAAATCATATGTATATAGTATTTAGCCGACCCCCCAGTACGTAATTTGACAGTGTTGGGGGTTGAGAAAATAGTTGAGGGTGGGGGTTCAACCCCAACCTCCCCCGGCAGTTGAAACACTGGTGTGAATAATACCCCGTTTGCACGATAAAGCAAACATGAAGCAAACTTAGAGCACACTTCATGCACGTGTATATTGAATACGTTTGCTTCATGTTTTCTTCATCATGTAAACGGGGTATAACTGTTGTCCGTGCAGGCCATCCCGGCGACGCTCGGCGTCAGTGGAAAAGCCTGACTCGACAGGTGGCGCTGCTGCTGCTAATGCTGCTACGGTACGCGATAGCTCCGGTATTGAAATGACCGACCAAGTCACGCCACCGGTCCAAGAACTGGCTGCAACGACCGCCGCAAACGCTGTGTCACCAGGTCTTTTTCACACAACGCAGGGCCGGATTTAGCTGGTGGGAGGCCTGGGGCCCGGGGCCCCCCGCCTCCTCCCTAAATCCGGCCCTGACACAACGTTCTTCTATTAACCAGTTACCACTTGTGTCTGTGTGAGTTTAGTTAAGGCTGAATGTCATCTGAACGAATAACAAGAACCCAGCTGTCGCTAGGATAGCCGACCATACTGGTTGTCAGTGATTTTCAAGGTCATTCGAGGTCGATGATTTTTATTTTATCTAAAAGGGCCTACCGGGTATGCCACTTCCTATTAATGATTAACAGTAACCTTGGCCGTATCTTTCACCGTTTCCGAGATACGGCCAGTTTTGCGTTGAAAATCGCACATTGTTCCTACCCTCACTCCATTTAACCAGAATGTGAAAATGTTCCCTTTGCACTAGATCGCTGAAATTTTGCATACTACTTAGTGTTTAGCCACAATACATCCGTTAGCGACGACAAATGACGACGGACGGACAGACAGACGGACAGACGACAACCGTACCATAAGCTCGATCGTTACTCAAGTACGATCGGCTGAAAAGGATACGTAATCGAGGCGTTACATTTTTGTGCAGGGTGCCGCACAGAAAAGTTGAGCGTACGTGCTTTACGTAAATCTGTAAGCGATTAGTTTGCAACAGGAATGGTATGAAAATTACACCGGAATGCGCCATTTTCAGAAGCCAAATTCATGAAATTTCTGACGAGAAGGCGCAGCCTGCAGACACCGCCCCCGTAAGGACTTCGCGAGAATGGTTTTCCGTGCTCCACTGTGGCTCTCAACGTGCCTGCACTCAACAGTTAAATTAGGCCTACCTCCGCCAAGGAGGTTATGTTTTTGCCACCTAGCGAACAACATTGCCTTGGCGGTGGTGTGCGGGCTATGACTGCTTTCTAGTTTGCACTCTTGTTTATGTTTTAGTGCTTTGGTGCTGTGTTGTATTAGCCGTAAAATAAACTGTTATACAGCATTACCGAAAAGTGTTCTTTGGAGTCCAATAGTTTGGAGCAACACCGATGGGGCCAATTAAAGAAGAAAAAACCGAGTGTATGTGTGTATGTGCCCTTCATGATGAGTGCGACGTATTTTGTGTGGCGGGCGTGTGTAGCAGCGGGGGCTGCGGTGCAGGAAGAAGATCATCCAGCCAAGATGATGATGGAGACGCTGGAAGAGCTCGAGTGGTGTTTGGAACAACTGGAGACGATCCAGACCCACAAGTCCGTCAGCGACATGGCCACCAGCAAAGTATTATTACCGATATTTTTAACTTTTGGAAAATTCCAGTGGCGTCTCGAAAATTAGCTGTAGCAAGCAGAATGGAATGACCATCGATCCGGGCAGTCGACTGCAACAAAACTGTCGTGCAACAAATAGTACTGAAACGATGCAACAAAACTGAAATACGCTATTAATATTATTATTAGGCGGAATCGCTCCTGCCTATTCCTACGTAGTGTGTGGTCTGTCCGTCGTCTGTCTGTCACATTCCCGGCCTCTGCTTAAACCATAGATGTAAAAACGTTCCAGGAATAAAAACGTTAAAAAACGTAAAAAACGTGACAATAATGAAGAGACGTTTAAAAACGTTGAATAAAAAACGTTGGCCATAATTTGTTCAACTTCTTGCCTAATGTCATGCTGTAAGTGCAGTATACCTGGAATTATAGATAGAAAGAACTTCATTCAATTTCAATTTAACTGTGTGGGGGTCATAGGACAACAACGTTAAACTAATCAAATATACTAGTTATAAAACTTTTTGTTTAATATACTTGGACTAACTGCGTAAACTACATCACTATGTGATTTATTAATTCGTTTCTGTAGTTCCAAAAGTGTTTCACGAAGCTTTTGATGGAATTTTTAATGCACGTTTTTTTTTAAAATAAAAAAAACGTTGAAAAAAACAAAAAACGTTAAGAAACGTAAAAACGTGACAAGAATAAGAAACGTAAAAACGTTTTCTACATTTATGGCTTAAACCGTTCGACCGATTTAGACGCCATTTGGCAGGCACCCTTGGGGGGGTCCAGTGACATACTGTGTTAGATGGTGGGGATCCCTGATTTGCGGGTTAGTATCCCCTGTCCGAAGATGCAATTGCTCCTGACTTACGAAAAAAATGATTTATAATTCACCAGGTGGCAGCGTCGATCAGCAATTCCGCTTCTTACCGAATTACCCGACTTCTTGTTATTGCTATAACCATTATTAAATTAGTATTGTTTTCGAGTTCAACGTCTAAGCTTATTTACGAACGAAAGCCGCACGTGAATGAGCTAAATTTAGCATCACTGCACGTAGGCTTGCATGAAGCCAAAAAAGTTCTTCCAGCACGCTACCTGTCAGAACAATCAGTCGGACACTTTAGTTATATCAGAACGCCGGACGTCACTAGAGCCGACGACTTGGCATATCAGCAAAGTTGCTGTACGTCGAGCCTGATTGTATCGAGATGGGTGACCGGTTGGAGCATTCACCAACGACATAAGCCAACTCAGTCCAACCGTTCTTCATAAATTGGAAATGAACACTGGTTTTGTGCTGAATGTGAGTTTTCGCTAGTTTCTACCGGATCTGCGTAGTTTAGTAGGCTACTATTTGCGGTTGCAAAAATACAGAAAAGGTTAGGCTTACAGCAAGCTATTAAGACTAACTTCAGTAGCAGCAACAGTGAGGAGAGAATTAATAGTGTAGAGCACTAAGGCATACGTTTTAAAGCTGATCATCTTCTCTCTACGCACCATAGATGTAAAAACATTTTAATGTTTTTTTTAAGTTTAAAAAACATATTTTTGTGTTTTTTCTAATTTTTAAAAATGTTCTTATTAGGGCTGCGAAAATTAACGATTAATTAATCGAATAATCGTTAAAAAATTGTTTTATTAATTTTTTTAATCGATTAAAATTTGATTAAATTTTGGACTGCTGACTTGGCTCGCTACAAAGATGAAGATCCGCTTCCAGAAACAGAAAATCCACTAAACTGATGGAAACTGAATAGCCATTGTTTTCCTGTTCTTGCTAGTTTTGTAAAAACAGTACTTTGCGTACCTGCGACATCTGTCCCATGCGAACGCCTGTTTAGCTCATCGGGCTACATTGTAAACAAAACGCGTGCTGCTCTTTTGCTCGAAAATGTGACATCACTTGTTTGTCTGCGTGATTGGCTGAAAGCCTGAAATGCGTGTTAACTGACTGCATAGTGTACAAGTAGACCTATACGTTTCCAACTTTTGTGAACGGTAACAAGTACACTTGCATTTTGCAGTTTTCATGGTTTTGTGCATTAACTACAAAATTGAAAAATTGTTCGAAATTAATCGATTAATCATGATTAATTTTTGGTGATTAATCGATTAAAAAAATTTTAAGCAGTACCAGCCCTGCTCTGTGGGTGTTGGCATCACCAATTAAACACGAGTTGCTGTACAAGTTTTTATTATTATTATTATTATTATTTTTATTTTTATTTAACTGTGCACATAAGTAACAAATGTATGTGCAGACGGACAGTGCAACATGTTGAGAACGTTGGAGTCGCGTTAAGTCAGTTCTTGGAGGACGTATTCCATGTCTTTGCCAGTCCGGGAACTGTTCGGACTTTTCTCGAACTTACAACACTTGTTATGGATTATATATACTGTGTGTAGTTGAATCTTCTAACAACGTGACTTTTTAAATATATCACTAACATTCACTTTGTTAGAGGCTTTTTGTGAACTGGTGTTAAAACTGTTACAGGCACAACTGCTTTACCCTGATGGAGAACACTTAGTTTTGTAGCCCGCATAATTATCAACTTTTGTAGGCCTGTATAAAAAAAGTTAGTAGAGGTAGGCGCTCCTACGGACAGAAATATTAACATCTGTTTTAGTTAAGTTGTTGTGAACTTTGTGTGGCGCTAGTTTCGTATGCTACGTATTGTGCATAAATAAATGCTTGGAAATGTTTGAATATTTTTATACTATTTGCATTGTAGGCCTGCTCATTGCAGTCTCCTTGAATCGGGATCGGCAGTCGGGCAGTATGAAGTGGGTATTAGTCACAGCTCTTATACATGTTCCACGTTAAATGGCTGCAAATTAGTGATGTCATATGATGCAAAAATAACCTAATATTTTTACTCCTCGCGCGCTACGTTCCTAACGTAGCGAAGAGGAACATATAAGATAAGACTAGTGACGTGATGACGTCAGTTGCACGGTCGATGCTGTCGGGGAAGTGATGCTGTCGGCACCGCTATTTGCGGTGTGAAAAGAAAGGAACTAAAAAGCAGTAAAAGTAATATTGAAGACCGACCAACGACCGACCTCTGTTCCTGGAAGAGCCTTCTTGGAAGAACTTCAAACGGACGTATCTCCACAACGATGCTAGATAGACGCATGGTCACTATGGACAAGACCATGCGTCTTCATCTAGCACCGTTATGGAGGTGTGGCGCCTCGAAGATAATGGGGTCACGAGTTTGACCTTTTGAGGTCACCTGACGTGATGACGTCAGTTGCACGATTGATGCTGTCGGCAACGCTATTTGCGGTGTGAAAAGAAAGGAACTAAAAAGCAGTTAAAAGAATACAAAAGAAAATAATGCGTGCGAGGAGTACATTAGATTGGTCACAATTAAAATATTTCTTGTTATTACGTAGAATGAATAATAATGAACAGTGAAGCAGTTTAATACAAGCCTTACAAGGTAGACATTTAGAAGCGTTTGAGTCCACTGGTTATTAGTTGGCGCGTACGTGAGCGTAGTCACGTAGGCCACTGACGCCGTTAGACGGTCCCTACTGTCAAGCATTGCCGCTTGCACATTGGTCAGCTCGTCAGAAACAACCATGTCAGTTCAGTTCAGTTACGTCGCTGAGTACGCGCCAGTAAGATCGTTCAGTGTCACGTGTTACCTATTGAGCAGCGTTGTGCGGCAATACTTGGCGTCATATAGCACAATCAGTGGACTTGCGATAGTGACGAAGGCAACATTAGTAATTAGTTAACGACTGTTGGCAGCAGCAGCACGTGTCGCCATCTAGCGTAGTTCAGGTGCGTGGTACCGTGGTACGTTGCGTCACCTACTGTAACTGCTGCTGCATCTGTTTTATACACAGCTCTGCGATAAAGCCTTAATGCTCATGGTCGTCGTTTATGTGCAGGATTGAATAGGCTACCGGTACTGATTTTCACGGACTCGCGAGCCGACAAAATTGTGAGTGTATGGAAAGAAATAAACGTGAAGTCTAGTGAGAATAAAAACAGACTTTCTTTCTGCTGAATAGATCAGAATTCGAACCGTTTTGACATAGATTAACAACGAAGCTAGGCCTATTTTTTTCTTCTTTTCTTTACCCATAAGGCTACTGCACCTATACGCGGTGTTTCATAACAAGGACCCCTTTTTCTTTCTTTCATAATTCACTCAAATGATGATCAATTTACACCAAATTTTTACCAATTGTAGCTGAAAAAAATACTAATTCAGAATATTTCAACAAAATGTGGCAGTTGATTAAATATTCTTTGCTAGTCGTGACGTAACGCTGACGTCATAATGTGTCATGGGTACAAACATGCTAGTCTCAACTGGTGCTGTCACTTGCTACCCTGTTCTGATGGTGAAAAATCTGGTTTCCTCATGACAAATTCTTGAAGTTTTACAGTTGCAGCCACAAAAACATGCAAAACAATCACATATACGTCTGTGGGGATAGTTGGACTTTGACATGTTCGAGCAAGACAGTGCACTAGCACACTGAGCTTGCAAAATGGTTGCGTTTTTGAATCATAAGACGCCTGATTTCATGATCCCATGTTGCTTAGTGCTGACACGATGGACATTCTTCATCAGCGAACCAGACTAAGTCCACCATCAATACAGGGTAGCAACTGACAGCACCAGTTGAGACTAGCAAGTTTGTACCCGTGACACATTATGACGTCAGCATTACGTCACGACTAGCTAAGAATATTTAATCACTTTGTTGAAATATTTTGAATTAGCATTTCTTCAGCTACAACTGGTAAAAATTTTCTGTAAGTTGATCATCATTTGAGAAAATTATGAAAAAAACAAAAAGGGGTCCTTTTTATGTAACCAGGGCCTTCCATCCCCCCTGAAGGATGGAGACACCCCCCCAATTAGCAGGGGCTACGAG
>Ga0209671_1008088_pt1 | contig 10989 bp, 3 predicted proteins | sample WorMetHERISLAND2_2_FD_187401 | JGI IMG/M metagenome (GOLD analysis project Ga0209671, IMG submission 187401) | Marine gutless worms symbiont microbial communities from Max Planck institute for Marine Microbiology, Germany - Olavius geniculatus... | ecosystem: Host-associated > Annelida >...
ACAGGGTTATGGCGGGGTGCGTTCTGAGTTTACCTGCATCGGGTGGGAAGTAACACTGTGTGATCCCATACGGCAGGTAACGCTTCGACGGCTCCGTAACTCTGATATGGGTTTCCCATAAAAAGCTATATCATTTGACCATTTTAAGATAACCATTTAAAATGAAATTATTGAACAGGCGGATCAATAAGTGCACTTCTTGTTGCACTACGGAACACTAGCAGAAACTCAGATACCCTACGTCAACGATGACCTTGGCCAAAGTTTAAAGGTCATTACTGGAAATGTCCACACAGCCAACGTCGACATGCAGACAGCGCATATCACCCACAAGATACTATACATGTATACTACAATGATCGAAAGTCTTACGCAAGATACAATTTCTACTTCGTACATCTGAAATACTGGTTAAGGTCACGCTCAAGCTCCTACTTAAAAACAAATTTTCATATTCTGCAAACGCTACAAGTAAGAGACTGCGTGTGTATTATAGTACACAGTCAGTAATACTTTTTCCGATAACCGGCAATTGAGCCGAGCCGTTTATTTCCACGCCGCGCAAGATCGCCGTAGACAGTGCGCCGCACACAATTCGTTAACATGCAGTCTTCATAAGTCGGTGGACTCGTCCATCTCGGCTACCGGCGGTTCCAGACAGACCACAAGGTTGACGTCGTCTGAATAAGGCAGTGGCAGTAGCGGTGGCTCTGGCGGTGGCAAGCAGTTCTTGATGTCGCTCGACTGCGGCGGCGATTCAGCGCTGACGACATCCACATCTGCTGACAACGTTGAACTGTTGACCGACGTCGGAGCGGCCAGTTCTTCGACGGCGGCTGGCGTTTCTGACGTTCTCGTTTCGACGTGGTCTGCATGCTCGGAAGATGTTTCCTCCCGCTGCTGCTGCTGCTGCTGTTGCACCGTCGTTTTCTGTTCCTCCACGCTGGCCGCAGGACGTGGTGGTGGGTGTTGAGGTGGATTTACCACCACGGCGTCTGAAGGAGAACCCAGGATGTCGTCGGCGAACAGAACAACAGCGGTGCTGCTGAAATCAACACGTCCGTTCATCAACAGCGAGGCGCGCTGCTTGGACTTAGACTTGTAGCGGCCGGACCGCGAGATAGACACGTGGCGGGCCAGGGCGGCGGTCGACGGCTCTTCGAACACGGCAGAAATGGAACCTTCCGACTCGTTGCGACGAACACCGGATAGCGAAGAAGAGGTGTCAGCAGTGGTCTGATCGTTTTGGTCGTCGAGGCTCAGCGACGGCTCCAGGAAATGATGATTTATCTTGAAGAGCTTTGTCGACTCCATGGCCTGGGCTCCGTCACGATCGGAGACGTCGTGCTATCAATTCAACCTAGCAGGACGGTTCGCACAAACATACAATAAATTACAGAAAGCTACATGTAGATATGCTGCGCCGCTGCACGGTGAGTCTGTGAGCAGTATTATACCCCGTTTACACGATCGAGCAAGCATCGAACATGCTCGTCCAGCTAACATATAGCCAGCTCGTCGAGCCAGCTTGATCGTGTAAACGGGGTATTAGGCGACGCAGTAGGCCTACGAACAATCGGTTTTATGATTTCGCTGTCTACGGCAGCGATGACAATATTGTTTTCAGCATCGTAACAAAGTTTTTTTTGTTTAATAATCTGTTAACATGATAACTAATAAACTGCTACACTTAGCTTGATAAAATTTTACACGAACGACGAACACGTATCTCGACAACTGAATTTCAAGGTCAAACGTTAGGGTCACAGGACCAGATTCTCCGATACTTTACCACTAAGTAATAGGATCATATTGCAACTAGCTGCTGCTCTAGCAGCTAGTCAGCTAGTTGCTATGCGGATATTTGTTAGCTGACACTGATGTCATCGCTATAAATATCGCAGCATGCCACGGCGGCTACAGCGGACAGATTTAGCCTTGCACGAGGTTTGACAGTCTAGTTTGTGACTTAAGTACCCAGAAAGTTCAAACCTCTCTAAAGCCTTGTTCATAGCGACAAACTCAACTCAACTCAATTGAGTTGAGTTGAGTTTGTCGCTATGAACATGCACGAAAACTCAACTCAACTCAACTAGTGTATCGCTATGAACAAGGCTTAAGGCTAATTTGCTTTACATGCTTATATTACAACGGCACTGCATAAAAGAGAAACAACACTACGGTCTATTTCACCGGATTTTTACGGGTTTCGCGTGAAAATCTATCGTCCAATCTACTGAACTGATATGAGGCCACCATAAGTAGCAAATTATTTTTCGTTCCAATCGATTCTAATCGACGTTGTTTTTGAATACGCCCACGTGAAAAAATTTATAAGACCTTTTAAAAATTTATTCGCTATACTTAAAGACTGGATCTATATGACCACGCAATAAAAGTTCGGCAACCCATTCAGCTTGCTTTACGTTTCAGATGTTGCAATGGACGACGTTGAATGAACCAGGTGAACTTAGTTGCTGAAGTAACGGCAACGACAAGACGGTGCAGTTTCATTGACCGTATTATTATTCATTGCAGCCCGTCTGTTTGTCTGTGTGACTAGGCCTAGGCCTACTGGTCTTGGGCACCATGCAGTGCACGCCCCTTACTGGAGAAGATTCTTAAAATGGAAAAAGCGAGCCACTTCTCGAAAGGTCACCAAACTATTTTTAGAACCCAGGTCACTAAATGTGTTACTACTAATTGCAGGCCTATGATTTTTTTTCTTTATTTCACGCACCGGCATTTCAAACTCACGGTTACCTGATGTCAACTTAAAGTACGTTACTAATTAAAGTGCCAGAAATCCAAAAGTTTAGAATTTTAATGATGATTTTTTTCTATAAACTAGAAATACGTTCTGTGGAAGGAGGTGTCTGTCCCATTGCCACGCTATAGCCTAGCAGCTGCGTATAAGGGGGGTAGGTGCAAACAGGGCGCAATTATTTTTTACGGAGACCGAGTTATACCGCTGTGAAATCTCCATTGGCTGTTATGCAAAATTTTGCAACTTCTGAATGGTTGCTATGGCAACAGGGGTCGATAGGGGGTAAATTTAAATAACACCGTAAGATTGCCCGACCCCGAAAATAGGGGGTAGGTAACCACAGCGCGCAATTATCTTTTACGGGGACCGAGTTATACCGCTTTGAAGTTCCCACAGGCCGTCATGCAAATTTTTTAAAAAATTGGGGTAAAATAGGGGAAGGAGTTATCAGACTTTTATCCCAAACAAACTCAATCTTACTTTTCGGGCCCCAAATCACTGTGCAAAATTTAATCAAAATCGAATCATAATTGCGGCCGTTGGAGTGTTTACAGACAGACTGAAAGAAGTGATTTTATAATAGCAATGGGACAGATAATAAAGCATTGATTTACGAAAAGTTAACGATTAAAAAATGTCCCCTTTGCCAGCTTCAAATGGTACGTATATTTTACATGTATAGGCTACTTGAAAGCATGCTATAGTTACTTCAACCGTACTTGAGCGACGATCGAAGAAAGCTCGAGTTAATTCGAGCTCATGTTCACACTCGGTTACACCCTGCACCCGCGGGCTTGATATATTGCGCTCGTTCTGATCGATATAAAAATACTCAGTACAGTAACTCGGAGACTGAGGCCATAGCAACGCGCCTCGTGACGCTAGTGTCCATTCCATCTGTCGCCAATACAACCATCAATACAATACATCTTCATTTACGTGTATAAAAGTCGGTGTAACTGTAAGCACAGGTCGACTCTGGGTTAACACAGTTTTCATATAAACTTACACAGGTTCAAACACTGAGAAAGAATCATTCATGAAGCTCTGTGCTGGACATCACAGTGTAGCACGGTAGTGCGTAACTGTTGTAAGGGCGGCTATCAAAGTCAGTGAGAAACTCCAGATTTGGGCACCCGTAGCCCCCAAACCCCTTTATCAATCGACTTAAAATTTGACTTCGATGATTACGTCGGCGGTCTGACCCTACGTGCCAAAAATGGTACAAATCGGCTCAGTGGGGTCGGCGGGGCAAAGGGGTGAAATATGATGTTCAATTGGGTTATTTTTTCTTTCTTTTTCACTTTTCTTGCCAAGATCTAGAGAACACATTTTTGAGAGTATCGCCGCATTCTTTGCACTGGATGACATGTTTCGGTGGGGATTGATTTCCTAGGGGTCTCAACAGTTATCCTTTATATTTTCCCCCTTAAATCCCCCCCCAAAACCGAAAATTTTAGGCCCATTTTCGGACAGAAAAATTACAACTAAAAATGCTTAACAATGGAGATGCTCATCTACAAACTACCCTTAATCGTCATCGTAGCCTCACCAAAGTGGCATAGTGAATAGGCGATGTGGCCTCGGGAATTCCAAATATGCGGTTATTTTGGCTCCCTGCATACAGGTCACGTGACACGGCGCATGCGCAGTGAACTTTTGGCCTTTAACACGGGCAAATGCAAGTTTGAGGCTTTATATCTCCCTAACGGTACAAGATAGACGCATGGTCACAATGGAACACCAGTAGGAAACCACATATGCCGAGTCGAATGGTCACGTGACCGATGACGTCACGTGACCCCAAAAGGTCAAAGTCGTGACCCCATTAATGTTTTTTTTATAATAGGAGTTAAAGTCAGTGAACCAGTAGGCCTACTAATAAAAATCGAATATATATAGCGCCAGTATGTCGCTTGACTAACATATGATATTATGAGATGTGAAGAATGTGAATGTGAAGAATATTTCCGGTACGTCCACGTGCAATAAATCTTCCAACTGCGCCGATTTTGCTATATCAATTTCAACCATGTACTAATCCAAAGCCTTACTCGGCACTTCTTTTCCCGGTTGACTCACCTGCTCTCCTCAGCGAACAACACGGTACGCCGCCCATTTTCTAGGAGTGTGCAGCATTGATCAGTGCGTTAAATATTGATTACCTAAACCAGGCCCACCACCGCCACCGCAGTAGAAACTGGTCCCTCCCGCAGTTGTTACAACAGCCGATCGACGTAAGCAGCCGTCCGGCCAACTCATGCAGTGTACCCACCCCCTCCGCCGACTGATCTTTCTCGCCTCTGTATGCCTCCGATGTTCACTTCTGAATGCCGTTCTTAAGCCGATCCAAAGTCACAGAAGCGTTAAAGACTCGGTCATAAACGACGCGAGCAAACAACGGAGACGAGAAAGCTTCTGTCAGTAAGTCTGTGGCGGGAAACAAGATTCGTCGCGATGGGTGCTTTCTATCCATCGGCGTGCATTTTGTTTTTTTGCTGGACGAAAATCGACGTTTTTTTATACGAACGCTTAACAAAACGCACAACATTATAGTCGTAATGTTGCTGGGAAAACGAACGAACAAAAAAAATGCTTGATACATTACTTACTAAAATGATGTAATTGCATCGGAAACTTAGAAGCACGGTGAAAAATAGTGTCGAAACAAAATAGGGGTCAATTTTGGGGACCTCATTCTGCTGAGCTGATTTATTATATTGGTTTGTCTCAACTAACCCGTTGCCGGACATTGGCTATCACTGCTTTGCACTGACTAAGTGACCAGGTATTAGACACTGAATGCTAGACGCCCATGATGTCCTGTGCCGAGCAGCCGAACACAGTTTTGACAAGTCACAATACCTTTGTCGTTTCAAGTTTTCAACGAACTGACATATTTGCATGTATAAACGAGACAGGTCCCACGCGCGGCTGCTATAGGTTATAGCTCTGAAGTTGTGAGTCGTCGAAGACTTCTTAGCACGACCACGACCACAACAAAGTGACGAACTCAACTGCGAAGTGGCTGTCGCTGACAATAATGTTTTCTCTCTGCGGTGAATATTAGCCTACCAGTAAGTTGCATGTAGAGGGGGGGCAAGCCATATACTGAATGTGCAATGCGATAGACTTACTCAGGAGCGCGCAGGTCGTGCATACATGCATAGACGCTATGATTCAGCGATTTGGTCATAGGTCTATCATCTATCTATTCTACGTGGACGATTGTCGTCGTGATCAACGTCATAGCATAACATAACTGCAGGGGCGTCCGTCTATAATACCCCAAGGACTGCAGACTTCCCCCGACTTCGTTGACTGAACTTGGCTCTGACGTAAAGCCTAGCCATCACCTGTTGCATTTCAGATTTTCGATACGGAAGTCTCACGCGAATGCTACATTACGCCCGCTTGTACTCGTTGGCCATATGCTCATTACAGTTTTCAACTTTTCAGTAGAACATTCTGCAGCATCAAACATCTCGGTGACAGTTGCATTGTTTGCGACACAGTGGCGGACCCAGACAATGGCTTTCTTTTGAGAATATAATAATCCTGAGTTGCTGAAAGCTTTCCTATCTCTCGTGAGCCAACCGGTGGTCCGTGAAAGCGTCACAAATCTTTTCAGCAAGTCTGAGCATTGGCAGCCTTAACAACAAACGATTTTTGGTCATTAATCGGCACGTTGTTTGGGCCTAAGCAATTCGGCTCATGTTTCTGCGCATTTTAAAAGCTGATTAGAACAGTTCATAGGCCTCAACCAAAAACAGAAAAATCTACACCTGTTGTTGATAAGGTCGAGGCGATTGAATAGGCGAAACCGCGAGCGTTTGCACTTTCGCATCTTTCCTCTGCGTTTCGACCGTTTGTGCCAGCCATTTCCACAACAGTAAGTTATCGCAAAATTTTCAGTAAAAGTTTGAAAAGCACTAAGCCTTGATTTAGGTCATTTCAACTAAGTCGCATCTTGTCTTTGACATCAAACTGACTGACGATGCTGTGCTTTCGAAAAACTTTCTGCTGCAATAATTTTCATATCGCTTAAAAGCTGGCGTTTTACCTGGTCTCCATACTTAAATGTTGGAAGATTTATTTTACACGAAACTATCAGTTTTTACAAAACGACTGGCTGGCTTACTGACTAGTTTATAAAGATGCAATTAATGTGCATAGGCTTAGCAAATCAGAAATAAGACACCAGAAAAATACACAAACGCAAACGCAAAGACAAGTACTAAACATAATTTAACAAACATTCGTTGAAAAAATGAGTAGGCGACGGCGTGACTCTTAAGAAATATTTAATTCGTTTCGTTCAACTCTATACTATACCAACTTAGGCCTACATGATTATTCGCTGCTTTGAAAAAAGAAGACAAGAAAAACAAAAAGCCGTATCGTGGCTAAACAAAATTTTTTCCGAACGTCTCTCAACATGCGGTTCAGATAGCCTGCGATAAAGCGATCATAAGAAAAAGATTTTAAAAAAAACTAAAACATAATTTGATGTTGGTTCTAAACCTATAACCACTGATACTTACTTCAACGTTGATAGTAACTCTCTAGATGTATAATGTTGACAGCAGTTCTTCTGACAAAGCCATGCAAGCAACGGCAGCAAATAGAGGCAAGCGGCCAAGTTACGGTAGTCAATACGACTATACCGGTAGCCTACGGTACGTGTGGTCTTTATTGACAGTCTACGGCGTTGTATGCGTGCATTGCAAGGCTCACCTAGCTAGGCGCCCGTGGGCTGGCTGCTTGCTTCGACTACACCGTGATTCATAAAAAATGTACCACTTTCATTCTTTGAATAGCTCAGTGCAGCAATGGTCAATTTTAATAATTTTTGGCGTGCAACATCAAGAAGAAACTCGACAGAAATGACTATACTTTTGGCTACCTCACTTTAATACTGTCGCTACACTACCTTGTGAAATGCAGGTTGTTGAGTCTGCTGTTTGCGAGTGGTGTCAACGTTTGCCGCTTGCATTCGCGCTGAAGGAAAACATTTTGAGCACATGCTGTAATAAAGAAGATGCGATGTGGCATGTGTGACTTTTTTGAGATACAGTAGTTGTCAATCGTGTTTGTCGCTTTTCAGTTAATCATTTCTGAGCCGACGCGTGCACTATGCAGTATAAATTCATTGATGTAAATGGCCAAACTACGACTTCTGCATTTTACAAGGTAGTGCAGCGTCAGTATTAAAGTAAGGTAACTAAAACTATAAACGTTTGCGTCAAGTTCTTTCCTGATGTCGCCTGCCAAAAATTGTTAGAATCAGCCAATGTTTCACGAAGCTATACAAAAAATAAAAATGACACGTTTTTATGGACCACGGTGTATATGCACTCACGCGGGAAATATTGTTTCTTCGTGCTGCTCACGCGCGCTAAAGACGCTGCTGCTGCCACATTATTGCGACACACGTCGTGTAGTCGTCGATCGTACGTAATGGCAATGACACACGCGTGCGAAATTAGCATGCACCCGAACAAATGCGCTCAGTCACGCAGCTACTACTGCAAGTTTTGCAACTATTAGCTGCCTATGTACAGCTGCTACGGAGCATCTGCCGTCCGTCGCTGATCATCATCATCATATATTCGTTTAATGTAAAGTTGACAAGCGCAACCCTCAACAACGCAAGCACAATATACACAATAAGTCCAAAAGCATGCAAGCGGAAACGTCTCATAGTTTGTCCGAAAGCTAAAAACAATTTTAACGAAACCTACTTTCAAAAACTATGATAGATGGATAAGTCGACAGCTACGACTGAACGTTTGTGAAGTCCGTAAAATAGCGTATTCTTTGGCTACATAGTCATCTTCCGTTCCGTTTTTTTTGTGTGCCAGATGATATGTAGCATGCACGAGGCGACTAAAATCGCGAGACCTGACATCGCGAGACCATCGAAATTGCGGGGACTGACATCGCGGAACCGGACAACGTGGCACCAGATCGCACTGGTGGACATCGCGAGACGTTTTAATGTGCGAGTATCTGCTCACTACATTTATTTGCTGCATGGAATATAATATGATCTGTACGGCTATCTATTAATTTTTAATTAGTTTTCCTCGTCAACGTCATAAAATTTAATGTCACGTAACCTGTGAAATAACGGCGCAAAGCGGAAAAATCATCAAGTATGTAAATATGATCTTCGTAAACATTTTTTTTGTAAATAGTTAAGATATGGAACACGTTACTTGATGATGTTGTATCAGCATGCAGTGTTAATAGTTTTAAGAGACGTTTTGATTTGATTTGGCGCGGTTTTAGTTTGTATTATGACTATAAATCCGACATCTAGTACCGGAAGTCAATGTGAAAATAGTATTAGTTTAGTTTTGATTGATATTTGTGTAAATGTTATCTACTTCGGGCGGAAATAGAGGCCTCTGGCCTGCTTCCGGATATTCATTGATGATGACGATGAAGAAGTACAACGGCACAAAAACACTACAATTAACTGTGATGTGATGCCCTACTAATCAGCACTAAAGGCAAATGTTCTGTTACGAAAATGTCAGCTAAACAGCGTCAAATGGCATTAATTACGCTAAACGTCTTAATCGCACTTGTAGAGGCATGTAATAAAAAAACGACGCACAGCCTGCTGCATGGAATTGACTTCAGCGCCCCAGTGAAAGTGAAACGTTTGCATATTTTGTTTCTTTCCCAAATACTTCAGTACTTTTCTTGGTAAAAGTGCATATTAGGGGCGCCACCCCAGATTGCTTCAGAAGTGACTGAAATAGGTAAAATTAGTGTTGTTATGCACAGCCTGAATTCAATAAAAACACTGAATGAACTTCTGACGCTGACGTCGTCACTGCCGCATGGCTTCGTCCTCGTTTTCGCTGCTGCTGCTGTTGACAGACGTCTGCAGGGACTAGAGACAAGTGGCAGAATGCGACAGCAGCGGCAGACTCATCAGACAGAGAACGACGTTCTGGAACCAACACCCGGCTAACCCCATGCAGCGTCGCCGTTAGACGTGTTGAAATCCCGCCATGCACTGACACTTCCTCAAAGTTCACCATTGCACAATGTCGGTGCGAACTGCAGCAGCAGCTGCTGCATTTTCTTAGTTTGTTTTTCTGGAAGACTTTTATGCACATATCTGGTGCCGCGCTTGTCAGGTCTCGCGATTTCAGCGCCCCCGCATGTACTTTCATTTTATGCAAAATAAAGAGAGGGTTTACGGTGTTAACAGTAGGCCTACACACTTGCTTCTCTCCTGCTGCATTTAGACAACTTCACGTTGGATCACGTGAAATTGTGTGTTTTTATACGTCTACCACTCACGTCTAAAAATCGTCAGAGAATTGATCCAAACATTGCCGTTAGCTTAAAGCCACTGGCTGTAAAAGCAGTGTTTGTATTGCCGGGGACCCCCAACTGTTTTCTCAACCCCCTAACTCATTGTCAAATTATGTACAGGTGGTCAGCTATGTGCTATATACATAGGATATAGGCTACATCACAATTTTGGTCGGTCTTTGACCGTCAGAAAGTTCAACCCCAGCTTATTTTTTTACAGTTCAAGCACTGTGTAAAAGTGAGTAAGCTTCTAATACTATTATTGAATCACGTTGCTGAATCGCCCCTGAGGTGCAACGCGATCAGGAGATACAGTGAATGATAAATGTACAAAACATCAGTTTATACACTTGTTAACGGCTACATGCAATGAATGACACGTCGAAAACAGCAAAAATCATAAAAAGGTGATATTATTCAACAGCACATTGACAGTTAGACGATGTGATGGTAAGTGATATCACCTTTTTATGATTTTTGCTGTTTTCGACGTGTCATTCATTGCATGTAGCCGTTAACAAGTGTATAAACTGATGTTTTGTACATTTATAATCATTAGCAACGATAGGGGTCTGCCGCATGACTTCTATCGCTAGATCGCAATGTGTTCAGGATCAGCTGAGCCCAGCATTCGATTAGCACACGTTTTAGCTGGTCAGTTACTGAAATTTTGTGACCATTCTATCTGTTACAATGGCCCCACACTGATTAATTCACAGAATTTAAATCTGGACTTTTTGGCAGTGAGTTTTTGAGTTTAATGAACTCGGGCACATGGGAGTGCAGGTAAATGCCTAATTTTAGGGGCAATGAAGATTTAGGCAAATTAGGCAAAGAATATTTAAATGATTTGCTATGCAAGTTCGGCCCTTTTTGTCTACAAC
>Ga0209671_1008090_pt1 | contig 10989 bp, 3 predicted proteins | sample WorMetHERISLAND2_2_FD_187401 | JGI IMG/M metagenome (GOLD analysis project Ga0209671, IMG submission 187401) | Marine gutless worms symbiont microbial communities from Max Planck institute for Marine Microbiology, Germany - Olavius geniculatus... | ecosystem: Host-associated > Annelida >...
CTAAATGAGAGGCGGGTGGTCAAAATTTGCGATTTTTGGCCAATAACTCGTTGTATCTCAGTAACGGTGCGAGATAAGGCCTAGGTTACTATTAATCACTAATAAGAAATCGTATACTGGCTGTCGATTGGCGCCGAATTCAATGACCTTGGATGACCTTGAACGCCAAAATAGGGGGTTTTACGGATTTTTTTCGCAATATGAGGCTGTGCAAGTCTTTATCATTCACAAGGAGGCGCCACTGTCGCCAACGCCACACGCGCCTATGGCCGACGTGTATTATGGTCCCGATGGGCCGAGTCCAAGTGATATGCGATTTTCGAAACTATAACTACTGAACTGGAAATGCTATAGGCTTTCGCGCGTCTCGTGAGCTTTGCTCAAATTTCTTGTTTATACTTTTCTGGCCAAACTCTGGAGAACACATTTTTGGGAATATCATCGTATTCTTTGCACTGGATGACGTGTTTCGGTGGGGATTGATTTCCTAGAGGGGTCTCAACATTCATCTTTCACATTTTTCCCCTCTAATCCCCCCAAAACTGCAAATTTTTGGCCCATTTTTTGGACTTAGAAAAAATACCACTGAAAATGCTTAACAATGGAGATGCTCATCTACAAACTACCCTTAATCGTCATCATAACCCCACCAAAGTGGCATAGTGAATACGTTATGTGGCCTGGGGAATTCCAAATATGTGGTTATTTTGGACCCCCTGCCTACAGGTCATGTGACACGGCGCATTTTCAGTGAACTTTTGGCCTTTAACATGGCCAAATGCAAGTTTGAGGCTTTATATCTCCCTAACGGTGCAAGTTAGACACATGGTTACAGCAGACCACCAATAAAAAACCACATATGCCGAGTCGAATCGTCATGTGACCGATGACGTCACGTGACACCAATAGGTCAAGGTCGTGATCCCATTATCTTTGAGGCGCCATATCTCCTTAACAGTGCAAGATAGACACATGGTCACAATGGATCACCCATAGGAAGTCGTCCACCGCGAGTTGAATGGTCATGTTACCGATGACGTCATGTGACCCCAACAGGTCAAGGTCGTGACCCCATTATCTTTGAGGCACCATATCTCCCTAATGGTGCAAAATAGACGCATGGTCACAACGAACCACGCATAGGAAGTCGCCCAACGTGAGTCGAAAGGTCACGTGACCGATGTAAGGGCAGCCAGTTCGTCGTTCTATTACTCTGTATCTTAGCAAAATGATTTCTGCTGTTTTGGATGTGTGACTTGGTCACCCTTACACAGTAGTGTAAACTGGTTAGTTTTTTATATTTTAAATAAAAACACATACCTCAAAATCCAGCATTGTGATCAAATTTTAACGGATTACAAATCTTTAATCAATTAATTTTAACGATTGATCAAATTTTAACGGATTACAAATCTTTAATCAATTAATTTTAACGATTAATCTGTGTTAACTTCTGCAGCCCTAATTATTTGCATCAACATTTACTAAATTTTTCAGTGTTCTGAAGCGTTCCTTGGTGACAAAAGCAATCAGCTATGCTGCCAACAATGCAAAAAAACTGGAGAAACTGGCCAACTCTGTCTAAGACTAACTGCAAAAAATTGGCAAGTTGTTAAACAAGAAAGCAGCAGCAGCAGTAGCAGTTGTGGAGAAATGGTGAAGCTTTGGAAGAAATGATCAAATAATATGAGTTCAAACCCATATCATAATGTGATCATGGCACTGATCAAAATGCAAAGAGCAACAATGGTAACACTTCTACACTGACAGTAAATGTAGGTCTAACAGACAGCTGCATACCAGCTGACAACTTGACGACTGGGGTGTGGAGTGAACAACATCGTGTTTAGCGGACTCAACACAAGTCTGTAACTCAAAGTCTCGATCAAGCAACTTCTGCTGTAAATCTTCAATAATTCCATTCAGCTGAGCCACATGGGCTCTATACTGCCTCTCCGTAATCTGAAATCATTTTATTACACTCACTTACCAATCACATGCATAACGTAAACAACCATAAAGTCCTTCCCGAGCCTTAAGGCCCATTGGGCGGCGATGATCTTCGTTTTCTCAGCCCTCAACCAGACATCAGTTTTTACACTGCGAGACCATGGATACAAGGCTAGTGTATCATGCGGTGTGCCTGTTAACGTCCCAGCTTTCGCTGGTACTCACTGTGCCTACCCACGGAGGGATGGCCAGGCTGGGTTGACCTGGGTGGCTGGTTACATACCGAAATGATCACCCATTCAAGTACTAACCGGGCCTGGTGTTGATTAACTTCGTTGATGTGATCAACGATGCTAAGAACTGAGCCAGACCACCACCATAACATATATCTTTAAAAAATTCAATACACCACAGGTTTTGAATTCAAAGTATGAAAGCAGTATATAAGTTCAATTAAAAACTAGTGCATATAAGTGACATAGCAAAAATGCAAAAAAATCACATACAGTCAACAAACTACTACTACCTTTAAATATAATCGTTCTTCATAAAAAATTAAAGTACACTGCAATTCACACATAATAAAACATCAAAATCTTTCCACATCCTCGCACTGATTTTCCAATTTCATTCACTGGCATTCTCTCCACAAAATTTGCTATAAAGTGATCATAAAAAGTTCCACTACTCCTTAAGTATCCCACTATACATTAGGATTTAAGAACTAACTATCAATACTTTCAACAGGCAACAGCTGATGACTAAATATCGACTAAATATCGTTACTCTTTACTGGTAATAATGCACACCAGCTATAACGTAAGATACAGTATTAGACGTTAAATCCACATGCTAAGATTTAAAGGATGGCTGGTTAAAAATCAGTATAAAAACCCTTGCCTCAGATCTCAGGTCACCAGCTGCAAGCAGCTGATCATCACTCTGCACTTCTATTGACTGCTGTGGTGAATCCGTCTGAGTTTCTATCAAACATGTCATCAACTTAGAAATAAGTGAAGCAATATAACCGCTACAGCAGTGTGTATTTTGTGTACTGTCTATGACAGTACTACTTATTTTATGCTATGATATGGTGATATGGTGGTGGACCCAGTGATGGGCAGTTTAGCGGTTAATAGACTGGTGTCCTTGTCAACTGACGAAGTTGCTCAAAGCTGAGTTTGGTTAATACTTGGATGGGTGACTATCTGCGATCAGGTAAACCACCTTGGTATATAAAGTACTACACAGGTCAACTCAGCCTTCCATCCTCTTTGGGTACATAAATCAAGTACCAGTCTACCTTAATTGGGTTAATACAGAGCACGTACACCTCAGATCACCTGTGATGCATGACAGGCAACACTAAGAGATATATGATATGATGAATGATTTAAACTGGAGAACTTGCAGGCAAGCTTCCAGTTTAATCTAGCACATACAAGCTTTAAATGAAACTAAAATGGAAAGTACTGTTATAGAAAACATAATATATCCAGAAACAGATAGGTGAGAGATAAGAGGCGTGAAATCAGAAAAACTACAAAGAAAAAAATGATTATAACTTAAACTAAAAAAACTGAAACCAAAAAAAACATAAGCAAGTCCAAATCTCAATAGCAAGAGAAACTCCATACCTCTGAATTGAAATGGGTTCTTATGTACACAAACCTTCAACCTTTTTGTAACCTTTTTATATGTCCAACGAACATCATCACGAGCAGCCACAATCAAAAAAGATAGTATGACGTACGTAACAATATATGTCTATTAAGGCTAACCTGTAGAATGAGATTCTGTTGGAGGTTGCTGCAAAGGTGTAAAAAACTCAGGCTGATGAGACTCGTGAATGGGTTTTACATCCGTCTGCCTGATTTGTGACAAATCGGCTTCAAGCCTTCCAATTTTCTCCCGCAACACAACATTCGCCTCAGCTAGTGAATTTATCTGATGAACCATCATCTGAATATCGTAGTTCTGTGTACATGATAACTGATCGCCACAGACCTCAGGTGGCACATGACCTGCATCGCCAGATCCCACGTCTAAAACTTCGGCATCAGTGCTACTATTTACAGCTGTGTGAGAACTTGAGTCCACATCTTCACGATATGCTTGAGATAAGGCTGCTGTCAACAGTGAAAGACTGTGGTCTTTGTCAGATAATGCACTTTTCAAAGCAGCTATCTGTTCATCCCGTAGATTAATCATCTGTTCAGTTTCAGTAGTCGTTGCACAGCGCAAATCCTCCAACTGATGTTCAGTTTCCTCCTTCGCTAACAAAAGCTCGGTCATTTGTTTTTTCAGCTGAGCAAGGCTTTCAGATTCAGATGTTAATTTATCTTGAAGTAGCTGCAACTCAGATTCTAGGCCATGTTTGTCAGTCGTTAACACATCAATCTGGCTGTTAAGACGTGCAAGCTGCTCCTCGTTAGCTTTGGTCACCTTGGCCAGTTCTTCACTAGACATTTCATACTTCTCCAGGAGTTCTGCTTGGTGCTGTTCAAGCAAAGATTTCATCTCATCTTCCTTTGCAGTGACTGCAGTGGAAAATTCAGCCAGCTTAGTGTCAGTAAGCTTACAGTAAGCTGCATGTTCTTCCACACGTTCTTGCAAAGCCACTTCCTTTGCTTTTACTTCTTTCACCAAAGCATCCAGTCGCTCCACCGATGACTTCTGGTCACTAGACAACTGATCTTCCAAACCAGCAACCTTTGCTTGAAATTCTTCCCGTTCGTTGACAAACCTGTTTTCGAGCAGAGTCAAGGCTTCATCTTTCTTAATCAAGTCACTGGCTTTGCTCTCCAGTTGATCTTGTAATACTCTAGTTTCATCTTCCAATGCTGTGACTTTAGACTTCAGCATTAACATTTCACATTCTGTCTCGTCCTTGAACAACTTCCTTTCATGTTCAGTGCGTGTTTGTGCTTCAGAAAGTGCTGTAGTTTTATCATTTAGCTGGTCCTTGACAACACTTATTTCCTTAGTAAGTAAGTTAATCTGAACGCTGTTATTCTCTAGTTCAGTATTCTTAGCATCACGCTCTGCTGTTAATGTGCTGCACTGATCAAACAGTACTTTCAACGTCAACTCATGCTGCTCAAGCTCAACACACTTAGCTGAGAGTTCGTCAGTTTTTGCATCAATCTGCACCTGCAGAGCTTTCCGTTCTGAGTCTAATTTCTCATCACACTCATTCTGTAATTCAAGCAATTTCTCGTTAGTCAGTCTCTTCAGTTCAGCCAACTCGGCATTCAGCTTCTGAATGTCAGTGTCTTTATCAGACAATTCAGCCATTCTGAGCTTCAGTCGTTCACTGGCTGATTCCACATCAGCAGAGAGAGACTCAGCTAATTTCTTCTGATTCTGCAGTTCTTCATGCACAGAGTCCAATTCTATTTTGTGTTGTTCTAGCAAAGATTTTAACTCATCTTCCTTTGCAGTGACTGCAACAGAATGTTCAACCAACTTGATATCCATAGACTGGCAGTAAGCTGCATGTTCTTCCTCACGTTCTTTCAAAGCCATTTCGTTTGCTTTTACTTTGTTCATCAAAGCATCCAGTCGCTCCACCGATGACTTCTGGTCACTAGACAACTGATCTTCCAAACCAGCAACCTTTGCTTGAAATTCTTCCCGTTCGTTGACAAACCTGTTTTCGAGCAGAGTCAAGGCTTCATCTTTCTTAATCAAGTCACTGGCTTTGCTCTCCAGTTGATCTTGTAATGCCCTATTATCATCTTCCAGTGCTGTGACTTTAGACTTCAGCATTAACATTTCACATTCTGTCTCGTCCTTAAACAACTTCCTTTCATGTTCAGTGCGTGTTTGTGCTTCAGAAAGTGCTGTAGCTTTATCATTCAGCTGCTCCTTGACAACACTTATTTCTGTAGTAAGTGAATTAATCTGAGCCCTGCTATTCTCTAGTTCAGTATTCTTAGCATCACGTTCTGCTGTTAACGTGCTGCACTGATCAGACAGTGATTTCAACGTCAACTCATGCTGATCAAGCTCAACACACTTAGCTGAGAGTTTGTCAGTTTTTGCATCAATCTGCAACTGCAGAGCTTTACATTCTGAGTCTAATTTCTCATCACACTCACTCTGTAATTCAAGCAATTTCTCTTCAGTCAGTCTCTTCATATCAGCTAACTCAGCATTCAGCTTTTGAATGTCAGAGTCTTTATCAGACACTTCAGCAGTTCGGAGCTTCAGCTGCTCATTGGCCAACTCCACATTGGCAGAGAAATTCTCAGCTAATTTCTTCTGATTCTGGAGTTCCTCACTCATAGAGTCCAATTCTGTTTTGTGCTGTTCAAGCAAAGATTTTATCTCATCTTCCTTTGCAGTGACTGCAGCAGAAAGTTCAGCTAGCTTGCTATCAGTGAGCTTATGAGTTTTACTCATTTCACCAGTAAGAGAATCAATCTGAGCGATTTTGTTCTCTAGTTCAGCATTCTTAGCATCACACTCTGCTGTTAATGTGCCGCATTGATCAGACAGTGCTTTCAACGTCAACTCATGCTGTTCAAGCTCAGCACACTTGGCTGACAGTTTATTAGCATTTGCATCAATCTGTGCTTGCCAAGTTTTCCGTTCCGAGTCTATTTTCTGATCACACTCTGTCTGCAGTGCAAGCAGTTTCTCGGTAATCTGTCTCTTCTCTTCAGCTAACGTGGCATTAAGCTTCTCAATGTCAGTGTCTTTATCAGACAGTTCAGCCATCCTGAGCTTCAGCTGCTCATTGGCGGATTCCACATCAACAGAAAGAGACTCCGCTAATTTCTTCTGACTCTGAAGCTCTTCCTGCATCGAGTCCAATTCTAACTGCAGCTTAGTATGCTTTGTTTCCGTCTCATGCATGGCTTCAGTTTTTGCACAAACCAACTCCTGCATTTCACTTATTACCTCCTTTAAACGAACAACCTCTTGTCTTTCTTCTTCCAGCTGTTGTTCTGATAACTGGATAACTTTGTCTTGCTCATGGATTTTTCCATCCCCACTGCCCAACAGAGTCTTGCTCTGTTGACCCGTCACCACCAACCTTCTATTTTCTACTACATCACCATTACTTGCTCCACTGTCCTGATCAGCAGTAGTACAAAACCTTTCAATTAATGGCAAAACCTGCTCTTCCAATACAGCCCATGAAGACCGTATTTTATGGGAGTCAGCAACTTCATTAACAGCTGAATCCAGTTGATCACCATCAGACATATCAGCCTGCTGCAATTTCCACTTCTCCTTCTCATTCTTAACAAGTTCACGCAGAAGTTCAAATTTCTTCCACAGATTTGCATTGTTATCTATATTTCCACTCACGACTTCCATTTCGGGCATATGTTCATCATAGTGGCATTTGGTTGCAGTGATATGCGGAGATCCTGCAGTAACTGTTTCATCAACTGCAGGAAACTGACTTCGCAATTCTTCCAGCTGCTGCAACAGCTCAGCACGACTAGCATCGGCATGACGGATAAGTGCATCTTTTTCAGCCTGACTCTGAGACAAAGCATCGTGCAGTCGAACTTTGGTAGATGTCAGTTCAGCCTTTAGAAAATCAATCTCCTCACTCTGCTGAGCTAATGCTTTCGACACATCTACACTGCGACTAGAAACAAGCTCTTCTATTTGTTTCTGAAGATCCTTTACAGCTTCGGCTCGCTCTGCAACAGAAATTTCAACACAATCAATACAGCCGGAATTTTTAAAGAGGCCTAAAAAGAACAAACTACTGCTAGGTTCATTAGAAACAGGTCAAATAAAGTCCAGTCAAAGAAATAGTCTAAAAAAAATTTTGCGAAAAGGTGAGGTTTAAGTCACAGGTACGGAAGCTGGAGAATGACTTAGCAGATGGCATGCCATCCTGTAGGTTGTTCAACATTGCTAGGCAAACTACGGGAAAAGCCCGGCTGGCAACAGTCATCAACTTGACCAGCACTATTGCTAGCAGAGCAATTTTTTTACAATCATTAAACAACTGTTACCAACTAAAACAAAAACTACAATCATTTTGTATGCATCAGTAATGTAAATGCTAATTTCAATAACATTTACTACAGCGTCATCGTTTACTATATATGTACATAATGAAGTGAGTGAGCAAGTAAGTAAATTCAAAATTTAGAGTGCAAAAATGTCAGCCAATGGCTGAATCCAAGACATTTGGCTGAGCCTCCATAAAGTAAACTGTAGGAAAAACATGAAAACAAATGTAAGATTAAAAATAAACTACAAAAAATAAATAAACACCTTTATCCTTCTGCTCTTCCAAATTCTTGATCTTGCGTTCACTGAACTCCTCACGTTCCCGCAAAGTGTCCTCCCAGCCGGCCTTTAGACGCTCAATTGTCAGCTTGACCTGCACATAAAATGAGCAACTTTACAGATGTTAATGAAAAAAACAATGTAAACTGTCAAACAATTGGCTTTTTTAAAAACAATAGAGTGGTATGGTACCATTCAATGAGGATCTTTTATGTGCTTACTAATTAAACTGTTGAGTCCAAACAAAACCCATGTGATTAGCAGATTAAAACTCATGTAAAAGTAAGTATAAGTAAATAAGTGAATTTGTATAGTGTACAACGTCAGTGAAAAACCAGCAGTATCAGAAATAAATAAGTAAATAAGCAAGAAACTTTGTGTAGACTCAACAGATAGCATACACACACAAATGCCAAACACTTGAATAGTAACAAACAAATATTTCATAAACAAAAAATAAACTGTTCCTGGGCACATACTTGCTGTTTTCGTTCGTCAAACTGTTTCCTGACACTTTCTTTGAATATGCGCAGGTTTTCTCTCTCTGCATCTAGATTCTCACATAGATATTTGTTCTCCTCTTCCAATGAAGCACGTTCGCGAGCAAAATCTTCACGCAGTTTCTTCAGTCGTTGTTCAGGATCTGAATCCGCAAATGCTCCAGCCTTCTCCAACTCATCCTCGCGTTCTTTCAATCTTGTCTTCAAGCTCTCGATCTGTGAGTCAAAGTTGGCCTGTGCTTGCTGTAGCCGTGCTTCTGCCTCTGATAGCTCTGCATTCTTATCCTCCACGACATTCTGCAGATCCATCAATCGCTGCTCAAGATCGGCAATCGTTGCACTCTGGTTGGATGTCAAAGTTTCCTTCTCATGCAACAACTGCTCGTTGTCCAGCAGCAACTGCTCGACAAGCTGTGAACGCTCTCTTGCTTCCGCTGTCTCGTGGCCAATCTGCTCACCAAAGTCACGAACACGTTTCTCAAAGTCACCGATAGCCTGATCCTTCTTGAGAAGGTGCTGCTCGAGTTCTGATATCCGCCTCATGAGTTCTGCCATGGCACTGTTGTCATCGGTGCCATTGCCAATAATCTGTTGCTCATAAACGGACACCTTTTCAACCAGCATCACGCACTGTGCTTCCGCTTGTTCCAAGCGCTCTGTAAGCTGCTGCTCATTGGCACTGCTTTGCGACAGTTCAGCATTAACAGAAGCCAGTTTTCTTCGTGTCTCTTCCAATGCCGAAGATCGTTCTTCCAACAGTGAGCTGGTCGCAACAACCTGGTGCTGGGCTGCCTCAAGCTCTCGGAGCATGTTTCCTACCTCAGACTGGTTTGCCTGCAGCAGTCCTGAAAGGCTTTCAACAGCGGCTGAATTCTGAGCATCAAGCTCAGCTAGTCGTTCGTTCCATCGCATGTTTGTTTCATCCAGCTGCGTTCTCAGATGTGCTTCGGAACTGCTCAGTGCCTCGATCTCCGCCCCAAGCGCTTGCATCACCGCCTCCTGCTCAGAAATGCGACGTTCACGATCTAGCTTTGTCTCTTCCAGTTCGGCGTTGAGCCGGTTCTCGTGTTCAGAAAACTCATGAATCTGTGCTTCGAGTCGAGAGATGGTATCACGTGCTGCGACAAGCTGTGAGTTCAGGTCGTCTACACATGAGCCGCTCACATCATCTTGCTGGCCGTTGGCATCTTCGTGCATGCCGTCAATTTCTCGACGCAGCTGAGCAATCTGTGACCTGTAATCCTCCACAGTGTTTGCATGTGAAGACTTCAGTTCGGCAATAATATCGGCATAGGTAACTTCGACGTCCTGCGCAGTACGCTCAAGCTGTGCTTCATGAGAACGACGCAGATCAGCAATCTGCACCGCATACTCCGCATGGATCTCCTCCACAACCCGTTTGTGTTGATCATCAGCCTCCTTCGCCACATCAGCAAGTTTCTGCTCATATTTAGCCACAAGCTCACGCGCCGAGGTCTCATGGTGAGCATAATTCGTCTCTATCTGCTGGTTATGCTCCTTCAGTTGGTCAGCGAGTTCTTGGCGTAAATTTTCAACATGAAGCTTCAACTCTTTATTCTCCTGCATACATAAACGTGCATCTTCATGTAACACACAGAAACATCATTTCACAACTATGTAATTGTAAGATCAAACTTTCAACCTCACATACCAGTAACATCCAATACTGCATTACTATCATTCAACAGTTAACGGCGTCTATCTTTGTGTTAGTAAAACATTTGTGTTAAGCTGAAAGACACAGTACTATGCAAACTGTTTCATTAACTTCAAGATGGTGATTTTCCTGGCTTTCATATTCAGTAACAGCGTATGCATACTTAAGCATGAAACCACGTTTGGACCCAGCCAGCAAGATTAGCTTTCCATATCTGAAACAAGAAATTTGAGCATAGCTCACGAGACGCGCAAAAGCCTATAGCATTTCCAGTTCAGTAGTTTTAGTTTCAAAAATTGCATATCACTTGGACTCGGCCCATCGGGACCCTAATACACATCGGCCATAGGCGCGTGTGGCGTTGGCGACGGTGGCGCCTCCTTGTGAATGATAAAGACTTGAGCAGCCTCATATCGCGAAAAAAATCCGTAAAACCACCTATTTTGGCGTTCAAGGTCATCCAAGGTCACTGAATTCAGCGCCAATCGAAAGCCAGTATACGATTTCCTATTGGTGATTAATAGTAACCTAGGCCTTATCTCGCACCGTTACTGAGATACAGTGAGTTATTGGCCAAAAATCGCAAATTTTGAC
>Ga0209671_1008093_pt1 | contig 10987 bp, 6 predicted proteins | sample WorMetHERISLAND2_2_FD_187401 | JGI IMG/M metagenome (GOLD analysis project Ga0209671, IMG submission 187401) | Marine gutless worms symbiont microbial communities from Max Planck institute for Marine Microbiology, Germany - Olavius geniculatus... | ecosystem: Host-associated > Annelida >...
CAATAAATACTGTGGATCTCTCTGCTTACTGTATTGGCTCTGTTTAGCCTGTTATTCAACTGTCCTGGTCGTTGTTTTTACTACCTGGTTTTGGTATTTGTTTGTTCTAACTTTAGAACTTATGGATTTATCTGACTGTACTTCTGTATTAAGGGCAGTGTTCAGTACTTTTAGTCTCACTGTCCGGTCTTACTGCATTGTCATTTGCATGTTTTAAATTGTTTTATTGGACAAACAAAGATTGATTGATTGATTGATAAACAGAGCTAAAATTAATAGTATTGCTACATAAAACAAAAACCGCAAAACCAATACTTATGGGAAAGACAGAAGCCTGTGATCAGAACATTAATAATTTGTTACTGAAAATAACCTAGAGCTGGCCCACTGCAGAAATACTACACTGTGTCTCAAAAAAAGTATCCATGACATTTTTGACTGTATATTTGAAAACCAATTATCAGATTTTGATAATTTTTGGTACAAATGTTCCTGACAGAACTTGCCATCAAATGACAATTCAGTTTCCCACCTCACCCAACGTTTGTTTCTGCACTACCTGGGGAGTGCACAACCAGCGAAATATCACTTTTTTATCCAATGTTCACATTTCTGACACTGTGGCTGACATTTCATTCAGTTGTCCATTTTTCAACTGCCTGCAGTAAAACTGCTTAAAGTGTTGGCCCATTATGTGAACACAGCTAAGGAGATGCTTTCTCCATTCACTGACAGCAGTATCAATAATGTTCTGCTCCAGATCAATCCAGGCTCTACCAGTCGCTTCTTGACTTTGCAAACATTCCTAAACTTCATCTGGTAGACAAGACCTGTGTTTGGGGCCGACAAAGTAAGACAGATGGAATTTATTGACATTTTTTTATTCATTTTAACACGCATTATGCTTGCTCTGCTCTCACCAGGTAGTGCAAAAGCAGACGTTGTGTGAGGTGGAAACTAAAAAATTTATTTAATAGCCACTTGTGTCGGAAATATTTCTGCCAAATATTATTAATATCTGCTAATTTTTATTCAAGGCACGATCGATAATGTTGCGGACGTTTTTCAGGTTTTCTTTTATTTTAACACATATTTCGCTTGATCTGCTTTCCCTCGGCAGTGCAGAAGCATACATTAGTTGAGGTGGGAAACTGAACGGTTATTTGACGGCAAGTTGTCAGGAATATTTGTACCAATAATTATTAAAATCTGATATCTGGTTTTCAAGTTACAGTTGAAAATGTCAGGGATACTTTTGTGAGACACAGTGTAGTAAGTAATTGCACAAACAGAGTTCAGCGCAGCAGAATGAGAAAATCTAAAGCAAAAAAAATAGGAAAAAGATAGTTAGTGCAGACATACTCGCTGATAGTTTTGTTCCTTTGAGATCTGCTCAGCCTGGTCCAGCAGCTGACGTACTCTCAGCTGTAAGTCACTCAGCTTGTCCTTGGCTGCTATTTCCGTGTAGTCATTGGTCTGCTCGCCTACATCAATGCTCAGGTGCACACGCTGTGAAAGCAAACACACATTATGTGAATAAGTGAGTGAGTTGTTTCTTAATGACACATCAGGAGTATGCTAAAGGCTGTTTTGTGTTATAACAATGTTAACGGTGACTGATTACATCAACAAAACTAACGTGCAAAAATCAAAGGCTATTTACACCGTAGCTACAATAAAACGCATACCAAAAATTACGAATTCTTAGTTTTCACCATACTAACTATAAATGTTCTAGATGATGCTAGCAATGCTCTGCACTCTACAAGCCAATGCACTGTGCTCCTTCTGAATGCAAGTGCATAACAATAAACTATTTACAAACTGTGATAAGATACAATCAAACATAAGAAGTCTGACTTACAAAATACAGCAAAGTGTAAAAGTAAAGCAAAAAGTTAATAGCCTGAAAAAGTCAACAACAGAATCCAAGCTTTCAAAAAATGCTGAAGAGAGACTGTTAAAAAGTGACAAGATATGATGTACGTAGGCCTACCTGTTAGTCATCTGTGTTAGCAAGTCTGGATTAAAACCCAATTAGGATTTGCATGATAAAAATGTGGGGCACTCAGAAATTTTCTGACATTAATGCACAAAAAATTACTATACATTTAGCAATAAAACTATATGCAGTTTTGCTGTTATTATGTGATTTGAGATGTGGCTTTCTGAATTTGGAAGCCTTATATAACTTTGCATCAAGTTTAGTCAGAACTCATATCAGGGAATGTCATGCTGCACCAAATGACCTTTTAAATGATGCAACTTGCCATAAAGAGTCATGAAATGTCACAAAACGCCATGATGCAGTCCAACATTTTATGGGCTATAGACATCCTTTTTGTGAAGCCTTGTTTCAGCAAGCATGGCCAAATCTGCCTCTTGTGTGCCAAGCAACGAACTGTTTGAATGCCTCTTGTAAAAACATAAGTTCAAGAATATATGAGCTCGAGACTGAAATAGAGCCAACAGAATGTGTCAGACTCACAAGCTGAGCAGCGGAGAACCATGCGGTAGAGTTTGAGGCTATACAGATGATGTGTTCGCCGGCACTGTGGGACGTAAATGTGAACCGCCCTTCCATTGCATACATCTACAGACAGCATTCACACTGCAAAGCACTCTACACAATGTACACAAACAACTTAACACACTCACTGCCACATGCCTGTCACCTCCTCAGTAAGTGAGCATCAACATCAGCTTAAAAGTGGATCAACAACATTCAAAAAGCTGCTCTAAGATGAAACTAACAGCTAAGCATTTACTTCTTTTCTTCTTCAGGACGCCAATTGGTGTTACTTTGGTTACTTTGGCGGGTGACTCCATTGACATCACAGATAGGTTCCAATACAGTGAAAACCTGGCAGAATTCCTAATAACATATGCCCCCTCCCTCTATAAGCACCACCTGATGTGCTTGTCATGAGAACAACAACAAACAAACAAACAGGCAGATATGTTTGTTCACAACTGAAGCAGCTAAAATTTTTGCTATACAGAAGCTGCCATGTAATTGCGTATTAGCTACGGCACTGAATCAAGTAAGTCAATTACTAATAATAGCAACATAATTAACTCACATTAAAGAGTAAGTAATTAATATAGACTGTTACCGTAAATGAGAAGCAAAAATATCTGACCTAGGAACTTAAGCCTCATCTTAATCACAAGCCTGTAAATCACACTGTTTGCATGGGAGACAAAATATTGTTTCTAGATAAACCACATGCACATTTTTGGCTTTTAAGCACTGACAGCAGACGTTATCTTGATAAAATACAAGAATTAACTATGTGCATAATACAGTGCTGCAGTAAATAAGCAAATGAGAAACTCACTCGAGACATGAGAGTCTTCTCGTCAGGATCACGCACTTCAACGTGCATGCCAAGACCACCAGTTGTAGGCATGTATGAACGCTTGTCTTTATCAAACATCTCCACTTTGTATTTTCCTACAGCACGGCATCTATCGATGTAGACATTGAGATTATTGACTACAACAAAAAACAACTATAATCAAAAATAAAAATTGAAAGTTACTTATAGAAAAATCCGCTCCCAGTTAAGAAGTGATTTTTCTGCATTATGCGACCATACTGTAACAGCCTGCGCTCATAATTACACGTTACGTTCTCATACGTATCGAAAAAAACACTTATGGAGTAATGCAAACAACGGCTTACCAACAACCATCGTGTCGTCAGGAATATCTTCTATGAAACATTTCTTTTCAGTTTCGCCTATATGAAAGTATAATCCCGATGAAAGGCACAAAACAGACAGTAAAATAACAAATATATTCATTAAAACATCCATTTTCAAAACATCGACGTGGATACCGTAGAATATTAAACTTACAAAAAATTTCACATGCCTAATTGGCACGCAGTCCCCAATCTCCGAACGTAACTAAAACGTCCAGCAAATGTATTCAAAATACACGTGCTAATTGCTCGACGTTTGCTGGATCGTGTAAACGAGGTATTACTTACCGTAAGTCGCATCACAGTAGTAGGCCTATACCCCGGTATACCGGTAATAGGGAACGCGAGTGCGCGACGCGACCCTCGCAGTATGATAGCAGAAATTTTGCCATTTGCATGCAAAGTGCTGAGAGTGGGACATTGCGCTAATTAATCGAGTAGCCTATATTATATGATTAGGTCTAAGGCTACAAATTACAATACACTTCGCGCACTAGACTCAATTATATACCATCACCGTGGTAGCATCGCGCATTCAAAATCGCATTGTCTTTTTTTCTTTCAACACAATTTTTCATTTTAGGCCTATCCATTGATTACAATAAAAAAGCAATTTTCTTGCTTAGACTCTGATCCTAGTCTGTCCAATGATGGGCAATGGGCAATGCTATAGGCCTACCAGTCATGTCGATGCGTACCGGTGTTGACTTAACGCTAGATTTACAAAATGCTCGACTACGCTGTACCGGCAGTCGACTACTGTTGGCTCCGTGTACAAACGTAAAAACTTTTGAGTGGAAGCTGCAGACTGCAGTTGCTATGCGACGAATAGTGATGACGTAACTACAGCGCTACATCAACATTCAACACAGGAAGCAGATAGAGTATAGAAATGAGATAAAAGCGATCGAGCGGAACCTGTAACTGGCACTGGCAGCTGCATGGGGATAGACGCTGATTGACATGTCAGATGTGCGTATCGATCTGTGTAATAAAATAAGCCTATTATAATGTGCAACTGTAATACAGTAGTACGGCGCAGGCACTAACCATGTTTTTCTGCAGCGGTTTGGCCGCAATTTTGAATGCAAAGTTTTTGCCTGCTGCCATTACCCACGTGCGCTGAATTACAGTAGGTTTATCATAATCCTAGCGTTGACTGTAGCTTTCAATTTAGCAGCGTCACCGTAGCGTATTTGAGACTGCAGTGCATTCACTTGGAAAAATCGCTTTCTGTTCACGACCGGAAGTCGGACGCTGGCCTTCGGAATTCGGATAGGCCTATAGGTGGTACGATTGATCGGCCCACCTTAGCAATAGCTGGGTTTTTTTTATACTGTATAACGTGCACGCTCTTGCGTTTTGATATAAATGGTGGGACTGGGAATAAACGAATATGAATGAATATTAATTTGTGCTGCAGAGCTGCGAACTGGGTGATGTCGCGACTGGCATCCGGTCGCTGTATTCAGGGGACGGCCAAGTTGGAAGCGTCATTGCCGGCGGGTTTTCAGAACCAGCTGAACGAGGTCGTGCGAGCTGTGCTCCTAGGACAACCGACCGGCAAGATCCACTGCTTTATTGCTGACTTCCTCGACACGCAACTCGACCAGAGAACACAGCGAGAACTCAGTCAACAACCGGCCCCCGGTAAAGTCTCAACTCCACTCGCTTCGATTTATTGTACAACAAAACAACACGCCGTTCGACAACCTATATGCCGTAAAACAAGTCTAAAACACGTGGTAAGCAAGTGATCGAGTAATTACTTACTCATCAACGGTCAAACGCCATTAAAATAACAGAAAATAGGCCTACAACACAGCAAATTGCAAAATTGCAAGTTAATAAAATTTTTAAAAAATTAAAAAGAAGTTACGTGATTACTGTTCTGGTAAGCATGCTGATAGAGTATAGTCCAACAACACTCTCCAACAACACTGCATATCAAATCCAACGCTTACAAGAAATCCACAACATCTTGACATGTCAACACTCGAGATGTGATACAGCTTCGAGCTTGTTGTACGACTTGTTTAAGTCCTCAGGAAATCGAATCAAGTGGAGTTTGAGCCACTCAATAAGTTAGCTGTCACAGACGCAAAAAGTAAAACAACCACAAACCTAATTTTTAGTCCTCAGCAAAACACCAGCTTACACTTCGAGACCACGAATACGGAGCTAATGCATCGCGCGGTGTGCCTGCTGTATATCCGCTTTTGCTAATCTACTCATTGAGTCTACCCCTACCAACGTAGGGATGGCCAGGATGACCTGTGTGGCTGGTTATAGACAAAACGGTGTGACTACCGCTGCAATGCTGGGACGACGGCAATGTGGTAGTTTAAAGCAGGCCCGTCGAGAGCCACAGCGGGGCCCGGGGAAACATTCTTGCGGGGCCCCCAAACATTTTCAAGGGGTCCCTCTGGGAAGAAAATTTTTGAATTTTTCTTTTCAAAATGGTACATTCTAGCATACTTTATATTTCTTGCCGACTGCGGGGCCCCCAAACGTCACGGGGCTTGGGGTAGCTTACCCCCCACCCCACCCTCTCGACGGGCCTGGTTTTAAGCCTTTCAGTTGCTAAAGTCAAATCTTACAACATTTACTGTTATCATCCGGCTGTTATTCGTGGGTAGATTTCGAGCCAACATCGGCGGAACAACGACAGCCATCACCAATACCAGCCGTAGACATGAATGCTGTCCGGTCCTTAGACAGGTATGAACCTGCAGCCAGAGATGGACACGGGTCACTTTTGTCGACCCGCATGCGACCCGACCCGCCGACGTCTGACCCGCGACCCGACCCGACCCGGCTTTATAAAATTGCATTGCGTTATGCTGTTGTATGGTTGCAAAAACAATATAAAACCACTGTAGCAGTTTATCATTACTCTCCAAATCTCTAACACGCCAAACAAATCAGCATAATTCGCATCACTAGTCGTCGACGCAATACACAAACTAAGTAGTCAAAATTCACAAAAATCCCAGGCCTAAAAATGTCGATCACATGTCCTGTAAGAAATAACCGCGGCGTCGTGTGTTGGAGAAGTAGGCGGAGCAGATAGTTGCAATTTGCCAACAGACAATACAAATTTCACACACTGACAACGTCAACGCGAAGTATGACAGTGACTTAGCCTAATTTGCATTTGAACAGCATGTGCTACAGCGGCAGTCCATCCTTGGCCGGCTATCTGATGCTGTCATCGGTTAGCAGTAATATCTCATTATCCCCCCACTCTCGGTAAGCCGCCATCCTCGCCGCTCGCCCTCGCTACGTTCTGGCAGGTTTCACTCCGTGTAATTTGATTTTGATATGTCGCTATAGACTGGATGGTCAGCAGGCGCCGGACCAGCAGTCGTCCGTCCACTCAGCTGTCCACCAATAAATCTGTCAGTCTTGCTGCCTGGATGCTGTAGACTGATTAGCTGATACAAACATTAATGCCCCCCTTATATTGTTATGACGAAACAGCGCGTACTGCAGCAAACTTTAGTGAAATATAATGAAATATAATTCACAAAAAATTACGGTAAAGGCAAGTCTGACCCGAGACCCGACCCGATCCGCGGATGGGCCCGATCCGTGTCCATCTCTGACCTGCACTAGATACAGGTACAAGTCAGTGATATTTGACCTATATCAAAGTCAAACTTAAGTCGAATGAATTGACGTGAAGTCGAAGTCATAATTCAAGTCAAGTGATTTTGATTCAATTCAATTTAGCTTTTTTTAAAAAAAAACTTGTGAGTCAAACATTAAACTAATATAGATCTTACTATAATGCGCGGAAAGTTTGTTTGTTTGTCTGTCATCTGTCATACTTCTCTGGCGCTTTATGTGTTGCACGGTTGCGAACCCCAACCGCGGCGTTTGAGTCCTTGGGCCCTAGGTACATGTGCCTCATCCTTGCCCCACCTCTCCCCACCGGCAACCTTAAGGTGGAGGGTTTTGTTTTTTGGACGAACTGACCAATGGGCAAGCAGGTTGAGCTCAGTGGTCACCAACACCGTTAGACGGTGCCCACTGTAATGCATTTATAGTTTATATACTGCTTGCCCATCTGTCAAAAAAACTAAACCATGTCCGTTCAGTTCATTTCAGTAATTTTCAGTTACATCGCTCTTTAATGCTGTCGTTGTTGCTTGCTGACAGATCGACTCAGACGACGCTGCAGTACAATGCTCCCGTCGTCAGTCAACCCCGTCCTCCGAGCGTCAGCCCAGCACCAGACAAATGCACACAGACCGTCGACGTACCGCAGACTGCCAGCCACACCGACCCCCCATCACGTCACTGTACTCAAGACCCCGCAGTCTTGCACCGATCCGTCTACTCCGGCTGGAAGCCGCCTTCAGTCACCGACGAGCAGCCCGCGCAAGCCGAGCAGGAAAACCCTTTGCAGACATGATTATTTACTAGATATTCGGGTGTTTTAAAAAAATGTTTTCGCATGAATGTTTAAACGTGTTTTTAATGTTTTCTTTCATTTTTTGTTGTTAAAACGTGCAATACAAAATGGAAAACGTGCTGCAGTTCTGATTGCGAAATTGCGTTGAGTCTTTTCTTTAGCATAGGCTATCATTCAGACTAACTCAGTACTAATTTCCGTTGTTCGGTACAGTATGTTAATGCTTTTGTTTTGACTCTGACACTTGCAGTGACTCCGATAGTAAAATATGGCTAATTTATTGCGCATTGTGGTGCGTTTTCTTTTTTAAAATTATGTTAAAACATGTTTTATGATTTTTTGTTCACGATTTGGGATTTTAAAACTGTCCCAAGTAATACAAACTGCTGCTGTGTCCACCGCGGTGAGTCCAGTCACTCCAGGAAATAGTCAGAAAAAAAGATTTGGTAAATGCTTTGGCGCAAGTTAACGTCTCTAACATTTGTATGGAACTTGTAGGGCGAATGCGTGGATGAATCGGAGGAGGCGTCGTGCCAGACCCCGAGCGCGAGCGAGTGCGCTGAGACGTTCGAAGATTCAGCCGCCGCACCGGACGACACCCAGCGTCAGCTGATCGAGGCTCTGGGTCAGTGCCGCCAGCACATCGACGAGATCGACCGGGAAGCGGCGTGCATGGAACAGCTGCTATGTGAGCTGGTCTCCACGGCGCCTCAACGTCAGCATGTCCTCGACGCCGTGCAGAGACTCGACGGATTGCGACGTCGTATTAACAGCACGCAGGCACGAAGTCTTGTTACCACCGTCAACTCTGTTCCGTACGAACGCTATACGAACTTAACGATTGGGGATAAGTTCCGGAACTTTGTGAAATGGGTTCGATGTAACGAAACAACGACGGTTACTACTACTGAAGTAGTCAGTAGTTAAAATCTGAAAAAGTTTAAGGTGTACGTATACAGCTCTTTATGAAATGTCCGTCGCAAAGCTACGGAGCGTCGCCTGCCATGTGGGTCCACGGTGTTACCTACATGTCATTCTGCGGAGGTGAATGCGCCTTCCTTAACCCAAGCCATGCAAACCGGTATACTTGATTTGTCTACTACGGATGAATGGAAAGCTGGGTTGATTTCGGTGGTTCGTTCTAGTAGTTTGCCTGTTCGCAGACAGCCAGCTATCCAGCTTGATAAAGAGCAATCGAAAGTCTAACTCACGACCTCTTGGTCCAACGTTCTTATAACCGTTACGCTAATAAAATAACAGTATTTAAATACTATTGAAGTAGTTTGGAATTGGAAGTTAAATTTTCTGGTGTTGAAATAGTATTTATTATAAACGGGTCCTAAATAAACCGCCAAGTTAATGTTAACTTAGGATTTAGCAAGCTGATTAGTCAGCTGAAAGAAAACAGAAACCCGCTGTTAGACGTTTTTGGCGATTGCTAATTTTGGTAATGCAGCAGATTAAGCCAATTCAGCTGGCTTTTGGGCACACTATAGAATGATTATTCGTTTATTTGCATGCAGGAGTTGCTGGGTAACGTGGATACGATGATACGCACCAGTGAGCAGACGCAGCAGCAGCAGCCGGTGCAGCAACAGGCCGACGGTTCGGCGGCATCAAGGACCGAGTTGCTACAGCGTGAGTTGGGACGTCTCAACAGTCGACTCTGCTGCACGGTGCTGGCGTTGGAACGCGCCATGAGCAAAGCGATCTGTCGCGGAGCGCAGAGTGGCGTCGTCACCACGCGACTAGTTTCCTCTGACAAGGTGCGCGCCACAGACGTAAAAAAAGATTTTACGTTTTTAATGTTTTTTTCATTTTCTCAGCGTCATTTATTTCTTCAAAAAAAACGTTTAATAAGAATGTCCCCGTAACTTAAGAAGCATTTTTAAAACCACAGAAACGAAAAGTGGAGGTAGTTTATTAGTTAGTCTAGTAATGCTTCGTTTTATGACTTCACGGTTGAATTAAAATTGAATAGAGCCTGAAGTTCTCTCTGTCTGTCTCTAGTTCCAGATACAGTGCACCTAGCATTAGGCAGTAGGCAAAAGGTTAAACAAATTAGGGCTAACGTTATTTTATTTAACGTTTTTAAACGTTTAAAAAAATTTTAAACGTTTTACATCTGTGGTGCGCACAGTGTGCATCCCCTATGTTATAAATGCGACAAGACATACTAGGGCTGTACAAGTTGTATAAGTACTAGATCAAGATACTGCAGAGCTTGAGTGGTAAACGAGTTCGCAGTACGAGCTTATACCACTCCAGACAGTGCAGTATCGTACTTGAACCACGCTCAGATCACATGACTAGGCCTACACCGTGGTTGACGCACGACTGCAGCGGAAAATTGCGAAAACAGTAGGCCACTTGCGCAAGCAGAGTGTGGTTCAAACATAGGCCTATAGATGTATGCCTAGTAAGATTAGAATTTATTTCTTTTCGTTATATGTGCGAAACAGTGTGCCGTATTTCGCTAGTTTTGAGAGTCTATACAAGCTGTTAAGCGTAATGTTATTAACCGCTGATTTCACCAAATTTTCGAAGTGTTTTCAATTTTACACAGGCTCAAGTTAAAGGTCAGCTGTTAAGGCGTGTTCAAAACGACGCAGATACAATTAATGAATTAAAATAAAATGATATAGTTATGCTGTTTTCAATGTTTCATGTTAGGAGCTTTGCCGACCGGCTCGTCGGTTCTGATATACTGTCAGCAACTGCAACAGCTCTTGTTTCTGAGCAAATTAAATGATATGATTTGAAGGTGGACCAGCTATGCTGCGCTAGCGGACTGCAGGCACCGCCGGCCCGACACAGCGCCACAAGCCAGCAGCAGCAACCCGCCAGCATCTCACAGT
>Ga0209671_1008097_pt1 | contig 10983 bp, 7 predicted proteins | sample WorMetHERISLAND2_2_FD_187401 | JGI IMG/M metagenome (GOLD analysis project Ga0209671, IMG submission 187401) | Marine gutless worms symbiont microbial communities from Max Planck institute for Marine Microbiology, Germany - Olavius geniculatus... | ecosystem: Host-associated > Annelida >...
AGGTTACTGTTAATCACTAATAGGAAGTCGTACACTGGCTCTCGATTGGCGCCGAATTTAATAACACTGAATGACCTTGAACGTCAAAATAAGGGGTTTTATGGCTTTTTGGCGATTTTGGGCTGCAACACAAGTCTATATTATTCACAAGGTGGCGCCACGGAACTATCGTTATGCGATCCAAATAGAGAATTTGGTATTTATATATTAACTTAGCGTAAACACCCTAATTTTTAGCGAAACTACTGAACCGGAACTGCTATAGGCTTTCGCGCGTCTCGTGAGCATTATCTCAAATTTCTTGTATTATTTTGTATGAACTGTTTGAACATGACACTACTGGCTGCAGATTTGACTTCTACGAGTCCGGCGTCGATAGATTGTTCTGCCATATTTTGTAGCTGCCAGAGACCGTGGACACGGTGCTGCGAAGAGCAGCCAGAAATTATTGGAACACCACTGCCGCCAAGCTGACGGTTGACTTCGTTCAACTCAAAGTATGTTTCATGTGCAGTCAGTTTTTTATAACAAAAACGTAGACCGTTTAGGCGTACGTTGCTATAGCAAACTTTTTTGCTTTATCGCAATGGTGAAAATTCCGAAATTTGGTCCTGTGACCTTGACCTTTAACATATGACCTTAATATTCAATAGAATTCTAGATGTTTAATAAATTTATGTCGAGATACATGTTTGTGCAAAATTTCGTCAAGCTAAGTGCATGCATCAGTTCATGAGTTAGCCTAGCAGCTTAGGCCTATAGTGCTAACAAAGAAACCGAGAGACAAAAAAAACTTAGCGACGATGCTGAAAGCGATAGGCCTGTCGTACGTCGCTAAACTGCGAACAGTAATAGCCTAATAGCAGACATAAATTTTTTGTTACTCGGGTCTAAAAGCCTGGATACGTCTTGATCTCTGAGTGTGAGTCTCAAGACCAAAACCATCAAGACGTCTCGAGGCTATCTCATTCCTCAACTCGACGTACATTGTTATACCCCGTTTACACAATCGAGCAAACATCGAGCTGGCTCGAGCTAACATATAGCAGCTCGTCGAGCCAGCTTGATCGTGTAAACGGGGTATTACTAAACCTAAGCCGGGAGTTACAGAGGGAAAGACAGACGGAGATGTGCGTCCTGCAGCCATCGCAACGGTCGGAGGCCGCTTAACCAACTGCCTGACTGTTAGTACGCAAAAAAATTAATTTGATTAATGCTAAGTAATCCATTGTATAAATTGCCGCTAGCGTATTGCGGTACAATTGTTACGATACGATTAACAATTTACAACATCGACAATGAGCAGCGAGCACCACGCATATCCAACAGATGAGAAGGCTTAGGCCTACTCAATAATGATGACCGCGACCGTTGTATAGCCTATGACGCAGATCTATAAAATTGTATAAATATAGACGTATATACTATACAGGCCCCATAGTTGTATGTTGTCGGCCATTCTTGTCCGCCAATTGCGAGTCTCTCTGGAGTTCATTAATGCAGTGCCGATCAAGAACGCTGTGTATTTATACACACGGGTGTTATAGCGTTGACATATCCACTAATATCGTCGTCATCATCATCATTTGTTGCAGCTGATCGTCAGCGACCATGCAGGAGTGCTGTTCGCGTGGTACCACTGCGCAACACTCACTTAATGTCATGTTGATCTGTCGCTCCGTGCAGTCGTCATCGCATTGCGCCAGATAGATCAACTCTGTCCGTCAGATCTTTCAAACCTAGTTTGTCAGTCACCGCCGGCGGCTCTGCTGAAACAAGGCCAAGTATAGGACTACGCGGCTTGAACATCAGTGACCTACTGTTCATTGTAGTCGACAAACGAAACATTTCCGGTTTTTGGCGCCAATCTATAAACCAAGAAACGAACAGTCATTTTACGACATTATCTCTGCATCGCGATACCCGGACCTACTCATCTTACACTTCTCTGGCGAGTTCCTAGAAGTAATACTTGGGCATTTGTTTGTACCACGTTAAACAACTCTATGATAAAGGCGATGACGATAATGATGATTAAAATCACAAATACAGAAGTATTGAACTAACAAATAAGCAACGCGTATAATCACCAGAATTCGGCGCTGCTAAAACGTCAAGAACATAAAACACTTGACGCCGTTTCAAAAGCGCATATAGGCCTACAGGCTAAAAAACCAAAGCGTCGCTAAACTATAAGTTATGCTATTAAGTTATGCTACTCGATCGTTGCAACTGGCGTGGTCGAGGCAGTGATTCGATGCGGCTTAGAGGCTATGTGGCTTTTGTCCCTTTGCCGTTTCGACCCCTGGCTTTTTCGACCCTTGGCTCTTTCGCCCCCTGGCTGATTCGCCCCGTCGCTTTAGACTATTCGCCCCCTGGCTCGTTCGCCTTTTGACTTGTTCGCTCTCTTGCTGATTCGTCCCCTCAGCTTGGACGATTCGCCTTCCGTTAAGTAAGATATTGGTCTAATGTAGACTAATTTTTTCTGTTTTGTTTTTGAAACGGCAACGGGGCGAAAAAGCCATAATTCGCTTAGAGTCTGCAAATTAACCTCAAAAGTCAAAGCATCACGGAACTATTGAGAACTTAAGACTGTATGACAGCGTGCATTGCTGTTCTGTGCAGTTTAACTGCTGCCGAGTATCTACCGCGCCAGCGTCACACAACTTCAATCAGTCTCTGGGTCGCTCTACGCCAGTCTGTGAGGAGGAGATACAGTTTGAGGTCAGACAGAACTACAGCAAGTTGTTCTCCTGTTCTCTAAATACATATCGCACTGCTGTCCGTTAGCTCAAGTTCTGTTATGTGTTTTATGATAATATTGTTCTATAGTTTTTTTTATTTTGCGGCGCTATGTGCTATATAGAACGTCGGGTAATATTTTCGTACGGTATCAGACATGACGAAGATGTGATCATGATGACGCAATTTAAAGATCCGGTCCGTCCCTTAAAAAGTACACTCTCCTTAAAAAGTTATTATTTTACTGCTGGCTCACCCAGCGTGAAAACAGTTGCAGATAGGCACAGAACTGATGTTGCTTATTATAACAAGCACTAGTGACGAGCTTTTTAAGGGTATCAACAATGATGACCTTGAACGACCATGAATTCTTCAAATAAGGGGTTTTAGTGATTTTTTTGCGATTGTGGGCTGCGACACACATTTTAAAAGTAAATTGCGCCGAAATGGCTGAAGATAGACTAATACAATCTGCACATGAAATTTTCATTATTATTTTATTTATTATTTTCGTTATTAGACCTAAACATTGTTGGGGTCCGCAGTTCGCAGAACGTGTATATTATAGCACGAATTTGTACGAACTCAAATGCAAATACTGTAACTATACTAAACATTATTAACCACGATTCTCGTCAAAATGTCATAGGCCTTATTGATTTCTCTTACATTATACATCAGAACATCAGCTGTTTGTATGCAACAGATTAATATGTGCATGGACTGCATATGGACATAGACATGAAACTCACTGCCGAGACAATATATTATTAAACCGCGTGATACAACGTATGCAGCTCATTGGATACTTTTTGGCGATGGTGCTTTATGTAAATTCACGTTTTACGTATTTATTCATTTACTTTATGTATATTGTAAGTTTTGCCAGTTTTGCCTAATCAGAAGCGGTGGTTTGTAAGCTATTGGTGACTGATTGTGTTGTTATTTTGTAGCGTTGCGTCGATCAGGCGGTGGATTATTACACTGGCGTACAGCGCACCTTCGCCGCCATTGCCGTCACTATCGCCTGCGTCTCCGTCCGTATTCAATTATCTCTTTTTGACGTACACTTTTCCGTATGAACATTTAAAGGTGGTGTATAGCTCTTTATAGAAAACCCATCGCAAAGCTATACGGAGCGTCGCCTACCACGGGAATCACACATGCACCCGACCCGGCACAGGTAAACGCGCCCCGCCTTAACCCCAGGCAGAGAGGCTGTTACTCGATTTACCTACTCCAGAGGAATGAAAAGCTGAGTTGACCTTAGTGTTGATTATGTATCTAAATGGTTTACCTTTTCACAGACAGTCACTCATACAGGTAATAACCACTCGGTAGCTACCTGATCGGGAGTCGTACCTACTACCTCTCTATCGTAAGTCCGACAGCCTACCGTTACACTACCAAGACACCTTTATTGATAGTCCGCCAGTGAGTGAAATAAAATGCTAGAAAGTTGTGTATTTTGTCGTGTTTTGTAATTGCACTGCTGAAGTGAGTTGTTAATCGGAGAAGAAGCAGGCGATTTATGTTTTTCCCTCTGCCATTGAAAAATTAGTAGCCATGCACCACGATTACGTACCGTCCGCCGCAGCGAAACGACAGCCGTTCCGACGAGGGCATCACCGGTTGCCGAAGCGTCAGCAGATTAACTAAAAAGGAAAGGTTGTAATTTGATTACGAGTAATTTACATAACTTATTCCTTTAAGTCACCGTTACCTCCAATACACCAAGGCTTATGTTAAAGAAAAAAGTTGAAAATATTTCGTTATTTATTTTTTGTTAATTTGTCTCTAGCAAAATCTGCAAATGTTTCTGACAAATTTTCATGACACGTGTGCTTATTGTACAAAAACAATATATATTTGGTAACTATTTACAGTATGTGTATCTGTTATCAGTATGCATTACTGTTTTTTTTCTTTTTTTTCTTTGTTCCTTTTTTTGTGATGCTATCGAATTTTTCGATGAATAAAGTTGATTATTACTGTGCGTGTTCAGCTTGTGGGCATCATTCTGTCGATCGTGCTGTGTCTGGCAGTGAGAGAGCAGCAGCAGCAGCAGCAACTGCTCAGTGAGGATGCGGAAAAGACTGACGATGCTGACAGCGCGTCGTTGGATAAGAGCGGCAGTCACAAACCCGCGCCCGACGTCGAAAAACCCGCCGAATAAACCACGACACGGGGAGCAGCGTCGTGCCCACTTTTAATTGTGGGTTGTTTATAAATAATTTCGGAAACTCTTCTTCTTGTCCAAATCATTTCGTCAAAAAGTGCAGAATGCGGGATGAAAAGCCTCCTTTCTGAGAAAATTTCCTAGCAAAATTGAAATTTTGAACGCATATAATTTTTTTGTCAGAAATCTGCAGAGTCTGCCTAAAAGCTGCCACTGCGTGCTTCGTTTACTTTCTTCTAAGCCACGACGCCGCTAATTACGGTCCTGCTTGTAGCTTGTGACTGTCGATGACGATGACGATGACGGCGCTTTTGGTTGTTGTCTCTGCTGAGTGTAGGCTATACGTCGCTATTCTGTTATTATGATCCATGATGGGCCAAAAACGACTTTTTCCTGAGCGTTAATTGATGACAACTTAACGACGGTTAAAGGTAGAAAAGCCAAAAGTTTCGGAATTTTGCCTATAAACAGTGAGTGTTCACAATGTCGGCTACGAAGTTTTGTTGACAATACAGAGGTTAGGACGAACGTCAATGCCCCGAGCAGTGATGTACGTGACGTTTAGTGGAGCGTACAACTGCTTATAGTCATGTTGACTTATACCCCGTTTACATGATCAAGCAATCATCAAGCATACATCGAGCAATTGGAGCACACGTCGTGCACACGTGTGCATTTTGAATGCATTTGCTGGATGTTTGGTCGATGATTGCTCGATGTTTGCTTGATCGTGTAAACGGGGTATTAGACTGTTGACGCTTTGCTTTGTCGACCATAACACCCTCAGCATTTTCACTGTTTTCGTAATATCTAACTAGTACGAAAAGGGTTGTACAGTATTTGTAGCATACCTACGTTACGCATATTATGATAGAATATCATAGGCCTAATGTTTGATTATGTTTCTTAGAGCTGCTATACAATGACAGTTTCTAACAGCAAACATAATAACAATAAATGCAGTATAGGCTTAACGTGAACGTGTTTAAAATACTTAAGTCTTTGTGCTAATTTTATTCAATTTTTATTCTTTTTTTGTTGAATTTTTTTTAGTCTGTGCGGTAGACTAAGCTGGCTGCTGGTCATTTTTGAAATTATTTAAGGCCCTTATTGTTGAAATTTTTTATTTACTGTCGCTTAGTAGGCCTATTTTATCTGTCAGTCGCCGACAAAGACAGCGTAGGCCTAAATAATTTTTATGCATTACACCATTAGACCATTGAGTGCCTTTTACGCTGTACGTTGTCGTACAGCGAGGCCTTCAGGGTTATACGGCCGACAAGACTAAAATCAACAAGGAAGCTTAACTACGCCGCCCTAGAGTAAAACGTTCGGCCTAGCCTATTTTGATAGGCGCCACTGCAAGGCTTCAACATTATTTTCAGCTTTAACGAATAGCACAGTCGGCGTATAAGCCTATAATCTAACTTACATTACAACGTACGAACGACGTAGACATGCCGTAGATTGAGACTGTGGATCACAATATTGAGATTCGAAAGGTTAACTGGCACAGCCATGACAGTGAGTTTCTGACATCGTCTGTCTAGTTATTTACGCGTATGCAGGCTAGCTTATAATGGCACAGCACATTACCGTAATAGCCGCGGCAATACCCAAAACCTTTTTAAAACTCTTGCAGTTTTTTTTCCTGCATACAGTTGTAGACTGCAGTCGACAGCTTATTGTACATGTACGTTCATAGCGCAAGTCCATTATAAAATCCGACCGACTAAAAAATTCGGGATAGGCCTAGGCCTAGTGCTTATTGCAAGATCAACTCATTCAATTAATGGCAATTACGGTCAGTGTCAGATCGAAGCAACAACTTCGGAAAGTGTAATACCATTAAGTAAAGTACCAAGTTTTGTGCTGCATTGGCAGTGCTAGTAGAATCATTGTGGGTTTACACGAGCGCGAGGAACTTAGCATATCGGAAATTTCTGTAACTGCGTTTCGTTTGTTTGTTCATTGCAAGGATGTTCATGGGTTAAAAGTCACGAATTATAATTTGTCAACACAGTAGGCCTAATGCGAGAGCACAACCTATAGCTGTAGTCGTATACGCATTTAGGCCTACATTTTATTCAGCAAACAAGATAATGTTCATATGAACACGGAGTCTGTCCAATGCATTTCGACAGTTGACCGTATATGTTCGTGTAAATATAATCAGTGAGCTGTTTAGACCGGTAGAAAAAAATCAAACAGTTTAATTTCAAATTGTACAGCAGCAATGATCCTTTCAGCCTTCTGTATTATTTTAACTGAACAATAAACATTGTCAGTTACGAGACCATTCGATTCGTCACCAGCGCTTTACTATAAAAGGTCCATCGTCACCATGCGTCTATCTTGCACCGTTATGGAGATATGGCGCCTCAAAGATAATGGGGTCACGAGTTTGACTTTTTTGGGTCACGGGCGTCATCGGTCACGTGACCATTCGACTCCCGAGGGTCGACTTCCTATGGGTAATCCATAGTGGCCATGCGTCTATCTTGCACCGTTATGGAGATATGGCGCCTCAAATATTGGATGCATGGACGGAAAGAATGACGGAAGAAGGGAAAGAGAAAGAACTAGAAATTACGTTATGTGGAACGAAGTATCTGTCCCATTGCCACGCTATATAGCCTAGCAGCTGCGTATAAGGGGGGTAGGTGCAAACAGGGCACAATTATCTTTCACAGGGGCCGAGTTGTATTCAATTTTGTCCCAAAATTTGTTGCCATGACAACACAGGTCGGAGGCGAAAAATTTAAATGACGCCATCGGATATTCCGGGCCCGAAAATAGGGGGTAGGTGCAAACAAGGCGCAATTATTTTTCACGGGGGCTGAGTTATAGTCAATTTTTGTCACAAAATTCGTTGTCATGGCAACAGGGGTCGGCAAAGAAAAAATTGTAATGACACCATCGTATAGCCCAGACCCGAAAATAGGGGGTAGGTAAACATAGCGCGCAATTATCTTTTACGGGGATTGCGTTATACCGCTTTGAAATCCCCATAGGCCGTAATGCAAATTTTTAAAAATTTGGCGTAAAATAGGGGAAGGAGTTATCAGATTTTTTTTATCCCAAACAAACTCGATCTTACTTTTTAGGCCCCGAATCACTGTGCAAAATGTCATCAAAATTGAATCAAAATTGCCGCCGTAGGAGTGTTTACAGACAGACTGACAGAATGACAGTGTGACACAAGTGATTTTATAATCTGTCTCATGCTATGTTATAGCAGTGGGACAGATAAAAATGGAGGAGAAGGGAGTGGAAAAGGAAAGTGAAAGGGAAAAAAGAGAAAGGGGAAGGAAAAAAGGAATGAAAGGTAAAGGGAAGGGGAAGAGAAAGGGAAAGTGGAAGGGAAACTAAAAAAGTGGAAGGGGAGATGGTAAAAGATGCGAGAAGGGAAAGAAAAAGCGAAATGAGAAAGGGTAAGAAAAAGGGGAAACGGAAGGAAAAAAGAAGAGATAGGGGAAGGAAAAGAGGAAAGGAGGAAAGTGAAAGGAAAGGGGAAGGGAAAGTAAAGGAAAGGGGAAGCGAAAGGTAAAGGGAAGGGGAAGCGGAAAGGAAAGAGGAAAGGAAAACGGAAGGTAAAGGAAAAAGGGGAAAAGGAAAGGGCAAGGGAAAAGGGAAGGGAAAGGAAAAAGGAATTGAAAAGGTTAAGGGAAAAGGGAAGGAAGATGAGAAAAGGAAAAAGGAAAGGGGAAGTAGAAGGGAAAGGAGAAGGGGAAAGGAAATGGGGAGGAAAAAAGAAGGTGGAAGGAAAATAGGCCTAGCTTAAGAAAAGTTGGACGCACGCACAGACGCATGGACACTGAGGTGATTTTATACTCTGTCCAATGCTGACAGACAATAAACTGACTGGTTGACTGATTCATTGATTACGTGATCAATTCTCATATTTTTGCAGCTCATTATTTTATGGCACTGAATAGCCTATTTTGTGCTGATGTGCCGTTCAGAAACTACTCACTCACACTTTTGCAGCCCAGCTATGGGCCAAAGTGAAAAGTCCTCAAATGGGTTTCGATTAGCACACCAAGTGGTTAACACAGAAATAATTCATCAAGTTTCATATTATATTTTATAACTTGATCGAATATTAACGGATTTTTAAGTTTCATGAAGAAACAATCAACAGTAAACCGACCGCATTTTATGATGCTTACTTCAAAATCTTGGCATACGTCTGCGTCAGGTTGTTTTCCAAACAATAATTCATACACGTGTAGGAAAAGTAGCGGCCTCTAAGCCGAGTCAATGTTGTACTGCGACGCAGACAAATGACAACGAGTTGCGGCAAGTAGCACGCAATGGAGCTGACAAGGCGATGATCGACGTGATGCGGTCTACAGATGATGCTGACACGCGACCGCAGCAAACAGCAGCAGACGAGCGGCAGCGCGCCATGTCTGCGGGTAACTCGCCAGCACCCACTTCCAGACGACGAAGTCGTTTGTCCGTCATCGCGTCTGTCGTATCTCAACGTAAGTCTTCAGTTTTATGAAAGTCTAGTAGTCTTACGAGCAGGTCCTACATTGTTATAGGCCTGCAAGTTGTCTTTACGATGGAAAATTCCTAGTGAGGCACGGGAGGTGAAAAAAGCGCTGGAACACCAGGATTTGACTATGCATGAAAGATACTATAACGACGGCAAAATAACATTACACTTAGAAAAAATGCAGTATATCTGCTGACAAACTGATTAGGCTATGCTGTGCTATAAACTTAACGTGTTTCGTGCTATTTATTGCAGAATTCAGACGTTCATATAATTGTTGCGGTTCCGACGTGAAAGTATGGGACGCCAACATCGACGGAAGGACGGTCAGATGCGCGAAAATCCACAACGCGACGTCGCTGACGAAAACTGGAACCGACGTGTGGTTGAGACTCGTTAATGTTCGACGACTCGACATCGAAGATCCGCAGCGGACGCTGCAAACAGTTCCCAAGCAGCTGTATTTCGAGCTGCCAAATCTGGAATCACTGACAGTGACATGGACCCAGATCAGATCCCTTCCACCGAGCGTATTCCAGCTACCGCTGACTACGCTGCATCTGCAGAGAAATCAGATCAAGTCGCTGGACGGTCTGGAACAAGTGACGCGGCTGACTGTTCTCGACGTCAGCCATAACATGCTGGAAACTCTCCCGGATGTCTTTGTCCACTTGACAAGTCTGGAGGTGCTGAATGTTTCCGGCAACAGGATCGCGGAACTGCGGACAGCATCGGGTCAGCGCGGCGTTTGACCGAGCTCAACTGTTCTCACAATCGACTGTCGTCTCTGCCGAACTCGCTCGGTAACGCCAGTCAGCTCGCCATACTGGACGTGAGCAGCAATCAGCTGGCCGGACTGCCGGTCGGAGTGGGCAACCTGAGCGGTCTGAGAGACATGCGCGCTTGGAGCAACTCGCTGTGCTCACTGCCATACACGTTCAGACAGCTGCAGCGACTCGCCTCACTGACGCTCCGCAGCAACAAGTTCGAGCACGTCCCGTCACAACTGTCCAGCCTCGCAGCGCTCGAACATCTCAACATGGCCGACAACCGGTTAGCACACATGGACGAGTCGATCCCGGCGCTCAAGTACCTCGTGTTGGATGACAACGACTTCGTACAGATCGACTCCGGAATCGTTCGCTGCGCCGGTCTCCACCTGCTGTCACTGAAACGAAACCGTCTTGGACACATATCGCAGGACATCGGCCAGCTGATCAGCCTCCGATCACTTTTCCTGTCTGACAATCCTATCGTTTGCATTCCGGTTGAACTGGGCCAGTTGTCCCAGCTCCTGCGTCTCAGTCTAAGCTCCACAAACATACAGACCGTCCCTCTCGCCGTTGCCTGCTTGCCAAGCCTCCAGGCTATTGAACTAGAAGATTGCACTGAGCTCGACAGTCAGCTGAGCAATGCCTACAAGACGAACGGACGTGCTGGTCTAAAGGACTACCTCAAACGACAGGCAAGCACTGAGACATCTCAGAGCGTCAATGTTGCGTCAAATTGCGTGGATCTCCGAGCAAACTCGAAGCGGTGTGTTCGAACGGTGGCGACC
>Ga0209671_1008099_pt1 | contig 10980 bp, 9 predicted proteins | sample WorMetHERISLAND2_2_FD_187401 | JGI IMG/M metagenome (GOLD analysis project Ga0209671, IMG submission 187401) | Marine gutless worms symbiont microbial communities from Max Planck institute for Marine Microbiology, Germany - Olavius geniculatus... | ecosystem: Host-associated > Annelida >...
GGTATTAATAGAGCAATATGTAAACGACAGAGGCCTTGGTCGGGGGTCAAGGGAGCAAAGCCCCCCTGAAGTTGAAACACGTCTAGCTTTTGGGCGTTCAATGGAAGCCACAAATTTGCCTGCTTTTTAATACTTGGGATGCGAAAAATCACAGTTATCTGCAGTCTGCATGACCCAAGATCATTTTCCCTGACTTTTCAAAAATAGCATTTCCCCTTACATTTCCCTGACTTTCCACGACAACAAAAATTCCCTGACATTTTCCAGTTTTCCCTGACCTACAGGTCAGAGAACCCTGTATACAAATAGTGACTGGCGTCGAGGTCACCGGTGAAAATTTTATCCCCGAAATTCATAAAACGTTGCCTCAAGATCGAAGATCGATGGCAATAGTAATGTCCGATCAACGTAAACGTAGTTGCGTTTGTCCTATGCCGGGGCCGCCCGCTTCGTCAGGCACACACTTACATTATTAAGTTACCACTTTATCTTGTAGCTTAAAGTTTACCAAAAAACTCTGTTATTACGTTCTCTATCAAACCCGAGGCTACCAATCAGTCTCAGCGTGTCGTGTTGATGGCTCGACAGCTACATGTATATGCAAGTTCTAACTTGTGTCCTGTTTTATAGATGTGCGCTAGGCCGACTGTGAGTGTAGCCTATACACAGTGATAATAAGTTTACATGTGTCACAGTTCGAGTAGCTGCGATGGTACCGGTAACTAACTCTGCCCACACCCGGGGCAATGGCTTCCCTGCCGGCACGCTCAGGTGACTGCAGTGCACAGTTGGGGCACGGCGTGCGCCAGCCATCGTTGGCTCAAGAGCCTCAGATAGGCCTACAATATGAAATATTTAATAACGGGAATATGTCTAGTACACAGGTTAAATAGCAGCGGCTGAGCTGTGTCTACCGTACGAAATCTAATAGGTCAATAAACAACATAATTTAAAATAGAATTGAGAAGCAAGAAGTGAATCTGTAGCCAAAAAAATAGTGACCTGCAAAATGCCTTGTGAGCGCAAGTTTTGCAACAGATTAAATGTTAAATTTAAACAAGTTCGCCACGCCATATACCGACATGCACAGGGTGGGCCAAAAATGGCACCATTTATTGTACGCTTCATAACTTCACCAAATATTAACCGATTTTCAAAATGCTTTCACTGTCAGAATCAGGAGACAATTTGTAATGAAACTGTCGCTATAGATCCACCACACCTCAAGTGTGTCGCTACACTACCTAGTGAAATGTCAAATGACGCACTCAAGGCGGCGACGCCACTGACCAGTTGCATGATCAACGTTGATCGAGTCTGGCATGTGGTCCTCAAACAACCCGGTCAGTTATGCTGTTCGGGATGCCCTTCAACAGACGACCTATCAATGTTGACGATTCACGACAGTCAGCCGGCTAGAGAAAGCCGTTGTCGCTGAGCGGGGCAGTGCCGCAGCGTTTGGTTTATCGCGTCATTGGTCAGTGGCGTCGCCGCCGGCATCGATGCGTCGTCCAGCAGCAAGGAGGACACATTGAAAATTTGATGTAAAAACTGTGAGATGTGATTTTTTTAGACAATAACTGAGACAACAAACACGTTGTTTCTGTTGTTAATTTCTTAAAATGTGTTGTTACAAAAGTCGTCTTGTTTTTAATTGTTATTCTTAAGACACTGACATTTCACAAAGTAGTGTAGTGACACACTTAGGGTGTGGTGGGGTGTATAATGACGGTTTTATTGCAAGTTATCTCCTGATTCTGACAGTAAAATTATTTTCAAAATCAGTTAACATTGGTGAAGTTACGAGGCGTACAAAAAATGGTGCCATTTTTGGCCCACGGCCGTCGGTCTAATGCCCAATGCGCATCAGTTTACCTGCCCACTTACCCGGCGCATACACAGGGTGCAACAAAAAAGTGGACCCCTAAAGTTTTACGCTGTTTTCTCATCAACCGTTTGGAAATTTAATTTGAAATCTTACAGATTTATTTACTAAAACCATCTACATCTAACAGCTAAGTAAAATTTGATTCTTTTGAAAAACGACGAAGTTACAGACTTTTAACATGACCGCCTACCGATTTTTCAGCATTCAAAAATGTTCCGGCTACAACACAAATTTAATAACATCTTTGAAACAACACAGTTAAATGACCGCCTACCGATTTTTCAACATTCAAAAATGTTCTGGCTACAACACAAATTTAATAACATCTTTGAAACAACACAGTTAAATAATGATCAAATGCCAGAATTCTATTGTCACCGCGAATGTTCGAAGTGTTCTCCACCAGCTCATTTTCTGAAGGTTTTCGATTTTTTGATGTTTGGTGACACACCTATTTTGGTTTTGTGAATATGTTTCGTGCGACCGAATCACACTGGTAGTGCAAACAATCTAGATCAGATTAACTCACTGCCTCGGTGTATGAAAAGGATACAATCAACGGCGGCTGCGTGCTTTGAAAGTGCTATTGCCACCCACTGTGAAAATCTTAAAAGGCGAAGCTCCTTCCTTCCTGAAGTCAAGAACAAAAAAAGACGATATCCCAAAAGCTGAATAGTTATTGCATTGCAATTGCGAAGGTTTCCCGACGAAATTATTAAAAATCTCAGCCCAAAAGTGGTCTCACTTCAGCAAAAAATCCGCTAAGCTCTAATTGTTGTGGATTTAAAACCAGGGTAACTGCTAACAATCTTAACTGAAATATTCGAAAAATTGAGCAAATTACACACAACACGACTAATAGGAATGCTAGCTAGCTACAGCTAAACAATCAGTGTAGTACGTCTGCTTAACAACTTTTTGACGTGAATAAATGACAAAATGACAGACTCATAACAAACATGTGTAATCTAATAAACTTTTCAATGAAGTAATTGAATGTTACGACTCGTGACAATATTTTCCACTATGCACAAGTGAGGAATGCAATCAAAACGTGTAAATGCAGAATTATTAACTGTGGCAAATTACTGTCCAAACCAAACACAGCACTGATGTTCATTTGAACAAGTGTTGTAACACAGTCATGACTAGACTGCAGATGCTTTGGTTGCAGCAAGACAGCCAAAATTGCAGGTCATAAAGATCTAAATTTGCCAGACTGATTTGCAGAACCCGACACAAAAATACAGGCCATCAACGACGGCACAAAACTCAAAAGAAAAATGTAGATTCTCGGCATTTAGGCTGCTGTATCGGTATCTGTGAAACAGCCAGCAGTCAGTGGTCCTTCATTTCATGAGCGTAGAGTATCAGTATCCTTCGAACTCAGGCCAAGCAAACTTTTTATGGCCGTTAGAATGGTTACCGAACTTATTCCATTTCCAATCTAGAGTTTCCAAACATATTAACCACAGTGCCGCAAAAAACAAAGCAAAGCACATACTATGTACAGTGAAACACAATTGGTATTAGAATTTTATACCGCCTCTAGAAACAAATTTCGGCTTAAGCATCTGTTGCACTTTCAGCTAACCTATCTCAGTCAATGTACATGGCAATTAAAACCGTTGCGATCGGCAGTCACTTGCATATGTTATGGCATGGCTCATAAAAATCTACGGTGACATACTGCTTATGAACTCCAGAATCTCTGGTCATAACTTAAATAACTAGAAATTTGGGGCAAAGCCCAACGTGAGTCCGCCCGGCGCCTAAGTATTTTGATAAGTCCGATGGGAGAAAAATTTATGGGGGTGAAATTCCCCTGGGGGCAAAGTCACGTGGCCCGAACTCAAATGCATTAGTATACGCAGAATGCCCAATGTCGACTTAGGATAGGTCAACATGTGTGCCTACAACTTTTTTGTTAGTGGACTAAAGTTCACCATTTTTTTGTTCGACGGGGGATGAATCGCCGTTGATAACACCATTTACCACTTGTCAATATATTGATGCGTTCCAGAGATATTTGCGGTCAAAGTTGAAAGTTTTCTTACATCGTACCAAATTTTGGACGTTTTTGCCCTCCAAAATTTTAAAGGGACAATGCCCCCAAAAGTTGTACCGCATTATCACCCCAACCTAGAGACACGTCAAGTGGCAAAGTATCATGTGGCCACTCCCACTACCCCCAAAGTTATAGGCGTGCACTTGCTGAAATTTAAGCCAATTTTTGACACCCCTTTGAAAAAAATGTAAGAGGGGCCCCCATCCCCAGTGCAACGTGCGCTAGTAAGACTTGGTCATTCTCTAGCGCGTGTAAAAATTTGGGGATGTAGCACCTCTTAGGGCCAAAATATGGCCTCTGGAAAAGTCGATTTGGGTGGGTATGATTCCACATTGAGATCTCCACAATTAGTGGACCAAAGTTCACCGGACTTTTCTTGCGGAACGCGGGAGGAATCGCGGTCAATCAAGTACTTGGCCGATTTTGAGTATCTTGATCCGTTCCAGAGATATTGGCCGTCGAAGTTAGAAGTCAACCGAAATCGGACCAAATTTTGCATGTTTTTGGCGCCTAAATTTTTTTTGGGAAGGCCCCCTCAAAAACGGAGCTCGATCTCGTGAGGGAAAAATAAGAAATAAACAGCCGCAAAAGAAGCAGCTCCAAAAGTTATCGCATCCAGGCGGACGAATAAAAACTTAACAACAAAATATACAGGATGGTCCAAAAAACGGCACAAAGTTAATATCACCATAATTTTGCAACCATATGTCATAGAGTCCTGTGGTTTTCAGCAAAATGTTCCAAAAGAAATTCTTTACATGACTAAGGTCAGTGTTTGAATACAGCAGTTAAGTATTCTTTGTTATTGCTGCTGGCAATTGAACTATGCAAAAACAGTATTACCCTTGACACTGCGGTTCATAAAAACGTGCCACTATTATTTTTTCAATAGCTCCGTGAAACATAGGCCAATTTTGATAATTTTTGGCATGCAACATTAGAAAAAAGCTTGATGCAAATGTCTGTAGTTTTTGCCACCTTGCCCTAATGTTGTCACTACACTACCGTGTGCAATGCAGAAGTCATTGTTTGACCATGGACGACACTAAATTCATACTGGGTAGTGCATGCGTCAGCTCAGAAAATTACTGAGACCACAAAATCATTGAAAATTTGTTGTTTCGTCTTTATTTCAAAATTCAAAGTCGACAGACTGAAATGATACATCAACAGCGAGTGGGCTGCTTGAGTCATGCAGTTACTGAACGTGCTGTTGGCAAATGGTGTCAATGTCTACCGCTTGCGTTTGTGCTGCAGGAGGACATTTTGAGCACATTCTGACATGAAGATGATGTAATGTGACACGTGTGCTTTTAAGTGATAATAATCGCCAATTGCGTTTGTCACTATTCATTTAATAATTTTTGAGCCGACGTATACACTACCCGTTAGGAATTCATTGTTGTCAGTGGCCAAACTGCGACCTCTGCATTTCACACGGTAGTGTAGTGACAACGTTAAAGTGAGGTAGCTAAAACTAAAGACCTTTGCGTCAAGTTTCTTCTTAATGTCGCACGCCAAAAATCATTAAAATCGGCCAATGTTTCACAGAGCTATTGAAAAAATAATAGAGGCATGTTTTTATGGACCAAGGTATATTGAGGGTAATATTGTTTTTCAATAGTTCACTTGCCAGCGGCAAAAACAAAGAATATTTAATTGCTGTATTTTAACAGTGACTTTAGTCATGTAAAAAAATTTCTTTCAGAACATTTTGCTGAAAACCGCATGATTCTGATGTACGGTTGCAAAATTATGGTGCCATAAACATTGTGCCGTTTTTTGGACCACCCTGTACTAATTACATATAACATTAACTATAAAAATGACAAGTATTTACAAATGTCATCAGTGCCACTGCTCCACAGGAAAGTAAACTAGAAAGCAGTCAGAGCCCGCACACCTCTGCCAAATCAATGTTGTTCGCTAGGTGGCAGCACCATCTTCAGTTTTGCAGCGGTTTCCCTTATGCCCCATTGAAAGCAATGGTAACGATAATTTCAAAGTGATCCATAATCCAGGATTCCTTCTGGATCACCCCCAAAATTGAATCACTGGTAGTTTGTGCCATTCCCCACACTCTCAAAATTTCAGAAAGATCTGTCCATAACTTTTTCAGTTATCTTGCTAAACAGACAAAGTCTGGCAAAAACATTACCTCCTTGGTGGAGGTAACTATCAGACTAACACCCTGGTCAGTGTAGTCATCAGTGATAACTATCAACTATCAACTGCAACTGGCAACTATCTGCTGTCTTATGCTGTACTGACAACACACGAAATAAAAATGTTGCAAAAAATCTGTGCAAATCTCGAACAACATTTTAGCATCATGAACAGTGATCACACGTTAAACACAGAATGTGGCTAAACCGTAACTGGCACAGAAGTTTTACATCACAGTTGAATACAGCTGACAAAATGACGGTGAATCATCCTAACGGTTGCTGCGACTGGCAGCGTATCGTTAATTGTGAGCTGCTGCATCACCGGCGCCATTGCAGACCGCAGCTGGCTGGTCGGTCTTGACAGCAGTCGGCGGAGCGACAGTGTCTGAGAGCTGGCGGCGAACGGTTTGCTGCAGTGCCGACAGAAACTGATCCAAGTTCACCACCGACGACTGACAACACGCAGACAGACTTACACACTGCAAAATATCGAACAAAAGCACCCGGCTTCTGTTAGTACAAGTTACCCTGAACCCCGAAGCCTCCTAATACTTTACTGAATTTTCGGAAAAAAATCAGATACTGTTGCATCACACATACCAGTATCAGAGCTGGAATAAACCTAGGTTTTTTAAAAGAAACTATTTAGGCTTTAGGTTTTTAAAAAGTTTTTTTAAAGGTTTTAAGAGTTTTTTTGGTTTACTGTCCAATCAACACCATATGCAAAACGAGTAATTTGAGCAAAGCTCGTGAGACGCGCAATAGCAGCGATCCTGCCACTTTAGCAATCAATGTACAGCAATAAGACATTAATGCATCTTGAAAGAGTACTTAAATTTGAAGCCTCCATATGGAAGACTCCTTAAATTTAAGAGATCAAAACTTAGATTCTTAAAAATGTACTTTCTATGCTAAAAATGTCATACGCAGGTTATCCAAATCCATCTCCAGCCATTTTGGTGCAATTCAGTCGTAAAATGTGTGACACAGCCGGAAATTGCAAAAAAAAATTCACTAAAACCCTCTATTTTGGGGCTCAAGGTCATCAACGTTGACACCAATAAAAAGCTTCTCACTATTGCTTGCTACGATAAGCAGCATGTCTGTGCCTATCTGCAACTGTTTTCACGCTACACGAGATAATTGCAGTAAAACAACCATTTTTTAAGGGGGTAGCTGTGTTTGACGCCCGCCTGCGCCGGCCTCCTTGAACCTAGGGGGTCGGGACTTGAACTGCTAAAATCTACGTTGAATGCTAAAAATTTCATATGCAGGTTGTCTTGGTCTATCTCCAGCCATTTCGTCGCAATTCAGTGCTGAAATGTGCGTTGCATCCAAAAATTGTGAAAAATTCACTAAAAACCCCTTATGGGAGATTCAAGGTTGTTCAAAGTCACTGATGTTGATAAATCTAAAAAGCCCGTTACCAGTTATGATAAGCAGCATGTCTGTACCTATCGGCAACCGTTTTTATGTTACACGAGCCAAAAGCGGTAAAATAACCACTTTTTAGGGGGATAGCCATCTTTGATGCCTGCCTGCGCCAGCCTCCTTGAATCTAGGGGATCGGGACTTGGACTGCTGAAATCTATGTTGAGTGCTGAAAATTCCATACGCAGGTTGTCTTGGTCTATCTCCAGCCATTTCATTGCAATTCAGTGTAGAAATGTGTGCTGGATCCAAAAATTGCACAAAATTCACTAAAAACCCTTTTTTGGGGGTTCAAGGTCATCGATGTTAATAAGTCTATAAAGCCCGTCACCAGTGATTGTTATGATAAGCAACATGTCCGTACCTATCTGCAACCGTTTTCATACTATACAAGCCAATAACGGCAAAATAACATCTTTTTAGGGGGTATCACTCTGACACCCTCATTTGAGGGGAACCTCTTCACCCAGGGCACAAAATTTTGTCACGATAAACTAGAGTCCTTGGGGCAGCTCAAAGTAAAGATTTTTTGATCCTAGCTTGCATGGTTTTGATACAGATCACGAGTGTGACGGACGGACAGACGAAGAGAAAGACGGACGCTCAGGACATGGCTAAGACGCACGAAGCATTCTGCTATCGCGCATAATTACGACCCAGGAAAAACATGATAAACACCCTCTTACGATTGAGCGTCTTAGCTGTGATTAACGTCATAACTCAAAAACCATGATTAAAGTATGAATGAAATAGTTAATAAATTTCACAACGAATAAGAAAACCTAAAATTTGGACTTCTGAGTTTTTTAGGTTTCTTAAAAAACCAGAAACCTAGGTTTTAGCCAGTGTATGACTTCCTATTAGTGACTAATAATAACCTAGGCCCTATCTTGCACCGTTATTGAGATACAGCAACTTATTGGCTCAAAAATCACAATTTTTCCCCATCCCCTCTCATTTAGCACCCTCATTCGGGGTGACCCCCTTCGAATTTATGGAGAAGCTTTACCTATCCTATCAAGACCAGGCCTCTATTAGAACAAGTTACCGTGACTTCTGGCTCGAATCCAAGGCCTGGTGTTTATTCAAAATGTGGCTTCTATTCAAAGTTTTATGGTATATAATGTACAAACTGCAACAGTTCAAAAACCTGCATATTTGATAAATATTTTTTACTGCATTGTTACATTCTCATATTGCAGTATCAAAACCACATCTCTTCAACGACATAATGCAATTGTCCAGTTGTGCTTGGTCTCAAAGTTCCACACCAATCGTCTGCACTTTGTAGATTCTCAGGTTTCACATTCTTTTGTCAACAAACAATATGTTACCAGTAAATGTCTAACTAGCCACACATATTATTTCACTGATAATATTTACACGAAAATAAAGGCATTCAGCCCACATCATATTATGTTCTCTGACCACTGGGTACTCGAATGCACTAATCGCTGGTATGAGCACAATGCAAAGAAAATGTCGATAATGTTAATAGGCCTCATTAGCACATGTCAGTGTTTAAATGCATGGCTCCATGACTTTTTCCCACACCACTGTGAAATTCCCCAGTTTTTACACGCAAAAGCAGCAACTGATTTAGTGCATCTTAGCCATCCCCAATTCCGTCTGTCCGTCACATGGGTGGATCAGTCAAAAACGGTGCAAGCTAGAATCACCAAATCTTCACCATCGGCTGCCCATAAGACTCTAGTTTTAGGATAGGTAAAGCTTCTCCATAAATTCGAAGGGGGTCACCCCGAACGAGGGTGCTAAATGAGAGGGTGTGCTCGAAATTTGCAATTTTTGGCCAATAAGTTGCTGTATCTCAATAACGGTGCAAGATAGGGCCTAGGTTATTATTAATCACTAATAGGAAGTCGTACACTGGCTCTCGATTGCCACCGAATTCAATGACCTTGGATGACCTTGAACGCAAAAATAGAGGTTTTTATGGATTTTTTTGGCGACTTTGGGCTGTGACACAAGTCTATATCATTCACTACGTGGCGCCATGCAACTAAGTCGTTATGCGATACAGATAGAGAATTTGATATTTGAATATTAACTTAGCGTGAACACGCCAATTTTCAGCCAAACTACTGAACAGGAACTGCTATAGGCTTTCGCGCGTCTCATGAGCATTAGCTCAAATTCCTTGTTCCAGACAGAGAAGTGCTGTATGCACAATGCAAGAAAATCCGCAGAAAGTCAGACAGACCTGGACATGGAGAGCATGTGCAACAAAGGGCAGTTTACGCAGTGATCGTCCGCTCAGTCCAACTGCCTCCCTACATAACAGAGACACAACATCACTGAACTATGCTGTGAGGCATAAAAAACACACCAAAATTTATCCATCGTAACTTGAAGGCGGATTATCGGACATTAATAATTTCTGGTACAACTATTCCTGATACAACTTGTCATCAAACGATTATTCAAGTTTCCAACTCACACAACATACACTTCTGCACTACCTGGTGAAATCAAAACACATGAAATCGGTGTTGAAATGAACCAAAAACGCCAAACACCATCCGTGACATTACTGATAGTAACTTGGAGAAGGATAATGAAATTTTATTAGTTTTTGGTACAAACATTTCAAACTGGCCATCAAATGGCTGTTCATATTCCCAGCTCACCTAACGTCTGTTGCCGCATTACCTGGGGAAACAGAACAAGTGCAACATGAGAAAAAAAGAAAGAAAAACATCAGTAAATTTAATGATTACAGATACGTAACCACAGTCCATTTGACAGTATTTGCAGCATTATGCAGCAGCAAGTTTATGGGACGCTGTTTAGGAATACCAATGAACTCAAGAAGTGACTGGTTGAAGTCTGAAGCAGAACATTATCAACACTGCTAACAATGCATAGAGACTGCATCTACCTGCCTCTGCTTATACAAATGATCAACATTTCAAATATTTACTGTCAGCAGTTGCACAACTGTACGATTGGATAAACTAACTACCAAGGTGCTAGAAATTTGGACAAAATGTTCCAAATGTGCATTATTTGAATCAAATAATGATATTGCATTAAATAAAAATGCAATATTTTGCTTCTTCTGCTTTCCTCAGGTAGTGCAGAAACAGACGTTCGATGAGGCGGGAACATAAATGGTCATTTGACAGCCAATTGTGTCTGGAATAATACACTAAAAATTATTAAAATCTGACCATCCATCTTCAAGTTACAATCGATAAGATTTGGTGTGTTTTATGCCTCACAGTGTATGTAGTATAGTAACTACTAGAAGCATACGAAACTACCAGATGCTTGTTTTGCCGTTCTGCATCACTTGCTGATATTCTAATGTATTTATTACTTACCATCATCTCTGTTGCAATATTAATTTTTTTATAAGTAAACTATGGTTGATTTTCATTCCAGTTTTTGATTAGCATATTAGC
>Ga0209671_1008101_pt1 | contig 10979 bp, 6 predicted proteins | sample WorMetHERISLAND2_2_FD_187401 | JGI IMG/M metagenome (GOLD analysis project Ga0209671, IMG submission 187401) | Marine gutless worms symbiont microbial communities from Max Planck institute for Marine Microbiology, Germany - Olavius geniculatus... | ecosystem: Host-associated > Annelida >...
GGCTGAGCCGCTAGGGGGAGCAGTAGGCCTGCTGGAAGCAGTGAGTTTTAAGGAGGCGACGAAAAGTGTCTGCAGAGGTAGAACTACGGATGCTAGAGGGTAGTGAGTTCCAAACTGTGGGGGCTGCAATGCTAAAACTGCGGGAGGCAAAGGTTGTGCGGACAAGTGGAACCGACAAAAGATTGGTGTTAAAATGCTAATTTGGCATTTGTTTAACATGGTGCTGCAGATTATTAAGTTTAGTTGAGTGACTACGTAAGGATGAAATTTTGCATGTCATATGGATTAAATTTGTAGAAAGCATGTTGCTGGTGTGTACTGTTTGGGCTCACCCCGTATTTTGGACTGACTTTGTAATGCAGCATTTTCAAGGGTTTCCTGGGATCTGTCAGTAGCTAATTTGGTGAATATAGGGTCCACAGTTTTAGGCAGGTCAGTTTGATTTTTTCCATGATATTATGTTATCAAGCCCACGATTGTAATTAAGTAAGTAAGTAAGTAAGTAGTCTGCATTTGCAACGCGCCGTATGTCAAAACAGAAGTTCGAATCGTAGGCGCGATTATCATCGGGCATTTTTCAACTTATGTCAAATTGCACAAAATTTTGCGAAATAAATTAAAATTCTGCAGCAAAGAGCAAATTCCATGGTTTGGCTCAAAAATATTCGGCCCACGGAAAACTGTGATCTCTACTAATAACTTTCACAGAATTGTTACGCTGTTTTTTATAACTAGAAGTACCCTTTCTTTTTTGTTCTGTGCAAATTGCAGAAGTGGTAAATGCAGGTTAATTGTTTCCAAAAAAGGTTGTTTATTTATTTATTTCTGCTAATAATGGAGGCATGAATGTGTTGTTTCAGCGATGCTGGTAGATGCTAATCTGCATCCGTTTGCCATTTCACCGCCCGTCATGTCAACACTGATCAGAAACTTGTACTTCTTGAAGCCAGGTGAGACTTATAGTTAAATGTTTAAAAAGTTAAAGGTGGTATTTTAGCTCTTAATAGAGGCCCATTTCAGAGCTATGGAGCATCACCTGCCACATGGGATCACACCACCTGCCAGGTAAATGTGCCCCGCCTTAACCCCAGCCAGATAGGCTGGTACTTGATTTACCTACCCCAGAGGGATGGAAGACTGAGTTGACCTAGGCATCTGGTTACATACTCAGATGGTTCACCTGCTCGCAGGCAGTCACCCATCCAAGTACTTACCCAGCTCATTGTAGAGAAACTTTGTTGATCAGACACAACACATTACCACTACGCCACGTCAACAACCCAAAAAAGCAAGCGTTAGTATTGCTTGTAGTTACCTGCTAGCTGTGTCTGTGCCCATCTGCCTGACATTTGTGTGCCTCTTATTACATTTTGTGAACAAAATGTGTTAAAATGCATCATACAAGATAGTTAGACTTCGGGGGTGATCTACACTGTGTCCCAAAAAACATCCCAATTTGTCATTTTCCATATCTTCGCCAAATATTGCCGATTTTTAAAATTCTTTCACTGGCTCATACAGTCGACAATTAGCAAAAAGTAGTTTTAAAAAATATCTTACCACATATTGACTGTGTTGTTACACTACCGTGTGAAACATAAATTTTCAAAAATCACTAAAATCACTATAATATATATGCAAAAAAGTCATCTTCTGAAACAGTTTTTACTCATTTACATACAAAAATTAAATTATGTTTAGTGTTACATACATTTCTGATGTTTGTAAACAAAAGCAGATGATATTGTCGTAAATAATAATCTTTAATGCACTGACAATATACTGGTGATATAATGTGACATTTAGCATTAGAGACAAGGCTCTGATAAAGAACTTGTACTGGTTAAAAAAATACAGTTTACGGAGAATACTGGCAAAATTTTTGAAAATAAACTGTGACAGGGAAAAAGTGGGAATGTTAGACACAAAGATTTGGAAAACATGCTGCCGCGACCAAAAGCATGAAATCAACAGACTGAAGCATACACGTACTGAAGAGAACGTGATTACTGGATGAAATGATAGGCTTGCTAAACCACAAAGGCCAGAAACAAACACACCGTTTAATACGTCACATATCCAAAGAAACAGATTTAACAAAGTCTAGCATCATACAGATAATTCGCTGCATTTTTGATCGGAAGTGTATTTTGTTACCAACACGCTTGCTGTCTATGATTGCTAGTTTGTTTACAATTTATACTTTACAAGGTAGTGTAACGACACAGTTAACGTGTTGTGGGTTATCCAATAATCTCTTTATTGCTAATTGTCCACCGAATGTACCAGTGAAAAAATTTTGAAAATCGGTTAATATTTGGCGAAGATATAGACAATCACAAAGTGGGACATTTTTTGGAGACACAGTGTAGAATTATGATTTCACTAGTTTTACTGTGATGTATGCTTTCTTTCTCGGGGTAACTCCACGAGTTGGCACAGTGAGTGCCAGCTATAGCTGGCATATGCACACCATGCAGTGCATTATCCTCGTAGCTGTGGTCTCGCTGTGTAAAGCCAAAATTCCATTACGCCGACTTTGCGTCAAAGTCTGGGACAAGTTCACGGACTTTGTCGCAAACATCTTGACATGTCGAGATGGTTTGTGTCTGCGACTTTCGTGATTTTTGTTCACGAATTTCCCCACGGGGAAGTTTCGGTGAAAGTCGGCCTAATGGAATTTGGGCATAACTGGCTGATTGCTGAGGAAACAGAGATCAGCGCTGCTTTATGGGCTTTGTGGCTCTAGTAGGACTTCACTTCGAGCAGAAGATGACTACGCATAGGCAGCTAGGTGCATTGCATGGAGCTCGGCCCATTTTTTGGCACTTTGAACTGGGAAGGTTAAACCCAAATATGCTAGCATACAACCCACATCAGCCGGATTGCTGGCTCTATCAAACAGCCTTTGACTGACTGGGCCAGTATGCCAGCAGTCTGGTTAACAAGGCCTACTGTAATGCAGAATTTGCCGAACGTTTCTTCCTTAGCAATAGCCGTAGCCATCGCTAGTGCTCATCTTGCCTACCCATGGAGGGATGGCCAGGCTGAGTTGGCCTGGGTGGCTTGCAAGCAGTCACCCATCTCAGTACTAACCCTACGTTGTCTAGGTCTGGTGTGCTTGTAATCGGCCTGTAGGCTAACTGTGTCTGGAGGGTTAGATCGGATGTGATGTCTGTCTGTTTGTGTGTCCATGGCAGACTACAGCCAGTTGAGGCCACAGCTGTTTGCCAAGTACATCCCGAACGTTCTGCCCCCGTGCTCACTGTCCGAGCTTGATCACTATGTCCAGGAGGTCCATCAGCTGCAGCGAGACCTTCTCACACATCCGGACTTCATCAGGTGATTAAATTAATGCTCTCCTGATCATTGTTGACTTAAGTTACTAGACTAACTGCTTGTTTGTTAGATGCACTTCTCGATAGCTTTCGTCTATTGGACAAGTAGAATTGTCTTTAAGCACATTTGCTAACTGGCTCTAGGCAGTAATGGCTAAATCTATCTATTCTTTCTGTATGATTATGGCTTCAGGTTGCTTAGCTTTGTTTCAGCTGTATAACTACTTGAAAATGAGCTTAATCATTCATATTTTTTTTAATAATGAGAGTGCTGAGCATGCTAACTTTCACTCAGGTGATTTTAGGTTTTTATTTTTAACAACGTTGCAATCTGGGAACTGTTCTAGCGGGAGTTGTTACAGGCGGGATGCCGTTTGTGTCAGTTGGCCAGTAACTGGCAGGATTTAATTATCATTGAGATCATAATTACTTACTGTGAGTACACGTTTTTTGCTGTAGTGTATTGTTTTGCTGTAGCGGTGATCAGAGTCGCAAACGACCCAGTGATGAGGACATCTTAAGTAAGTACAGCTGTCAAAGCATTAATTTTTTAACACATTAATTAATGCGTTATTAATGCACCTAGGCCCCCGCGCTGGTGGTACTACGGCGCGTCCTCTGGCTGGCTGATGGAGGAAGCCCTACGTGAGGCAACTCTGAAGGGTTGTGCCGAATAATATGGAATAAGGCACCGTGGACCAACAGTACCCAGTAGCTACTTCTATGAAGTAGCATAAGAAGGTTGTTGATCCCTCAGACAGCTTAAAGTGCTGATTTGAGGTTATACCGTGGAACAGTCGTAGTTCAAGGAAGGTTGATCTCTCAGCCAGCTAAGGGTGCTGATTTGAGATCATGCCTTGATGGGGTTCATTGGGATCTTAAAGATACCTATGGGTGATTGTTTGGTTGGTGCCTGCCTGGTCTGTGGTCTGGTCATGTGCACTGGGTGGCTTCGCTGTTGCTGTCGTGTCTCGGAGTTGGGTGAAGCATTGGAGAGGCTATTGCGGGGATGATGGGTCAGACTGGGACTCCAGTAGATACCAAACGCACTGTAGTACAGTTTTCCTGTCTGGCTTGGAAACACTGCGATGGTTCTCGTTTGCCCCATTTGACTCGGAGCATGGCAGGGGTGGGTGGCTGCACTGCTCATGTGGCTGTTCTGCTGATGGGTTGGGTTGCTTGCTGGGTGGTTTCTTGTGGGGGCTGTGAAATCCTTTGGTGACCCCCATAATATAGAGAGTGGGTGGGGTAGTTGTGCTCTTTGCTATTCCTGCCATGACTTTCAGTACCCAGTATAATTGCTGGGAACTTTCTGGGGATGGCTAATGGGCCCACATGGTGGCCTAAACCTACGGGGCGGCACTGGCTGCCCTGCCCCGCATTGGAATGATGGAACGAATGCACCCAGGCCCATCGAAAGGGAGAGTAGGGGGGAAGTTACCCCGGGCCCTGCAACGTTTGGGGGGCCCACCTGTGGAGTGTGGAATATAGAAAGTTAGAAAGCAAATAGAAACACATTTTTCAAGAATAACTGACGTCACCGCTAGCATAGAAATCTATTAGCCTGGCATCTAAATAATACTTATTTACAGTAGTGATGGAATGGCAACTACGTTTTAGTTACTTGAATTCATTCAGTTGTCAAAAAACCGCAGTTTAATGGAATATTGGAACTTTTGCTTCACAGAATTTAATGAATTAAATAAATTTACACATGTGCATTAATTTTTAATGCACATTAATTTATTTGTGCATTAATGCGTCAATTTGACAGCTGTATAAGTAAGTGTTGTTCTGTTGCTTTTCCAACAAACTTCTGGGTACTCAGGTCAACTCAAACTCTTGTCCTTAGTAGGACAGGAGATGAGTAGTAGTTAGGGTTATGGGGTGATGGCCTAGTATTGCTCTCTGCACCACGGATCAAATTGTTTACCGGTGTGTGCAAGGGATGGCCGCATAGTGCGCTGCGGTATCATTAGCTCATGCCAATCAGGTGCCAGTGCTTGAAGATTGTAAAATGCTGTTGATCAAAAGTTGTGTAAGCAGTACTAGAGCAATTGCCTGACTTCTACTTCTTTGCATTTGAGATTTATTTTTTGGTATTTTTCTGTCATCATCACACCAGGTGGTACGATTTCATATCTAACAACGAAGTCTTGCGCCGGACCGGTCTCCTGGCAGCCTCCTCCATTGTTCGCAATCGAAGACTCGGACTGTTTGGTCATGTTGCCAGACTCACAGAGGACGTTCCAGCAAACCAGATCCTTCGGACTTGCTGCGAAGCCCAAGACGGTGCCCGACCATCTCCTGATTGGAAACGCACTCGTGGTCGACCTCCCATTACCTGGATCCATCAGATCTGCCGGGACGCAGGAATATCAGTGACCGACGCTCTGCAGCTGGCAGAAGACCGCTTGTTTTGGCGACAAATCGCAACGGCGGAATGCTACGGCTGAACGCTTCGCGTCGTGATGATGATGATCTTTATTATAATCTTAAATGTTATTGTGCTCTCTCTGCAACGGAGAGCTCGATAGTGCATTACTATGATTAGATCAGGTGAGTCTTAAGGGCCTTGCGAAAAGCACATTGTTTTGCGAAAAGCATGTTGTTTTATGCCTCTGCCAACGTAGCGGCCGGAGGCATTATGTTTCCAGTGTGTTTTAGCGTCTGTTCATCCATACGCGAGTCCCGAACAAACATTGATAGCAAGATATCTTGGGTATTTGTTGATGGAATGTGACCAAACTTTCATCACTAAGAGACTTGAACGCGTCATATTTTGGCGTCAAAAGGTGAAGGTTTAAGATCACTGTTGTGTCTAATATGCTCCAAAATGCAGTTTTTGGTCTTGTTAGCATGATACTTCAAGTGTTGGTGGGCGAAATTTCACCAAACTTTCGGGATTGATGGATTTCAGGGCAAGGACAAACACATTAAATGTCAGAGGTCAAAAGGTCAAGGGTCAAGGTCACAGTGGGGTCAGATATGCCCAAAATGCAGTTTTTGGTCTTGTCATCATGATACTTCAAGTGTTAGTTGTCACGTGTTGGCAGAGGCATAATAGTCGATGGAGTCGTAATCACCATCTAGTTTGGACTTTGTTTGCTGACACTGTTGTTTGCATTTTGTTGTATTACAGATGCTCCACCAGTCAACTTGCAGCCGCCAACTTCCAGTTCCTGATCCCGTTATCATTATTCATTCATTATCGGCCGTACTGTTGTATATTGCGAAATCTATTATTGTGACATGTACAATGTACATTGCTTTGCTTATATGTCATGGTACTGTGTTTTTGTCTTGGGTTTTCTTTGGCGTAATCTCCCAAACACTTCTGGTTTTTGGCGGTAATTTTGTCATTAAATCTGGCATTGTATAAATGTGTGTGCTTCTGGTAAACAAATAAGCGTTTTTGTTTCTCCTGTGACTGAACTGTGGCGCTGAAAATAATTTAATAATTTATTCTATGCAAGATCTTGCGTGAATTGGTGGCTTGTTGTGACACATCATGCGTACACTCTAAGCATATGGTTGTCCTAGAGACTGCACTCTCGGGGATCAGGATCTGGACCACCTTTATCTGTCCAAAATCTTCAGATTGTTTATGTCCACATCTGAAGTTGAAATTTTTGGATCCAAGTGTAAAGTTTTTCCCAAGCTTTAAGACCCATTGCGCAGCACTGATCTTCGTTTCCTTAGCCCTCAGCCAGACACTAGTTTACACTGTGGGGTGACCATGGTCAAGGTCATAGTGCATTGTGCAGTGTGCCTGTTTACATCCCAGTTTTCTTGGGTACTCATTGCACTTACCATGGAGGGATGGCCAGGCTGAGTTGTCCTTGGTTTGAATCCAGAAATAATGTTTATTAGATCAATTATGTTTCAACAGTTTTATGACAGAATAGCAGTTTTAGCTGTTCAGAAAATGTTCCATTTACCGAAAGTCCTTGCTGTACACTGCATAGGGTACCATTTGAGTTAGTATTGACTGTATTGTCACTGGTGCTGTGTTACATAAGTGTCATGGTTATCGTCATTAGACGTCAACCTGTATTCTCTCGCATGTCTTTCTTCCTTCAACTACTGCATATAATTACTCATTCGCCACTCAGCAGCATTTTTTCTTTCCGCCTTAGTTCTTGTATTTTTTGTGCTTCGGTTAAAATAGCCCCTGACCAGTGTTGCCAGGAAGTCTTGGTGCCATACCCCCATATGCACTGTAGTGTATGAGATTGGGTATCATATATCGTAAAAGATAGCATTCGTTTATTTAGATGGTATGCTACATACATTATAGTGGTGAAAAATAATCAGGAATAAAACCGTTGGTATATATGCCGGTGCTGAAATCTGTATGGCATTTTATGCCCAAAATATGTCCTGTAATGTAATGCTACTGTATAACGCCTTGTGTGTAATCCCACTGGGGTCCTGACATTTCTCAATTTTTTGTCTTTAGATTGAAAAAAAACAATCCCAGGATTCCAATCCCTAGTGTAGCATTGGCGTGTTATTTACTTTACAGTACTTGTTTTTGAACAGTTAACAGCTAAAGCACAAGATATTGTGTCGATTTTCTGAACAGTTCACATAGGAAAAAAATACAGCGAGTGGATATGATAATGATAATCTGGTGATTAGAAGTGATCAAAACAACATGCATGGTCAGAGCTTGCCATTTGAAAATGAGAGGCAATTGAAAAGTCGATCGCATCACACGGGCTAGGCGATCATCGCCGCAAATGGCAAGCTCTGTACAGTGTGGTACCGTTTGCTAACACTATGCATCCAGTAGTTTGGTCATTATTCGTGATCCAGTTTGGTCCCCATTATAGCCATTACAACCATCAGTAAGCGTTCTCTACTGGAGTTGTTAACCTAACCTAATCGGACACTGCCATCACCTAGCTCATATTGCGCAAATACTTTAGCAGTGGCGTTATTTAAGTAAATCATTGGGGGATGGGGTCTCAGTCTGCATAACGTATTGTTCTTGCAGCAGTAACACTGTTTCAAAGGTGGAATTTACAGGGGAAAAATAAAATCAAATTCTTGGGGGTGGTTCGATCATAGATCCCTCAGCCAATCTAAATGACAACCCTGTATTTTACGTTCACCTGTTAGCGCGAGATATTTAATTGGAAAACGTCAACGCTGTACTGCAAGCCCCTCGCCATAGGCACCTCGAAGATGACTGACAACTGAAATACCAATATTGCCATCTAAACTAGAAGCACTTACATCATTATATGTTTGAAGATATGACATAGGTTTATCGTCAGAGTTCCGAATCTAGTCTGGGTAGACAGTCAGGAAAATAGGAGAACTCTCTAAAGAAATTCGAGAAAGGATAGTCACATGGCCAACAAGTGGTAATAGCGACGTAGACGCTGAAGCAATTGCTAGAAAAGGGTTTTGGGTTTTAAAGTTTTTTTTGTTTTAGTGCCCAATGAACAGCATACACAAAATTATGACTCAGGAAAAGCATCGCTTATGAGTGAACAACTGCAGTAATGGCGTGATTGACGCAATGACTCAAAAGTCACGATTACATTAATAATTTAAATATGATGTGTAATTAATTTCACAACAAATAAATGATTTAAAATTTGACTTTTGAGGTTTTTTACAGAAAAAAACTGTTTTTGGTGCAATTTTTGCAGCCGTGGCCCAAACGGCAAGTCCGGGATTGTAGGGCAGTTGGCGATCTGCAGATTTTTCACAGAGTAGTATAATTTTTTAATCGGTCAATATTTGTCGAGGACATGGACAAAAGTTCGCAGCTCATTTTTTGGCCAACCATGTAGTTTTTATGGAATAGATTTACTTACCGACTTGTGAAGTGATTAGTGCGTCATAAATATTCTATGTAACGGTAACCATGGTTTCGAAGACGCTATTCCAGTATGGCGGAAAAACGTCAGGATGAAAATGAAATGCAAGATGTTCTTTATACAGGTACTGTATGGTAATAGTTGTTATTTAAGATGCAGTTAAAACATTTTAGCAACAGTAACTTTAACTGAAAAATATGGTTATAGGTTCTCAATGACGACCTCAGATTGATCATCGCGGAGCTAGTAGGCCCACTTGTATTGGTAAACTTATCACACATGTGCCTTCGTTCACAAGCATTATAATTTTAGTTCATGATTTTTCTTTACGCACTCAGCACTGCCGGCATGTCCACAACCACTACTGGTCAGGAGTCTTCAACTTGTTGAAGTTTGACCATACACAGAAGAAGAAGAGGGGCCTACTGGCAAAAGGGTGGTGACGCTCTGCCTCTGGGAAGGTAACCGTAGGTCTGGCGTCGCACTGGCCATGCGTCACGGACTCGGTGGTCTGTCCACCTACGGGCTCAACGGCCAACGTCTGGGAGATAAGGAGCCCATCTAAGCTCCTTAGGGTATGGCTCCTTTATCTTGTGCAGTAGCGGAATATATTCTTATGTTGTTGTTACTCATTAGATTTGCAACGCCTTCAAAACTTAGTTTATGATTGGGCAAATCTTGTGCCAATGACCTGACATAAACGTTAGATGCATTTATCAGTTTTAATGTACACTTTATTATCCACTGATGTTGTAGACTGAGTGCCACATTTGTTGTCTTTCTTTATTCTGCAGTTAACTTTTTTCATACAATTCTACGTATTGCAGTGATTGGATGTTTTTAGAATGTAAACCTGTCGATATTTCTCTGGAACTTATCGTTCGACGGCATTTTTCATCGGATGCTAGCAGTTGGTCAGCTGAGAAAATGTGAGTTGGTAACAGTTATTTAATCTTTAGGCACTTAGTGGATTTTTTCTTGTTGGTTTCTTATAGACAGAGTGCTTAATTGCACAGGTATCAAACTTGTGAGAAGGCCTTTAGTATGCAGAACAAGTTTATTCTGCTTAGTAGATCAATAAAATAATCAAACACATATATGAGTATATATATACGAGTATAGAATATACGAGTAAACAAATTCACAGCCAGAACTAACGCGATTTGAGATTTTTCAGGTTTTTTCCCTGTAGGATATTCTTATCTATATAGCTGTTTGCTCAACATGACAATTTTGCGAGTTTAACTCTATATTGTTGTTCTTTTTGTTTGTTTGTTTGTTTTTTTTCTTGTCTACCAATGTTTATTTGGTGAAATAAAGATTATCAAAGATTATCATATATGATATTATACTAGTGTAAGTTTTATTAAATGCTTGACCTTTTGACTTATTACTAAGACATATAAGTCATCAGTGCTAACATTTAACATTACCTTTGTGGAAGTTTAATGTAATTTCCTCGATTGTGGAAGCTTATGTAACTTGGACATATTACTGTTATTAGGGAGGTTTGCATAAACCAAGGTTTTGTGTGAAAATTCATCTTTGCAAAATTTTGACCTGCTAATATTAAACAGAATACTATAAATGTTAAACATTTTTCACTGTTGATTTGTTTACATTTCCATATGAAATATCTGCTTTTTTGATAGAGATAGAATATTTATTTGCCAAACACATTAACAATAGTGAAATACAATAACATACACTGAAAGCGGGCTGCCAGAAAAGCAAACACTTATCAATGCTGGCCATCCATAAAACTAGAAGTAATCACTAGTCAGATTTTAACAGTGTCCAAAAA
>Ga0209671_1008102_pt1 | contig 10979 bp, 8 predicted proteins | sample WorMetHERISLAND2_2_FD_187401 | JGI IMG/M metagenome (GOLD analysis project Ga0209671, IMG submission 187401) | Marine gutless worms symbiont microbial communities from Max Planck institute for Marine Microbiology, Germany - Olavius geniculatus... | ecosystem: Host-associated > Annelida >...
AATGTAGCCAATTGACTTTTTGGCATTGCTTGGTTAACATGTATTGCAGATATTGTTATAACATTTGTTGCAATTTTTTTTGTATTTTTTTACTGTTTTTCTTTTTTTGTAATATTGTAATGCATGTATTCATAGCTAGTGCCATGTCTTCATTAAGTTTCTTGGACGGCCAGCTGAATAATAGGTTATATACAGTGGTGGTGCCAGACATTGCTAGAAATTTGGAGCAGCATCCAACATGAAGCCACCAGTGCCAGTTGCAGTAAGCCAGATTGGGGGAAATTTAAAATGCCACTCTTTGCTAAACTCATAAACAGATCTCGCTGAAATTTGTCTTTAATTTCTTCCAGGTAAGGATCGTTTTCCCCCAATTTTGGTTTTTGTCCGCTATTCGGTTTCTGAGGAGAAGACGACAATAAAAAATGAAGAAGAAACAAAACAAAAACATAACGCCTGCTATTACTGTATACCGGCAGTCAAAAAATTTAGTGGGCTTGGCTGAAAGATTGAAATGCTGCAGATGTTTCAAGGAGGTGGAATTGGGAAAGGTATTTGACTGAGTTAGTTTCCAGGATTCGGGTCCGCTATTCCAAAGATCCACTATTCCAAAGGTCTGCTATTCTGAAAGTCTACTATTCCCACTAATCCTAAACCTAACCCTAAGGCTGACCCTAACCCTATAACTCTAACCTTAACCCTAGTCCTAACCCTAACCCTAACCTTAACACAAATGTTAGCACTGTGGCGTGTATCTGCACAATGGACTTTCGGAATAGCGGACCTTCGGAATAGTGGGCCTTTCGAATAGCGGGCCGGTACTGTTTCCAGGCTCATTGTTTGCCCAGGCTATGGACACTTGTCATCATGCTGTGTTGCTATAGGTGGTGGGCTCACAGAGCGTCCAAAGCCTGCACAGTGTTCATTCCATTCAGAGACCTTCGCCCATCTCTGCTCGGTCAACCAGCAGTCAGCTGTCCAGTCCATCATCGCCCGCCACACAGCCCGGCATACGAGGCTTAGCCGCTGCTGCAAGCAGTACAGCCACTCAGCAACAGCAGCAGCAGGCTACATCCGCACATAGTTGGTTTTTTTTAGTATATGCAATAACATGACAAATTTTTGTCAAGCAATTTTGTTGGCATATAAAATCAGCTGATTTTATCAATCTTTTGATATCCACTTTCCACAGTGTTCATTATATTTCTTCCCCCTCTCCTGAAATTAAAACCAACTTTGCATTAAGCCTTAATGTGGCTCATCTTAAGAATGATATTGCAATTACACAGTCTTTGTGACCGCAATGTGTTTTAATCTGCTTTGAGAACTTTAGAAGACTAATGTATCGGGTACTGCAATTTTATGTCTGTTGATTTTAGAGCATTGGCTTTACTTTGTAATGATATTAAGAGCATTTACAGGTACAGCATAGTAACATAATAGTGACCTATTGATCTTTGATGTATACAGGTTATGTGCATGTGGCTCAAGGCCATAACTATGGTTGGGGTGGTGTTTTGAGTGTTGCAACACCTTGATATTAATATTGACAGATTTATTCGAATAGCTACATTTGTGGGATTAAAATGACATAAAAACCATGTGGCTCCATGCCAGAGTGTGTTTCTCAAGCTAAAAATACACTAAAACTCATTTTTGGTTAGGGCTGTGTCCAGGCCCTTTTGGGGAAGCTTACAATGCTCTTAAGGTTTTTGGTCATCTGGAAAGGAGGTTAACCTGCCATTTCTCTCCATTTCAATGCCTTCAGTGCACTGATCACTTGACTGTCTGTGGATTGTAATGGTAGGTGTCATTTGTGTTATTATCTATGTGATTCACGTATTGAATGGTTAAAATAAGTCAGTGATGTGTTCATGGTAGTGACAGTTATTTATCCTGCTTGTACGCAGATGAAGCATTTGCGAATTTTGCAAACTTCGATGCCGTATCTTCGTCGACTGTTGGTGCAGTACATCAGTTCACCTCCCCCTCACAATTTGCTCCTCAACCACACAGTATGTATGATGCATTGACATGTAATTAAGCATAAATATTTTTTCTGTGTATTTGTATATGGACACACAAAACAGCCAGGAATATAAAGCAGTTACAAGAATATAGATTGTGATCAATCTAATGTACTCCTCGCACGCATTATTTTCTCCTGTATTCTTCTAAGTGCTTTTTTGTTTCTTTCAACTTGTATTAGAGACCCGGCGTCAATTTGAGACCGGTCTAATATTACACTAATAGTGACTGGCGTCGAGGTCATTATTGGAAATTGTCTCCTTGTCTGTCTGGCACCATTATCAAAATATGGTGCCTCAAAGATAGTGGGGTTGCGACCTTGACTTTTTGCAGTCACGTGACGTCATCAGTCATGTGACCATTCGACTCGCGGTGGTCGACTTCCTATGGGTGGTCCATTGTGACGATGCATCTATCTGGCACCTATCTGGCCAGGAACAGAGGTCGGTCATTGGTCGGTCGTCGGTCGGTCAATCTGTTCTCAGTATTACACTGATCTCATATACTTCTCTTTGCTATGTTAGGAATGTAGCGCGCGAGTAGGAAAAATAGATGTAACATTTTTGGGTGGTCTGGTTAACCGTAGTGTGACTATTTACATGGCCCCGTGAATGGTTGCTATGTGTTAACTGACTCTAATGTTTAATGAAGCAGCTTCCAGCATTTTTGCCAAATCTAGTCAAATTTGGCTCTGTTGAGATTTACAGCCCTACTTAATGGATTTAAACATAGCCATTTTGCATTTTTGCATATACTGCTTTAGTATACCAAAAGTAATGCAACTAGTCTTCAGTTGTCATTATTGCAGTGGTATGACATTTGATGCAGCAGATCGAACTGGTGGTAATGCTAATTGCTGGTTTCAGGTGTGTTTGACGCAGTGGAAGTGCAGACGTTTACAGTTGGTGTCACCAAGCCTTCGCCAGCAGACAAATATGCAGTGCTTGCTAGTGTCGATATGGCTGCTACGGCCATCAACTGGAGTGGCCAGATAAACACTACCTGTCAGTCTGGTGAGTGGAGTTAGTTGGATTGAACTGTAGCTTGCATATCTGCCGTAATATTTCCGATGAATTGTGTACGTACTCTACTTTTATCTACACCGTATGCGACGTGAAAATAATTTCAGACTTACTGGGAGGTGCACATGAAGTGGAATGTACGTGGTTTGCGAAGATCAAGTAATCAGACAGTTTGGGAAACAGTTAGCCGCAATCATTGCTGTGAAGTGTTAAATAGTGAACATGTTGTTCAGCATGGTTCATTGCAATGTTGAGGCTAATTGCCATCAGCCGTAGCGACGGACAGTATTGTTTCAGCTTACGGTTGTTTTTGTTTGTGAACATGATAACTTATGAGCTGCTGTACAGATTGACTGAAATTTTCAGTAAGATTTCGATGGTGATCGGCATCAGCATCTGGATCTGGGACCAGATTTTCAGATCTTTCACCACTGCGAGATAGGGCAAAAACGGTTGTCAACATGATAACTCATGAACCGCTGAACTTAACATGGTGAAATTTTTTTCTCGAACATGTTCCTCGACAACTGCTAGAGAATCCTATTGAATGTCAAAGGTCAAGGTCATTTTTTTATTTGTTGACCAAAGTTTACCAAATTGATAAATACTAGAGGATATGAAAAGATGTGTAAGCTTTTTGGTTGTCTTGTTGATATTGAAGAAGAACTCTGATGAAGGTGGAAGATGAGTTAAATAATACTAATGCTACAAGGGTCTTTGAATAGACTCATAGGTTGAAACGTAACTTAATAAGTTGATGAATTCATCAAATGACAACCTTGTTGTTGTTGTTGACGTTTCGGCAACTGCTGCTGCCTTCGTTGGAACGACTGTCCACCAGGTGTCGCTGTGGCGGACAGTATGTAATCATAGATGTCTGGAAGTTGGTTACTATGATTACTTACTGTTCGCCACAGCGACACCTGGTGGACAGTCGTTCCAACGAAGGCAGCAGCGGTTGCCGAAACGTCAAGAACAACAATATATATTGTCATTTGCTGAATTTATCAACTTATGTTCGAGGGTCATTTGATACGATAAGTAAGTTTACAAAGTGGTGCTATATTTCATTAATTCTTAAAATAGGAAAAATCCGAAATATACGTTTTGTAGGGAATTTAATTCTAAACATACATCAAAATTTTTGTGATGACATCATCGTTGTGGTGTTATCTGTTAACAGAATGCAGTGTATTTGTGTATTTTTTTCTCCACCAGTAATCTGTCATAACTCGCAAGTGATAAACAGCATAGGAACGAAAAAATGAACAAATTTAAGAAGTTTATGTTACCTCTTCAAATCTTAAGCGTTAATGTTTCATTTTTTAGCATATTGTCTGAGTTCTTTCAAACATTTTGCCTCATATGTCAACAAGTTTCTGTATGTTTGATGCAAAGAATGATGCTGGCTGGCAGTGGCTGCTATTCAAACCACTGACGAACGACTGATTGCACCTCAGAATCTGATGTAAATTTCTGCCCAGTTAACATTTTCTTACACCAGATATGTATCGTTAGTTTCGTAAAACACTTGTCGCCATATGTTGAAGTGAATTTTTTTGCAACAAATTTTTTTTGCTCACCAAAAAAGCAAATAATTGCACGCTGTTCGTTATGGCACAAGTTTAGTGGCAACGTCACCAAATTTATTGTGTATAAATGACGTCACAGTGACGTCGTCATAATAAAACTCACAGGTGGTAACCAGAAATAAATTTCCTACAAAACGTATATTTCAGATTTTTAATATTTGGTGGAAAACTAACAAAATGACACCGTTTTGTAACTTATTTATGGAACGACCTTCATACATGTATTCCTGGTTGTGGGTGTAGTAGCATCTGGCAGGCCGTCAGGTGATGAGTTTGTGTCCAGTGTTTGTCAGCAGTACGTTGTTGCAGTCACTGACTCGGCCCAGTCAGGTAGTTATGCGCATGGATTGTGTGATGCCTCCATACCCTGCACTGCAATGGTTGAGCGTTAGTGTTGTGCGAAACCTGAAATTAGAGCCACGATAACGATACCATCTCGGTATCAAGTATCGCGATACTACTGTGATACTGGAAGTTTCTATGAAACGTTGGTCCACCAGCTCGTTGAGGCGGGCGTCAAGTTTACCTGTGCCCCGAGATGTTGGGTGGCCCCGCCGTCGCTTAAAATACGTGTTTACTATGTGTTTGACAAGCTTTAATGTGACGCGCTTTTTCGTTGCTGTCACGCACTATGCAGTAGTTGTCAACAATAAAGCGATTCAGTTGCAAACTGCATCATATCGACACTGGTATCGTCATGATATTTTGCGGTATTGTGGCACTGCGATATATTGAGACCTCTTCGATACTGGTAAAGGAGACGTTGGTACTCATGATACTTATCGAGGTATCAAAGGTATCGCACAACATTATTAAGTGTCTGCTAAAGGATGGATAAGTCAAGTTATGGTTGGCTGAGTGCATGGTGCTGAAATTCCTGAAATTTTATAAGCTGTCGGTCTGGGAATGTCCTGAAATGGACAAAGTGTCTCGAAAATTGTCCATTCGTTCTGAAATTTTAAAGCATACTCGATTACACTTCTTAGCACATAATTTTTGCAGTGAAAAATGATTAAATTTATGCCTGCTACATGCATTCTGAAGGTTATTTTATGCCGAAAGATGCACTTGCAGCTGGAGGACCCAGCATGGTTTGGGGTGGAACATTACAGTGCGCCACAGTATGGTGAGGAGGGGGTTCGATGGACCCTATCCCCCAGTTTTGAACTTACTTTGTCAGTATGATTTGTCCTGGAGAATGTCTTGAAAATCTGGAAATTTTTTTTCGGAAGTTGACGCAATGCACAATGTTACAGAATGTTGAGACGAATCACTGAATTCTGTGTCTAGCTTTTTCTGTTGTGCAGTTGGTTGTGGTAGCTTATAGCTGATCCTGGTGTGATGCATAGCACTTTGGTTTGTTCTTGAAGTTGCCATCGCATGTTAACCTGACACAGTTCATCTGTCTAAAGGGACATTAGTCTGAACAGCACAAGTGTTAGGCATAGGATTAGGATTAGTGTTCGTGATGCGATCAAAAATAGGGATAAATTGCAAATTTAGGTTTGATGGACCTTGGCTATAGCGGCCCTTTGATATGGCAGCTTCTCTTTATGGTCACTGTTAACCCACACAGCAGTTGCATGCTCTTGAAACCAAGCTGGCTAGACTGCTGTTATGACCTGAGGATCATACTTACACTATCAACTTTATCAACTTGGGACAAAGCCCAACGTGAGTCCGCCCAGCGCCGTAAGTCCGATTGGGGGGAAAATTTGTGGGGGGCGGTGAAATTTTCCCAGCAGCAAAGTCACATGGCCCGAACTCAAATGCATTGGTATACGCAGAACACGCATTGTCGACCTAGGGTGGGTCAACATGATCGCTTGTAACTTTGTTCTTAGTGGACCAAAGTTCACAAATTTTTTTGTTCAACGTCGGAGAGATAGTTCTTGTTAAAGCCGTTTACAGCTTCATCCATTTCAAAGACATTTGCGTTCAAACTCAAAAGTTTTTTTTTTAAATCACGTCGAATTTTGGACGTTTTTGCCCTCCCAAATTTTAAGGGGCGGTGTCCCCAAACCTTGTGCATAATTTATCATGCCTAGAAAGCGGCACGTCAAGTGCCAAAGTTTCGTTGGGCTACACCCTCTAACTCTGAAGTTGTAAGCGCTCATTTACCACATTTTAAGCCAATTTTTGACCCCTTTTAAAACAAATTGTAAAGGGGACCCCGATCCCACTTGGTCATTCTATAGCACGTGTAAAAATTTGGGGGCACAGCACCCCTTAAGGGCCAAAATATGGTATCCCGAAAAAGTTGATTTGGGTGGGTATGATTCCACTCTTAGATCTCCGGAATTGGTGAACCAAAGTTCGCACTTTTTTCGCCTAACGCAGGAGGAATCGCGGTAGACCGCGTACTTGTCTGATTTTGAATATCTTTATTCGTTTTGGAGATATTCACCATCGAACTTTGAAGTAATCCGAAATCGGGCCAAATTTTACATGTTTTTGGCCTCTAAAATTTTTTGGGGATAGGTCTCTCGAAATTTTGGACTGGCATTATAAAATTTGGCCTACTGCTGATTACTGTGCAAAATTTCATGCCGATCAGCCGATGGAGCTCGCAGATTTCGTGTTGAAAAGAAGAAAAAACATCTGCGGTAAAACTTAAGTCAACTCTGCAAGCTATCGCTTCCGGGCGGACTAATAAACCACTGCTGCTAATGCATGATTTATTGAGTCATGGTCTCAATCATATCTCGAGTTCTTGTCATTAGTCTTGATTTTGTTCTCCAGTTTTGGGGTTTTGATCTTGGTCTTGAGGTCTTGTGACCATTGGTGGTAATGGCAGTTTATTCTGCAAATGACACATTTCCAGAAATGAGCTGTACTTTTCTTCAGTGTTATTTCATTGTTTCATGTCACATTGTGCATTTGATTCATCGTCATGTAAAGTTCTTTGTCGTCCATTGATTTGACGTTGATGACTAACATTATGGAAGTATTTATTTTTGTGACACTAATGCTACTTGTCTGATCAGATGCTTTGGTTTTGCTGCATGTTTTTTTACATGAAATGCAAGTTGTGTTTGCAATGAAGCAGCCACGTCATTTATTCTTAAAGATTTTGACCAAATATTCTTTTGGAGTACAGTCGTGCTGTGTGATCAACTTTTATGTGGCCTTAGTCTTTTTTAAGCTGTTGTTTTAGAAGATTATTGTGATAACTATATTCTAGGTTTTTTCTCATTCGTTGCTTTATACCTATTCATTGCTGCTAAAATTGCTGTAATTATGCATCTAAATTGGCCCACCTGAGCTATCGATTGGCCAGGATGCAGTGCTAAAAGTAATTTTTTTGTAAGAAAACATAGTTATTGACTGGACTGGCTATAATAGTAGTTGCATAATTGTCCTAAAATACTTTTTCAGTGTATTATCTTCTATATTATTTATGCCGAAGTAGCTGGAAACTAAAGCATAAAACACCATATGCAGGCAGTCTGTGAGTTTAGCACTAAATGTGATTATATGCATTTGAGAATCTGTAATAATAATAATAATATGTAATAATTGTTTTAGAGGCTGTTTGCAAAGGGGTAGCACGATCTCATTCTTAGGCATTTTTCGGTCTGATTAGTCGTTCACACTTAGCTCAGTTTTCCATTCTCGGCAATTGAGTACTGATGGTTTAAAAATAGTAATACGAAGTGCTTGTGAATGTCAAAAGAACTTTGTCGGTGCTGGTGTACATTTGCAGTTGTGAATACTAACTACTAGTCTTGAATATCTGCCGGGAAAATAGTGTGTATTCAGTTTGGATTTTAATACATTGAGATAAGAACAGCATGATGTGATTGATCGGTGTGTCGTTTAGATTCAACGTTGACAAGTCCCAGCAACAGCAGCATTGTGTCTGCGGCTGGTTTCAGCAGTCCAGCAGCAGTGACTGGTACCTCTGCAGTGGGCAGCAATCCATTCGCTGTCGGTGGTGGCGTCTATCCCGCACGAATGACTCTGATGCAAGCGTCATCGCCACAGTACATGTTGGTGCAGACTGGTTCTGGAGCTTGTTACGTGCCAGTCACCTACAGTCCGTTTCTGATGTCGCCGCCACCACAACAGCAACCAGTATTCTCACCGCCCCCGCCACCCACAGCTCCTGCTGTTGCTGCGGTCGCGTTCCAGCTGCCGAATCCACAGCAGATGACGCCTGTTGCTGTACACGCACAGATGCATCCTGCTAATCCGTTTCTGGTAATTAGTACAGTAATTAAATACGGTAGTTTATTGCATTGCGAAGCAGTTTGGTTTCGTGCTCAGCTTGTGCAGTATTAGTGAGAAAACGAGATGTTTCAATTTTTAGTAGCCTAGAACAAATTGTCGGACAAATCGATGTTATGTACGTGATGCAAATTTTTTAATGTCATTTTTATGCATGCTTTTGTTTCGTTGACGAGATGTAAAATTTACACTGTAACGGGTTCAGTACTTACTGATGCTTTTTGAGTTATTGGTAAATACTGCGACCATTGTGTTTCTGGCTTACATGATGGTAGCATGCTGTTTTTAACTAGCACAGTGATAAAGACGCTGATGTTGTTTGCTGTGGTGCACGTAGAATAGTCCGATGTTTCGACGCGATGGTGCAACAAATCCTTTTCTGTGATTACGACATCTTGCTGCAACGAAAGAATCTGAGCAAAGTTCCACTGCAAAGACTGAAGACTGTTCAAATAGGGCTGTGTCGAATACTCAAGTTGCTCGAATCTGCAATTTAACTGAGTATTATTTTGGACTTTTGATACTCATACTAAATATGTAATTTTGGAAAAGTATTTAATAAAAATACTTACTTTGATTTAAAACTGTTCAAAACCTGCTAGATAAAATGTGCAACAAAGTCGTGATCTGATCATATTTGCTGATTTACATTATTATGTACAAAATGACAAATTCTATGTTTGTGGTAATAAACACAGTTCAGAAATCTAAAGTCAACATACAAAATGCAGTTGTCGCATAATTACGTATGCATTGTATAATGTAGTACTGAAGGTTCATAACAATTTACATCGATACTTCTTTATTAAACAGTACGGGTATTCAAGTATTCATCAAGCTGTTTGCTGAATAATCAAGCAGTAAATTACTCACCTAGCAGAGCCCTAACCGTACTTTTTAATGATGATGTTGCTGCATACTTGGTATATGTTTTTCTGGGTTGTCAGTGACTGTTCTTATGTGAAACTGATGCAGGTTGTTTTCGTTGTTTTTGACGGTGTTTTGTGTGTTTTTGTGAGCAGCATTTTCTTTTTCATTGACCCCCGGTTTAATCTGAAATCACGCATTGTTACCTGCAGATAGCTTTAGGTCGGATTATTACAGTTGATGCATTTCATTCAACATCTTTTTTTTTAAATTGCTGCAAGTGATCTTTTAGTGTTTTGAAAGGGTTTCTGGAAGTGATTTAGTGTCAGTTTATGTTGAAATTCTCAACAGGTAAGTGGTATGGTTGCAGCCAAACGTTAAACAGTGAGACTCCATTGCAGTGATGAATTTGATAAGTAATGTTATGTGACTTTTCCAGCAATGCATGATTTTGATTGATTGGCAGTGAAATCATGTGTCATTGTTATGTTTTCTAAACATTAACAATATCGAGCTGAGTATTAGTCTGTCTTTGTTGAACCATATTCCCTATGCAAACTTGTTTTGATGTCGTTGGTTTTCAGCTGCATATTTCAGCCGCATTGTCATTATTACCGCATCAAAAATACTTTAAGTAACTTCTGTTATTGAGTTATGTTTGTCTGTCTTAACACTGTTGTGTCAGTAATTATTAAATTACTTTTTTATTACTGAGCCATTTCAAATGTTTGCAGTTTTTAGATTTCTTTTTACTGTTTGCACATTATTTTAGTTTCAAGGTACATACCAGTCTGATGGAGTCATTGAGTATTGCATAAGCGTGATGATAGACTAAAGTGTTGTACAGCAACACATTGTCTGAGTGCACAGCTGCTTGAAAACATTGCCCCATTATTTCAGCTAACTAGTGATTTTTTTATTTACGCAGTTCACACCTGCTGAAAAATATGTTTTGATTCAAATTTTCATGGTAGCATATTGCATTAGTCATAAAAAGAACCTACTGTACAGCATGAAATAACACTGACCACTAGTTTTGAGATGCTGCCTTTCTGATCAAATCAAATTAGAAATGACTATTGTTATATTTTTGATGCTCAACTAACAGTATGATACAATGATTCACTCTCGAAAATTAACCCAAAAACTACCAGTACCAGTTTTGTCCAGTACACATAACTAAAAATTAATGAATACACAAGCTAAAGTAAGTAAGTAAGTAATTTATATAGCGTGTTAACTG
>Ga0209671_1008104_pt1 | contig 10979 bp, 14 predicted proteins | sample WorMetHERISLAND2_2_FD_187401 | JGI IMG/M metagenome (GOLD analysis project Ga0209671, IMG submission 187401) | Marine gutless worms symbiont microbial communities from Max Planck institute for Marine Microbiology, Germany - Olavius geniculatus... | ecosystem: Host-associated > Annelida >...
TTAGCTCTGGAATGGTCTTTGGCTTTGGGTGAATGCGGCATATTACGTCGGAAGTCTGCTGCCAATGCTCGTTGACGACTGCAAACGGTTGCTTCCATTTGGATTCGTATTTCAGCAAGACGGCGCTCCTGCGCACATGGCCCGTCAGACGCAGAACTGGTTGACGGCAAACTGTAACGACTTCATCGCAAAGGACCAATGGCCACCAAATTCGCCCGACCTCAACCCACTTGACTACCCTGTGTGGGGCGCAATGCTTCAGGCATTTCTCTGGTTCATAAAATGTCAATTATTTCTGTTTTAAACCTGTTGTTTATCGTCAGTTAGTAAAACTCGAGATAGACGTGCTGTGAAATGTAAAAATTCGGTGGGTGGTCGCACTTAATACCGTATAACTTTGTCAAAGTTGGAGATAATTGAATAAAATTTTGCAGGTTAGCATAAGTTTGAATGGGTAATAGAGGCGTAAAATTTTGTTTAAAAATTCTCAGCCGTTTCGGAAAAATTATCAGAAAACCTTATGGGGGTAAAATTTTTTGGCGCACTCTGTAGATCATGAATATTAATGGCTAGCCGACGACGTCATCATTCTAGGCTGGGCCATAGCCTATAGACGTCATGAATATTAATTCATGACGTCACCACAGGTCATCATGGCGGCGCGTTTTCTACGTCGTTTTCGTAGATTGTCGACTTCAAAGGTAAATTTTTCCGTGTTGACAGAACGCTGGGCGCCGATATTACTGTCAAAGTTATCATAAAATTCTGCACTTTCAGGAAAATGGATAAAATGTATATGTTAATTTTGGTGACCACGGACCTTTAAGAGCATATCGACAGTCTTCTGCTCCAGACCTTAACCAGTCGCTTTTTGAGTTCATTAATATTCCTAAACAGCTCCCATAAACTTGCTGCTCCACAACACTGCAAACATTGTTAAATGGACTGTGATCAGGGCTGTTAGGGGCTACATGTCTAGAGTGAAGAAATTTACTGATTTTTTTTCTTTATTTTAACTCATGTTGCATTTGTTCCGTTTCCCCAGATAATGACGAAACAGACGTTAGTTGAGCTGGGAACTTAAATGAACATTTGATTGCAGGTTGTGTCAGAAATGTTTGTACCAATAACTATTAAAATCTCGTTATCCTTCAACTTACTATCAGTAATGTCAGAGATGGTTTTTAGCATTTTTGGTTCATTTTAATATCGATTTCATGCACTTGATTTCCCCAGAAGCATATGTAGGGTGAGGTGGATTTGATGGCCAGCTGTATCAAAAATAGTTGTACCAAAAGTTACTAAAATCAGATAATTTACTTTCAAGTTATGATCGATAAATTTGTTTGATTTTTTCGCCACCTTGTGAATGATATAGACTTGTGTCGCAGCCCAAAATCGCCAAAAAATCCATAAAACCACCTATTTTGGCGTTCAAGGTCATTCAAGGTCATTGAATTTGGCGCCAATCGAGAGCCAATGTAGGACTTCCTATCAGTAATTAATAGTAACCTAGGCCCTATCTTGCACCATTACTGAGAAACAGCGACTTATTGGCCAAAAATCGCAAATTTTGCCCACCCCCCTCTCATTTAGCGCCCTTGTTCAAAATGACCACCTGTGAATTTATGGAAAAACTTTACAATTCCTGAAACTAGAGTCTTTCAGGCAGCCGATGGTGAAGATTTGGTGATCCTATCTTGCACCGTTTTTGATTGATCCACCCGTGTGACAGACGGACAGACAAATGGAAGGACAGATGGATGGACAGATGGACAGAATTGCAATGGCTAAGATGTGCTGAAAGCAGTAGCTGCTTTCGCGTGTAAATATTAACAATTAACTAATTAATCATTAACTTTTTAAAACATTACAACTAAAAATTGCTACCAGCTTCAGTGGTTAAGTTATAACTCCCTTTTGACTTCTTTGCTCAGTTGACAATGCAAAACCAAAGCAAGCTCAACCAGCACAAAAAGAGATAATTACCTCTTCAAGTGCCTGTATGAGTTGTATAATCTTGCGCCCAGCTGCAGTGGAGTCTTCACTGTTCAGTGACCCTATCTGCTTTGCCATCTCCATAAACCACGCCTGCAGGTTTTCTGCCATGCAACACCGAATGCCACACATTACATTACACATTATATGTTTTATTTCTACCTGTGTTCTGATACCATTAATTGTGAAATAAACATCATGCATTAACCAACACCCTACAATCATTCGCACAATGTGAAATTTTCCTGCAACTTTTGGCAGCGACAGCACACTGCTCATATGCATTGCATACTGCTACGCAAACTAATAATACAGACGTCATTTGGTACAGTACATTCCATTGAAATCAAACATACCCACCTAACTTTTCTTGGCAACTTCTGCATATGCTCAGTGTAACTTAGACAGCCATTGTCATATGTTTCTGCAAGACGACAGACCTAAACCATCAGTCCTCACAAACTACTTATACACGAATACAGTGATATATCAACAGCAAAACAAGCAACAAATAGCAAGTGTAGTTGAACTGACCATTCTTTTCAACCCGAGTGAGTGGTTTGGTGCCTGAAAACACGTCTCCGAGTTCCTCAATTCGTTCCCGGCCCTCCTTCTTCAACTCTTCCCATTTTGTCTTCTTTTCATCCAACATCTTCTTAAACAACTGTACAGTTACAAAAACCATACACATATACTGTGGAGAATTCTCAAACGTCACTAAGCAACATAAATTTATAATCTATAAATGTATTTCACAAAAAGTGCACAATTCACATATTTTGCATTATTCGTTCATTCATTACTATGCATTAATGTGACACTCACATTATGGTGAATGAATGATGCATAACGAATTACAACCAAATTTATCAGAAACACCCTCTTGATTAGGCTCTTTAGCAATTGTTGGAACAAAACTAGTTACAACTAATTGTCAAATTATAAACTCAGATAAGAAAAAAATGACAGAATACTAAATACACTGCAAGCAACTATCAGCAACAGTATAAATGCGATAGATTTAAACTAATACAAAAAACCGACCTCTTTAAGGTTGAATTCATACTGTGAAGTGTTAAGCAGCAGTTTAAACAGAGATTCTGGGTTGTAGGCAGAGTCCTGTATCACTTGATCACGAAGCTGCCTACATCTCTTGTTACCCTCCGCACCTACGGTACAAACCATACTTCACTCCTTGCCAGCGACAAAAATGTCACAGTTAACTTCAATTTCACATTACAGTAAAAAGCTATTAGTTAGCAATGTAGTGCTTACGAATGACACAACACTTTATCCACGCCAAGCATGCAACAGTATGATATGCACTTTGTGCAAGTAGTGTCAGGATATGTTATCTGTCTGTCTGGTGTGACAGTGATGTATAGGGGTAATACAAATTGGGCTAACTCAAAAAAATTGCATCAATAATTAGCTAAATCTTTTCACTCTTTGGATGCCTAACATTAGTGATCTAGTGCAAGGGGAACACACTCAAATTTGGGGTAGAAAAGAAGTGGAGTAGAGCAAAGAGACAACTGTTAACAATTAAGTTGCTAAATCTTTAGAATGAAAAAAGACAAAACAACAGTTAGTATAAATGGCTAAAACTTAATCATATATAGCCTCTGAACTTGTACCTTGAATGACATTGATGGTCATTACACACCAGCTGTAACAACAGCTGTCCATGCAAAGCAACTGTAGTCAATTCACAAATTACATAACTGAGCTGTGCAGAAACACACTGAAAGTTAACTCTTCGGTGAGTTTTAATTTGCGGTCAACTAAGTTTAAAAAAAATGAGAAACTGGCCGTAAAGAAATCTAGCAAGCCACTCACACGCCTGTAGCGAGGCACAGTGAAGCATGGTCCAACGCAGTGTGACGTTTGCATCCCGCATCAGTGCCATCAATCGTGGAATGCTGTCGAGAATGAAATCTTCCTGCAACACACCTTCTTTCAGATGCTTGACGAGGTCTGCAGTCAGCTTGTCTACCTTCTTGCCGGCTGAACTCGCCTGCCAGCAATGCAACGACACTCAAACATGCTTGCAATTCAAAATCTGCCACCAAGTTAAACACTGAACAACAGCTAAAATAACTTTGGCACAATGTGTGAAGCAACACATCTTGAGACATTATGGTGGGAAAGACGTTAAGCAAAGCAACAAAATAATGATAACACTCTGATGTTGTTGTCATCACAGGCTTAACAGGCAGTGCCTATATGGAGAGACAAGTGCCCCGAAGAGATGAGGGAATGAAAAGACGAATAATGAAAGCACTTATAAAATGCTAAGCGAAAGTGCAAGCAAGGATTATGAGAATATGAAAAGACCCCAGCTGCAGAAAAGATTTCATAAGCATGTTTTTCATGTTGCAGAATACTGAGAGAAGATGCAAAGAAATCATGTAATGATTTCACTTCCAACAAACTCCTTCGTAAAAGCACACACTGGCATAACAAACACTTTACTTTTAACAGAGTTCCGCCAATCAAGCACAAATGCACAAAGCAATGAACTTTGCAGATGCATCTGCTACCCACCGTGCCATCACACTACAAGATGTGATAAAAGTCAAGTAACAAGCGGACAGGCACATACCAGCCACTTGACATTCGCCGTGTCGAGTGTGTTGTTGAGCGCTGTGATTGCTGCTTTGTACGGCATCCAAGCATCCACCAGGTTCACAGTTATGCCCATGTAGATACTTATCACCTATCACATGCAACTCATGTTCTCAATTATCATTGTTCTAATTATCATTATCATTATCATTATCAAGTAGCATGGTGACCGAAAATTTATGCTATATTAATATTGTGCCAAAACGATCAATCTTAATCAGTTATTACTGAAACAGCTGCACTGGAAAAAAATAGCAACCTTCAAACACCTCAATTCTCCATTCAGTGCACAATACGAAGTATAAGTAGTGAGATTCATTATCAGATATTCATTTTTTCTCAGCAAATAAACAAGTATCTATGACACATACTATTTTATCATTTATGTGCTACCATTATTAACCTGTCCACATTAGCTTAGGTCCCTAAGTCAGATCCTTTTGGTATTGTAGAAGCTGTTTTATGGGATTTATGCCATTTCCATCACTCAAGCACAGCAGCATCATAGCAGTATAAGAGAACTCACATGAAAATCACATACTTTCTGTACCATGGATGGTGCTAGAATTGTCACTCAAGGCTTTCAGCCTTAGTACTCCTTCCATTTAGAACTGACTGTAATATAACTGCACATATGCCAAGCTTCTCAGCAATCACCACAAAGAGTTTAGAAACAGGTCGCACTCACTTACCCAGTTGTCCGGGAAATGTTTGTCGACAATTTCCCGCATGACTGCCTGCTGAGTATGCAGCATGTCTGGCGCAAAGTACAAAATGACGTACAGCATGCTGGCCTGAGTTGCTAGTGCAGTGCTGCGCTGCTCTGGCAATGGGTAGGCCACAATCTGATTGTAAAGGTCATCCGAACGCAGACGACCAAGCACCATGTTCACAAAGGTCTTGCTGACTGCAACGCGACTGCATCGGCAAACACCGGGTTATCACTGGCAGGACTGCGACATTTTGCAGTTAGATTAATACACTTTTCAAAGACTAAATTTAAATGTTATGCAATATTTAAGATAGTACCTTTCGTAATTCATATACCAAATTCTGCATGCCAATTCATGGCACTCTCACCATATGCAACTACTTTCAATTCACAGTTACATGTAAATGTCTACAACCTGACACCTACTCTGTCAATAAACTGCATAATATACCGTAATAAGATGAACAATAACACTGCCAATAACAGCTTCATCAGCTCAGCTCCAATATTTGCATTAACACTTAAGCGTGCAAGAACACTAATGCAAATTCCTACCCGAAATAATTCTCCGGATAGTTTGGAGGCCTTTTGGTGCCTTGAGCAGTGGAGAAGCCAGTGCTTCTAAGCAGCTTGCAGACGTCATCAATGTTAGAATCTACCGAAGCACGTGCTGCACTACACAAGTCAATACAGTACAGCACAGAACAGTGATGTAGTCCTTGTAACCAAGACACTGGCTTCAATGCACCTTAAGGACAAAAATAGTCTTGGCCTTGGTCTTAACGTCCTTGGCGGTATGATGCTAGAGTGGATTTCTGTTCGAAAACGGTACAGTGGCCAGATAACTTCGGGCTTCAATCTATAGGTGACAGCGACCAGAGCATGCTGTGTCTGCAACTGATGTTGATTGATATATTTGCTAATGACACCTCTAGTGACTGGCAGGCAGACGCTGAGCGAGTCGACGGACCGTTGCAACGTCCGATGCTCAGTGTAACAAAATAAATTGCCACCCGCTGCTGGATCATCTCTGTTAAAACTTTAGAGTTACGCTTTTATGCTTTTATGTTGTCGCGTGTTGTCATAGCTTTTGATTCTATTTTTTTGTATTTTAAAATTACATTTATTGTCATTTATATTTTTAGTAGGCCTACTCGCGAGGGTCACTGTAATTGCATGTTCAGCGTCTCGTGTCAGAGTCACTTTTATGTTCATCAACCGAGTGACGACAGTTCATCTGACGATAAGTTCACCGACTCATCAGCACCATTGCTTTCAAAATAAACAGTTTCATCATATGACTCGTTGTCTAACCTAAGTTTTCTAATCTGCATTTTGTATTCGACGTGCTCACAACGTAACAACTAGGACTGTGACTAAAGAATGTGGGAAATCATTTTGTGACACCCGCAGACATAAACATGCGTGCCTATGCCATGGGACGCTGGCGGCATCTGGCACGCGATAAAGCGGTCATTAGCAGCGGCACCCGCAGCGCTATGTATAAACTGCTGCACTCACCCTCTGCATGACAGCGACTTCTCTGCAAGTCGACAGTGCCCAAGAGAATCCAGGCTTACTGTTTTTAATACAACAACTCTGTCCCGGGGTATCTCGTGGATACCGCTAAGAAGGTTAATAAAAAAAGTCTTGATCTTCAGAGAAAAATCTTGTTCATAAAACACAAGTCTTGATCTTGTGACAGATGTCTTGATGTTTGTTTCGATCTTGACAATTCCAAAGAACATTGTTCACATCAGTAACATTACTGGAACAGCATACTAATCAGCAATTTCATAATCAGTAATACTGGGAATAATCAGAAACGCTCAAATAACTGGAAAAATAAATCAACAACTAGAACTACTATTAAAAGGTGGGATGTCAGCAGCTGCACTGGTAAACCAACACCTGGCATTCACTCAACATGCACCAATCCGCTGTCCCCAGCCTATTACTATCAGCAGCATAAGTGTTTGAAATAACTTACTCTTCTTCCATTCGTATGTGGAATGTATATAAAATCTGTTGATGCACACACCAAAAATACAAAAAACAAGGAAGATGCCATACCTATATCTGTAGTAGGATACAAGCATTCTTTCTCTAGCCAGTCCTTCTATTCTCAAGTCAGTCACAATCAGCATTACTCCATACAGAAAAAGAGCCTCCACCTACAACAATCATTTCATCAGAAAAACTAAACTATGATACTATGACAATAACGTATACAATTCTATACTTAAACCTATACTCCTGTACAACCTTCAAATATTACTGTTCCAGCAAACCTTTTAAAACTGACTCTTCGTTCTTTTATTTCTCATTTTATGTAGTCAGTGTTTTCGGCAATTTCACTTGGTTTTATCTCGAAGCTTGTAAACCACTAGTCATCTATGTCAATGACTACTTTTTGGCTGACTGACTGTTTGTCTGATGGATTGGCAAAAACTGTAATTTATATGGTATATTCTCATAACACTGTAGCAAAACTCACATAGAAATTACATTTAAACAAACAAGATATTATTAACCAGAAGCTGTTTGCCATCTTCATTCTGTAAGACTGTCTCAATTGTCTGCTGAATAAAAACACCCTCATCCAAATCTTCCAGGAATCTAAAATGTAGCAAAAAATCAGTCTAATGCAATTAAAACATAATACTAACCAACATTTTTAACAAACATAAATTTATGAGTAGCAAAATGTACCTACTTTTTCCAGTAGCATTCCAGTGTCTAATCTAGCAAATGTTTCAGTAAAACAAGAATAAAATCCAATGATAGTAGTAAAATGTATGACTGAGTACAACAAAAGTACAACAGATTTAAAAACAATGTAATCTTACCGATTTAAATCCATCACATATTTGTGAATACTTTCGAACGCTTGATAAAAACGAGTCAATATTTCCAAATGATTCTCTTTAAATTCTTCGTCAATATCTTCCAGCCCCTGTGCATAAAACAACATTGCAACTACTGATATGGCTGATAAAGCCACATACATGCATTGCCAATGTCATCATCAACTGATGACATTAGCTTAGACAACATGTGACGACATGTAAACACATTTAAATTGGGGCTACAAAGATTCTACAACAAAGTTAAATCAGCCTTTAGATGCTGTTCATTACAGACACTGAGACAACACTCAGGGAGGTCTCATCTGGTAAATTATCCTGCAAAAACTAAATCTAGCACTTTGAGTGTAGCGGCTGACACAGCTGTGTTATTTACAGAGCTTAAATAAGATTGCTAAGCAAGCTGCAAATAGTAGCAAGATGGCTGAAAACATGACTGCATGATCTTATCTGACACAGACCAAGACAAATACTGGTAAGGATCTTATTGGCTGCAGCTACCAGGTACTGCAATGCAGATTTGTACGTCACAAAAATCATACAAGTACCGAATAAACCAATAACAAAAGATGTACTGTAACGATTAAGCTGCATTTCGTAAAGTGCAGAAATGGGCAATTTAGCCACTGAGTAATTAACAAATTATTGAATAACTGAGCCGAATTTTGTTATAAAGTTTTAAATTTTTTTTTACTAAATTTTATCCAAAAAACAACATTGTACTGCTGGTACATTAACAAGTAGCATTTGGTACTGACATCACAAACTGCAGCCAGACATTAATTAAATCAATGCATTGTATAAGACAGTATAAAATCATAATTATGCACTATCTTATCTCTGTCTCTGTCTATTATTGTACTTCATAACATTGTTCTGTGTCGAGTGTCTGTCCTGTCTATCACTAATAAAAATTTACACACAAACTTGTGTGCTGACTGCTAGATCACATACTGACCGGTTTTGATATGATGTTGTTCTCAAAATACTCCGAACTGCTGAAGTAACTGAAATCAGACAGCAACTCTGCATACTTTGCATGCTCTGGACGACTGGTTGAGTCACGAAACACCGGCGGGATGAAATCCGACAACCGCAACAACTCTGCTATTATTGCATTTCCTCTTGACACAAGTCTCAAAATTGTCTGCCCACAAAGGTTATTCTCAGCCAAAAAGTCCACCATTGTGTTTGATGAACAGCAAGTCTATTACAGAGACAGACTCTGGAACAATCTAAAAACTTCCCTGCAAAACAAAAACTACTGCCACTAAAACAACAAACAATTACTGGCATTCGCTGCACATTAAGCTAAATTGTATTCAGTTAAATCAGATATTTTTTGATAATCTTTAAAGCAAAAAAAGATGCTCCTGCAGCGTAAAACCAAAATCTACTAAACATACATAAATCAGAAAACAGCCAGGAAATTGTAGGCCATGGTTAAAATGAATACAACAAATCAATCACAAGATCTACAACGTCTATCAACCCTAGTTATCTATACACGACATTGATCCAAGATACATATATCACGGCTAATTGCTAGATTGGGTTGGTGGTGCGGCTTAGCGGTAATGCATTTGATTCAATCAACGAAGTTACTCTACGCCAAACCGGGTTAGTACTAGGACGGGTGACTGCCTGCGGGCAGGTAAATCATCTCGGTACCGTATGTAACCAGCCGCCTAGGTTAACTCAGCCTTTCATCCCTCCGGGGTAGGTAAATAAAGTACCGAGCTAACACTGTGAGATCCCATACGAGAGGTAACGCTTCGTAGCTCTGGAATGGGCTTCCATTAAGAGCTATAGCACCACTTTTAACCTTTAATCAACCCTGCATTGGGACGTGGTAAGAATCTGAGGTAGCTGAACGTCGTTGTACGGTAACAGTTACATGTTCTGACAAACTGATATATCCTTTTTAATTTTCTAAATATATGTATCTATTTTAAGTAATATAACGCTACCGAACAATTAGTTTAAAGAACAAATCACACAAATCCATGCAAAAACTCGAGACAACGCCCACTTGCCTTGTGACAAAATAAACAATGCGTTGAAGAAGGAAGTAACACAAGTACTTAAAAACAAGAAAGCCGTGTGGCGCCCACAGATGTCGCATAAAAAACGCGCAATGCCGTTAATTTTACAATTGTTTTAACATACGGCTTGTTGTTGAAACTTGAGTTACTTGACGCTGCTGACGGTTGTTCTCAAACGTTAGTGAAATCAATCGCTTACTTATTTTTTATTGTCCATTAACAGTTTTGCATTTTGAACCCATTTTACACTTGCAGTATTCATTTGTGTTGTATTTCCTGTTTGTTTTCTGGTGATAAAAACAATAGTATATTTGCTTTTAACGATTATTATTCAATCCAACATGTCATCGGGTAATTTTTTGCAAATTGATGCGATATAACATACTTTGTGTGTGATGATATATGTAATGTGATGTAACTAGATTGATTGGTTCAAATCCCAAAGGTATATACTTTCTTATTTCTTATTAGTAGCATAATTCTGTACGCTGCTGAAATATGAAGGTCTATGCCTGGGAAAAATAAATAATTAATGCATGCGTATTTGATGTTTTCATAAGTCTGCTGTTGTATGTTTTGCGCAAGTATGTATATTTTATACATAGTGTACGAGGGTTGATCAATAAGTAATGAGAATCAATGTATTAGACTAGAATTTTTTTCACAATCTATATATCAGTAAAAAGTACATTTTCTACGAACATATATGGGTTTGTTGCGGATATGACG
>Ga0209671_1008105_pt1 | contig 10978 bp, 6 predicted proteins | sample WorMetHERISLAND2_2_FD_187401 | JGI IMG/M metagenome (GOLD analysis project Ga0209671, IMG submission 187401) | Marine gutless worms symbiont microbial communities from Max Planck institute for Marine Microbiology, Germany - Olavius geniculatus... | ecosystem: Host-associated > Annelida >...
GAGCAGTGGTGTGGGACAACCCTGCAGGAGTTAAGCCACGCTGCCCTAGATAGGCAGCGGTGGGCAGCGATAGTAAAAATGGCGTCAGACACCAACGGGCACTGAGCCCACGGTTGTCGATGATGATGATGAAGATGAATAGTAGGCTGTGTTGACCCGAGTGGCTGGCTATATACCGAGTTGGTTTACCTCTGCGGTAAACCATCCGAGCAATAAACAGGACCAGAATAGAGCAACTTCATTGATGAAGACCAATGCATTTAGAACTACCATACTCCAAAATGACACATGATCTACAGGGCCACAAATCGAAACGATCAGTTCTCACGCTGAAAAGCTTATGACATTACTTCTGTGTACTTCACCTACCCAGTAAAACAGTTAAGTACTTCTGCAAATATTTCAGGCACATTTAACGCTTACAATCTTTGCTAATGCTATTCATGCCTACATATAACTCTACTTCTTCTGGCAATGTCCTATTATCAATATCCAGTTTGTCAATATCCACAACAGACATTACTCAATATCTGCGACACATCGTGAAATTTTACATTATCATCACAGCTGTTGAAGCGTTAATTTTTTAATGCATTAATTAACGCGTTATTAATGCACCCAGGCCCGTTGAGAGGAAGAGTAGAAGGGTAAATTACTCCGGGCCCCACGACGTTTCGGGGGCCCACCTGTAGAATATAGAAAGTTTAGAAACACATTTTAAACAAATCAACAATAACTGCCATCATATCTAGCATAGAAATCTATTAGCCTGTCGTAAAGATAATTATTTAATTACAGTAGCGATAGAATGGCAACTACAGTTTAGTTACTTGAATTCATTCGATTTTCAAATAGCCACAGTTTAAAGGAATATTGGAACTTCTGCTTCACGGAATTTAGTAAATTAATATAAATTTACGTATGTGCATTAATTATTTTAACGCACGTTAATTTATTAATGCATTATTGCATTAATTTGACAGCTCTAGTTATCATGTGTCCAGTAAATAGCACTAATCTAAGCCGGCATCTGTTTATGTTAACACCAAGACAGACTTATAAAGAAAAATGTTACTTTTCTACTTCATGGCAAATGTAGTCAATGCCCGGCCATTCGCATATTGGTGGGATGTTTTCCTGGAGACACACAACAATCGACAGCAAAAAATACAAACATCATACTCGTGATGTTATTACTTCAAATAAACATACATATAATTCAACACATTGCATTATCTACAATATTTGATTACACTAGTCCACAATCGCCTATAAGTCATCAAAAACCGACTGCAAATAGACAGAAAATGACATATTATTACAACAATTTTTCACAATAAAGACATGGACAAAGAATCGTGTGAAACAACAAGAACATTGGAAAAGCCACAGACACTGACTGAGCTAAAGAATGACACGACGAGATGTACATTGTACAATGTAACATGAAACGTACTGCAGCAAAGAACTTCTTAGCTTTCCAATGACCTTCAGCAATCTTTGTTACGTCAACCTTCAAAGCACAACCAAATCTACTACTAATGCCACTGCTGCTATTACTACAGCATTAATACTACAACTACAACCGTCCATCATTACCATTCAACTGGCTGGATTTTCCTGCATTCACTAGTCCGCCGGAAAACGCTAGTTTCCAGAAGGACTTATGTTTTACGCATGATGTTTTTTTGTTTATTTTTTTCCGAGCACGAGATCTCCGAGATGCGTGGGCCAACCAGGGGTGAAAAACATGCAAAATTTAGCCCGATTTCGGATGACTTCAAAGTTCGGCGGCGAATATCTCCGAAACGGATAAAGATATTCAAAATCGGATAGTCATTCCGTGCATGGCGATTCCTCCTGCGTTAGGCGAAACAAGTATGGTGAAGTTTGGTCCAGTGACCTTGGAGATTTAGATGTTGAATCATACCCACCCAAAGTGCATTTTTCGGAAGACCGTATTTCGGCCCCTAGGGGGTGCTGCGCCCCCAAATTTTTACACGCGCTAGAGAATGACCAAGTCTTACTAGCGCACCCCTACCGGGGACGGAAGCCCCCTTACAACTTCTTTCAAAGGGGGGTCAAAAATTGGCTTAAAATGTAATAAATTAGCGCTTATAACTTCGGAGTTAGGGATGTAGCTCAACGAAACTTTGGCATTTGATGCGGCTCTAGGTTGGGGTGTTAACGCAGGTACGAAATTTGGGGGCACCACCCCCCTTAGAATTTTGGAGGGCAAAAAACGTCCAAAATTTAGTACGTTTTACAACAACTTTCGAGTTTGACCGCAAATATCTCTAAACTGGATAGAGATATCGACATAACCTAAATGGTGTTATCAAATACGGTTAATTCTGCATTGAACAAAAAAATTTTTGTGAAATTCTGTCCACTATGAACCAAGTCATAAGCGCTAATGTTGACCTACCCTAAGTCGACGAAACGCGTTCGGCGTATGCGAATGCATTTGAGTTCGGGCCACATGACTTTGATGCCGGGGAAATTCTCCCCCTCTCCCCCTCTAATTTCCTCCAATCGGACTTAGGGCGCTGGGCGGACTCACGTTGGGCTTTGTCCCAAATTTCTAGTTTAAATCTAGACTATGTCAGGCTGCCACCAGAAATAAGTCTAACATTTGCTTCAGCACTGCTGTCCGTTACGTGTATTAGATTTCAGTTATGTGCAAATGATGTTGAAGCTAAACAACCAACTAAATAAAACTTGATAAATCATAAAAAAGTCCAGACAGGTTTTTCCAGTCATAACCTCCCTCACTTGCCAAGTCAGCAGTTTGGAACCAATCAGCACTGAAATCATATGTTATGCCCAGTACGGGAATACATGTGCGAGGTTCTTGCAAACCAGAAAAAAGTTCTCAGTTAAACTTTAAATAAACATCTGAGCTCTAAAATTTGTGATCCAAAACAGGGTATCTACCTGGTTGTCTAGCAAAGTGTCTTCCCAAAAAGCATTACAATGTTTCTTCTTCATCTCCATATTATGCTAAGCATAACCATATTTTGCTAACCATAATGGGTAAAAATGAGTATTTTTGACGGCTACTATGTAGGCTGACTAAAAGATTAAGACCAGTTCTTGCCAATTAACAATACACTAATTTTCGATAATTAACTCAGAAAATGCAGCAAAATAGTATCCAGAAGAATGTTATGAAACATAAAAAATATTTTAGATTGTGACCAATCTAATGTACTCCTTGCACGCATTATTTCCTTTTGTATTCTTTTAACTGCATTTTAGTTCATTTCTTTTCACACCACAAATAGCAGTGCCGACAGCATCACCTCACCAACAGCATCAACCATGTAACTGACGTCATCACGTCACGTGACCCCAAAAGGTCAAACTGGTGACCCCATTATCTTTGAGGCACCATACCTCCATAAAGATGCTAGATAGACGCATGGTCTTGTCCATAGTGACCATGCATTGGTTCCATGACACTACATCACGCAACACTTAATCGCGCAACAGTTAATCAGCAACAGTTCACTGGACGACAGTTCATCACGGCGACAGTTAACCGCAGCGACAGTTAATCGCGTGCAATTTCATCGCGCGACACCTCATTGGGCGAGCAGTCATCCACGTGTCCAGCACTGTAATTAACCTCATCTCTAGTCAACTTATAACCGTTAGCAGCGAACCCCAGACTGATTATCACTGAAGCACCAAATAAAGTCTCTCTTCGATTTACCTGGGTAGTAATGTTATATAAGCAATAATGAATGTTGAATTTGGCACCAGAAGTAGGCCTAAGGGCAAACAAACTGTTATTTATCGAACTATTAAATACGTTAAGAGAGCACGAGAATCGTGACGAAACTACGTCATGGCGTTGCAAAAAGTTTCACATGAACTCTAAACAACACTGGTGCTGTAACTTTTAAGAACTCTAAACTACACAAGCATTATGCAGGCCTAAACCATTTAAGTTGATGGAGAATAATAGGTTGTACTCGTACTATGTGCTTTTTTATTATATATAATAACTAGGCTACTATGCACACATATGTGAACACTACGTAAACAGTAAGCCAACTGTGTATTATGCAATTTCGTTTAGTTTGCGAGAAATAATCGTTTTCAACATCAACCTGTTCTGTCACTGTTTTGTATCAATTCATTCATACGCCAGATTAAATGTCGCGCGATTAAGTATCGCGCAGTTAACTGTTGTTCCGATTAACTGTCGCCGCGATGAGCTGTTGCCAATTAACTGTCGTGTGACTAAATGTTGCACAATGAAGTGTCGCCATACCCCATGTGTCTATCTAGCACCGTTATGGAGATATGGTGCCTCAAAGATAATGGGGTCACGAGTTTGACCTTTTGGGGTCATGTGACGTCATCGGTCACGTAACCATTCGACTCCTGGGGTTGACTTTCTATAGGTGGTCCATAGTGACCATGCATCTATCTAGCATCGTTACGGAGATATGGCGCTTCAAAAATAAATGGGGTCACGAGTTTGACCTTTCGGGGTCACGTGACGTCATCGGTCATGTGACCATTCTACTCCCGTGGGTCGACTTCCTATCGGTGGTTCATAGTGACCATGCATCTATCTAGCACCGCTATGGAGATATGGCCGTTTGAAGTTTTTCCAGAAAGGCTCTTCTGCTCTTTGCTACGTTAGGAACGTAGCGCATGAGGAGTAAAAAACTGGGCACAGAAACAAAGCCAACAAACAACCAAACTAGTGATAGCAACAGACAACAATTGTAGACTACTACTGTAAGCATCACAATTTGATAACAAGCAAAATGTAAAAGCAAAGTGTTTTTAAAATTATCAATATTAGCAGAACACACTGTAGGAAACCTTGGACTTTCGGAAAAGTGGACATTCTGGTTCTCCAGATTTTGTTGCTGGGCACAAATGCACGATTGTGCAGATTTCATCTGAATTATAGTCGGAATAAAAACTGCACATACAACACAAGCATACCAATAAAATGCATGTCCATTAAAAGAGTTGCATTACGACAAATATGTAAAAAGTAAAGATAAAGGTAACCCATACTCGATACAAGCATTGGGCCTAAAGCTGATTCCAGTTAAAGGCAGTCAGCCTACAGATGACATAGTAATGAACCTAGTGGTGGGATGAGAGTTGAGAAATAAGTACTGAGAATTAATATATTACACTTAATTTGTTTTCACAATCTATATCCCATCAATAAAAAGTACATTTTCTAGGAACACATGCAGGTTTGTTGCAAACATCAACCCTCGAAGTCTGCCATTACTAAATCCATCACTCAGCTACAAATATGTTACCAAAAATAAAACTATTGTATTATAAGTAATCAGATTTCTTATGTGATATGACAACTACAAAAAGCTAAACCTACTTTCAAATTTGAGCTAGTATACAATGTTTCATGCGACACAATATCAGCAAATTACTAGCAGCAATTCTATTTTTAACAGACAATTCTAATCTAAAACTGAATGTTTGGAAATTGTTGGAGAACTTTACATGCCAGTCATTCCTTACTGCCCTACAAGTAGCATCAAAGCACTAAAAGATAAAAATAAAATAACACACGACTTAGGTGTAACACAAGTTCAGTGTCGCTTACAGATGGGTGATCAGAGGTGCAACATATATGACAATATCTTTGCAGATTCGCTCGTAACGTTGATCTCTGGCAAATAAATCACAGATTTGATCTAAGGCCTGTGCAACGGTGATGTTGTGCACTTGAGCATACTGACTGAACAAAGTTATAACAATTACACAACCTGAAACCAATGACATCACATATTACTGCATAAATATCAATCAATACACATTTCAGTGGGTGATGTTAACAGCTATAGATTTCTGAAGCAGCAAATTTTGTACATGCGAGTTACCAAAAGTACCAAAAGAGTGAGGTCTGAGAAAGTATCATAAACTCCCCTAGCAACAGCAAAGTCTGGGCAGAGCAAAACTGTTAGAGCAATTTGACACAATTCTGTAAAACACTACACAGCACAACATTGCAGAGCAAAAAAGTACAGTCTAAAATATGACATGTTTAGTCTGCCAAGATATGTTATAAACACACAGACCAACTAATAAGCGTAAGAGCACAGACGTAAGACACAATAGGCCAGTCAGGATAAAAAATGAGGGACCGTCAAGCCTGACAGAGACCATCCATTCATTCATTGTGGACTGCAACTGGCAGCTCTTCAGATAATGTAAGTTGCCTAGATTCTAGATTGCCATGCAGTGAAGCCAGTCATTTAACACCATTCCGTACCCTGAACTAAACTGTACAATAGTAGTGTTGTGCGATACCTGAAATTGGAGCCACAATAACAATACCGTCTCAGGTATCGAGTATCGTGATAATACGACGATACTGGAAGTTCATATAAAAATGTTGGTCCACAAGACCATCGAAAGTGGGTAAAGTTTTCCCGCACCCAGCGACGGTGTGTGCGCAACGTTTGGGTGGCCACACCGTCGCTTAGAAATATATGTTTACTATATGTTTGACAAGCTTTAATGTGACATGCATTTTTGTTGCTGTCATGCAGTGTGCAGTAGTTGTCAGCAGCAGAGCGATTCAACTATAAACTGTGTAGTATTGAAACTGGTAACATCACGATACCTGGTGGTATCGTGGCATTGCGATATATCGAGACCTCTTCGATACTGGTATTGAAACGTTGATACTCAGGATACTTATCGAGGTATCGCACAATACTATACTATAGGTCACTTTATGCATATAAACTGATCAATCGTTCAGTGGGGCTGACATATAGATGGGTGAATGATAAGCCCTGACCTGTCTTCTGGCCCATTAGGTCTGCCACTGACAGTCTTACGATGCTGATGTTACAGAGATTTCTTTCTTGTTTTTGCTCAAAGGCCTGGCAGCATTTAATACACTGGGACAGCATTTACTACTGACTGCTGCCCTACTAAGCTAGCCCCACTGCTGTCCCATCTTTGTAGCTGAGGCAGTTGCTGCCCAGCTGCCCTACAGGTATCACCATGTATGAGCTTATTGTTTACATGATATAATCTCCCGTACTTCTGCAATTCACTTATGCTGAGGAAACGTTGGTAATAGGTTATCAACCTGTCTTCAAATTGTATTAACAAACGTTTCTGCAAAAATTTACGTCTTATAAATTATTATCTGTAATAAAATTGTTGGGTTTCTTGTTATTTTTCTGTTGAGATAGATTTTTTACAGTAAAACAGCAAGAATTGGAGTAGACATGGCATTATGCCTTTCGATAACCAATGCAACATCATGCATAGTTTTAGCGAAATTCCGTTTAATGTAAATTATTACATGTACCTTTTTGATTGTTCGGCGCTGCAGTCCTTGATTTAACCGTTTTAACTTAGCATCATTCGCGAAAGTTTTTATGCAAGCGAGACAAAGTAATTTAACCTAGCCTATTTACAAATCCGAGCTATAGTAATCATAGTGTGTCAATATTTCACGCTTGTTTACGCTTGCATGTTCGATGAAATGTCAGCGATTAAATGTGAAATATATATCAAATAACATAAACTAACACTAACCCTAACCCTAAAACCTAACCCTAACCCTATCCCTAACCCTAAACTCTAACCCTAACCGAAATTCTTGCTCGCGAGCCATTTAAAGTGCCCCATTGTTAACAATGGTCGTTTCAGCCATTGGTAACACGGGGCACCTTAAATCGCTCGTGAGCAAAAATATAGCAACAACCTGCAAATTTTGTTTTAGGTATCGACTATTAAGATAAAGTAGTATGCAAAAAAGTAATTTAAAACGCAATGACCCAAGGACAGGTTGGTAACCATTGGCCAAAGTGTTTAAAATGTAACGCCTAGGCAAAGGTATCATGTGGTATATCAAACGGGCAGATCATATGACTTAGACTACGATGTGCTTACCAGCGCAATTAACTGCTTTATTTCCTACTTTGTTACGAAATTTCAACGACTCTGCCGTTATCTGACCCGAAATGCACAACACAAGACATATTATAGCAGCAAATTTATCGCTGATTAGCATTTTAGGTTATTAAACATAACATTTCTCATGAACAACAACAACAAAATTCCCTCGATCAGCTGTTTCCTGTTTGCCCTTTGAACTATTACAGTACTCTTCTGGGCGTAGGTTGCGATTGGTTATTTTTGCAGGACGTCAGCAATGCAGAATTCTGATGTCCTGTCTCGGCTATGGCAAAGGTCCGTCCGTCTGTTCTTTTTTTGTTTTTTTCTTATGTTTAGTAATGTTTAAAGTAATGTCGTACATAGTTTGTCACACTCTGCGGCCCTATCAAAAGTCAAAACGACGCAAACTAGAATCACGAAACTGGGTATCCGTTTTTTGGACCACCCTGTAGAATCACGAATGCTTGAGCTTGAAAACAACATTTTTCGACGTATAGGCCATATTCGGAATCTTCAAAGTTGAAGCATTATTATGCGGCGTCATGGAGTAACATAATCGTGAGCTTTGTGACGTTTCTTTAATTTGCGACGTCAAACGACGTTGAGATCCAATAAATAAAAATTTGGCCTACAATTTTTGGCTCGCCGTTAAGTCGACTCTTTGGAAAGATGTAGGCCTACCTGTCGTCTTTCTGTCGTCTGTCGTCGTGTGTTACCCAAGTAGGCTTCTATTGTGGCTAAACGGTAGGCCTAGGTCTTACCAGAAAACTTATTACACGATTAATTGGCTCAGTGCGACGGAGCTTTGCCTGCAAAACTTTAGCGATGGGGTGCAAAAGGAACATTTTTATATTTGATACTGATAAAAGTGAGGTGAGAAAAATGTGCATTTTAACCGATAGGCCTAGGTCGCCGTATTTCAGAAACGGTGAGATATAGGCTATGTTGCTATTGATGACTATAATAATCTTAGAAAGTCGCATAAGTCTTTTCAAACGACACAAAAATCATCGATCTTAGCTGATTTTGAAGGGTCACTACGCACTCTTTGATGCCAATCGTGCGGTATTGTGGCTAAACGGTATCGTAGGGTAAGAGGGAGAAAATGGGGTCGGCGACGTATTGTTGGATTATTTGATAGGACGATGACGAGAATTCTATAAACTGTCAGTAGTAACCATGTCTCTATCTGCAGCAATTTCGCCGGTTTAGCAGCAATGTTAAGTAGCCAGTACTGTATTTGCTGCAAATCACTACTGCTGATGTGAGAATAATGCGCTCATATTCACTGTTGTTCTTGCGCAGCGAAGCATAATTATCTGCATGACAGTTGGATGGTCTAATTAAAGCGGCCATTGACAAGTATAGGCCTATAAATTTTTGGGCTTAGCTATATGTTAAATTTGGCATTTTTTCACAGACTATACTTGCCATCGGAATCGCGTAATTAGCCTACGCGCACGTGCTCCACGCTCGATCAATCGCACTCGCCTATTGTTAGACGTAGGCCCTACGTGTCTTTCTAGAAAACTCTCTCCATATATACCCACGGAAATGCCATAAAATATAAAAAAATACATCAATTCGTCATGGCATATATGGACGCTATCGCCGCGGTGGTTGCATTTTATCGCTTAATTCGCACTCAGCACAAATAAATGGCTGGTCACATTGGACGATCGACGACCTGCAAGGCTGCCAAGGCAAAATGTCGAGCTGCAGTGGTTTTCTTTGCGTTACGCGTGCAAAACCTACTGCATGCTGTCTTTCTTTTGAGCTCGAAGTGTTAACCTCACCCCTTTTAGCTGTGCCACATCCACCGCAGCGTACGTTGGCCTACTAGAATATAAAGCCACCCACGATACAATACGCGAGGTAAGCTGCGTTTCACAATAGCTATTGGCGACACGACGCATAGCCTATGCCACTGTAGATCTACTTATCATGTAAGCTTACATGTATGTACTGATGTATATAGCCTATTGTCGTCTATTTCGAAAGAATACCGAAAGAAATTATGTCGCTAGTTTATAATAGGGCCTATTATTGCCGCATACATTGCTGTGTCATGTTACGTTCACTTGTTGCCTAGCACTATATTATAAATGTCCATGCTATACTCGTGGGAGCACACAAAAAATCTTTCAGAGAGCAAACAAGTCAAGGAGTCGAAAGAGTCGAGTGAGGTGTGCGAAAAAATGGCGAATTTTTAACCTCATGTTTTTGGTTTGGCTGTAACAGCAACAACCGATAAAAATGTACCTTTTTAAGGCCTATGTCTTTCCTTCTGATGTGATTTTCAGTTAAAGGATGGGAACGTTAGAATTCAAACAAATCTCTATATCGTACCGAACGAGAATTTTTGTGACACTTTTTGTATTTTCCGTGTTATAATTATGTTTATTGTCAGTAATTTAATCATTGTTGTTCTGTGATAGTTTCACGTATGCGTGGTGGTTTGTTCGGAAAAGCATGATATATTAACTATTTTTTTTGCTTTTTACTTGACATACATGTACGTATTGTACATTGGAGAGGCAAGCGCACCCTACCCCACCCCTCTTAGAACCCATAAGGTACAATATGCGTTAATTCTTATTATCTCGTTTTAATAAGCGTTGATTAATAAGTGATTGATTGATCAGTTTTTACGCGCGAAAGCAGCTACTACTTTCAGCGCGTCGTAGCCATCGCAATTCTGTCCGTTCGTTCGTCTGTCACACGGGTGGATCAGTCAAAAACGGTGCAAGCTAGGATCACCAAATCTTCACCGTCGGCTGCCTGGAAGACTCTAGTTTCAGGAACCGTAAAGCTTTTCCATAAATTCGAAAAGGTCACCCCGAACGAAGGCGCTAAATTAAAGGGGGTGGGCAAAATTTGCGATTTTTGGCCAATAAGTCGCTGTATCTCAGTAACGGTGCGAAATATGGCCTAGGTTACTATTAATCACTAATAGGAAGTCGTACACTGGTTCTCGATTGGCGCCGAATTCAATGACTTTGAATGACCTTGAACGCCAAAATAGGGGGTTTTATGGATTTTTGGTGATTTC
>Ga0209671_1008106_pt1 | contig 10977 bp, 3 predicted proteins | sample WorMetHERISLAND2_2_FD_187401 | JGI IMG/M metagenome (GOLD analysis project Ga0209671, IMG submission 187401) | Marine gutless worms symbiont microbial communities from Max Planck institute for Marine Microbiology, Germany - Olavius geniculatus... | ecosystem: Host-associated > Annelida >...
GTCGAACAGATCTCAAATTCACGACTTCGCAACGGTATGTCACAAATTTGTCATTATCAGTTGCTTTCTGGCAGGGGAGTCAGTTGTCCTTTTCTAAATTTTAGCCCTCGAAAAAAATTTTACTAAAATTTTTTGGGCAAATATATTCTTAATTTTGGGCTTAAAATTGAGATAATTTACTGGCAAAATTAAAATTCTGGGCACCCTGTCAAAAATTTGCAGCTACCTGTTGAAATAATGCAACTTTCTTACTCCCACTTTTTAACCCACGACCCAGCTGGTTACCCCATCTTTCCTATCTGACTATACCTTGTTATATACTGACCACGTTAAAGCTGAAGTACTGTAGATAAGCATCTTTCTAAATATCGTTAGTAAACTTAAAATTACTGCGTTTAGGCCCATTTGCTGCGGTTTGTGAGCTTTGATTAGGATTGTTGAACCGAAGTACTGCACGGTAAAAATTTGATGGATGATAAAATTGTCCAGGAAGAGACGAGAACGGTTGGACGTGGCAGGAACAAGTAGAGTTGGTGAAATGGTCACGCGTATGTACCCTCAAATGATATATAGGCTACAGTCTGAATATCAACGTAAATTGTACAATGAACTTGTCCATAAATGACGAAATTTTGTAACAGCTACAGTAGTTACTGTGCTTTCAGCGTGCAGTGGTATAGAGGCTAATTGGACTCGTAATTTTGAAGTTGCAGTTTAAATCTCGCCATGGATCATTTGCAAGCAACTTTGAGCAAATTGCTAACCTGTACTCAGGCCAACTCAGCCTCCTACCCTCAGTGGGATAGAAATGAGTAGTAGCTCACGGGTTACAGAGTGAAGGCCAATATACTGTGGCTGATTGGAACGGTGGTATGTCTGCTGTTTGTGCTACGGGTTTAAATGTTCGCTGGCAATGGATGGCCGCATAGCGCGCTGCGGTATCGTTAGCTCATGTCAATCAGTTGTCACTTGCCCGAATAATGTACAGCGCTTCTAATTACAAATGTGACATATGTACCTTACCTTTTATTTAACTTTGAATATGCTCAAGTCTTTCTGTTTTATTTCAATTAAGAAATTGGAGTCAACTGTAAACACTGTGTTGTCACTCGTTAGTAACACTAAGAATGTCTTAAAATAAGCCCGTTAGTCGCCACTTAGTTGAATGGTTGTTGTTTTTCGTTTTTTATAAGCATGACAGGGACGACCCTTTGGGTTTGAAGTAGAAGCCCTTGTAAATTGCAGCAATGACATCATGTTTTTTCTGTTGTATTTTGCTCTTTCAGGGCAGATTTTTGTTTTTATCGACTCCGTTTTGCCCATTCCTGTACTTGCTTTTTGGGTTGTGGATGATTGATGTTCTCGTCACTTGTCTCCAGTAGCCAGCTCAGCAGCATTTCCTTTGGTCTCTCTTTTCCTTTCTTCCTCGACATCTTGGCACACAAAGTAAATAAATGCGACATGACATGCGGCAGTGGACGTCGATAATGCTATACGTTATATCAGTGTTTGAATTGTGAAAAATTAGCTTTTCGACGGTCGGAGCGTGACCAAAATTGTGACGTAAATCATATGTGTATAGCATATAGTTGATTCCCCCCAGTACTTAATTTGACAGTGTAATAGGGGGGGAATTGAGAAAACAGTTGGAAAGGTTCAACCCCCAATCTTTCTCCTTCCGGCAATCAAACACTTGGTTATAATGTTTGTGTTGTGCAGTCACCAATACAAGCTTCGCTGCTGAAACTGGATTCGTCGCTCAACAAGACGGCTGTCGAATGCTTTGTCTGTAGGTGTCGCGTTGGGTGTTGTTCTGATTAAAGTATGCAAGTAAATGAATAAATGATTGCACAGATGATTAAATAAATAATAAATAATAAATGATTGCAAGTCAATGAGGCAGTCACAGAATGTAAACGTAACTGAAAGGGTAGCATGCGGCATATAAATTTGATGTTATTGTGCAGCTCGTCCTCATAGGCCGTAATACATGTCTTGCCCGTCCGTCCGTCCTCCGTCCGTTCTGTTGTCTATCTGTCCATTTCGTACCGGCTTTTAACACTAAAATGAAAAATCGCAGCGAAGCCAAAATTGACGTAAATATTTCAAGAATAACAACGAACAGATTTGTCGGTTTAAGAGGTAACAGCTCTAGGCAGACGGCCGGACATTCTGTCGGCATTGGGTCGACATATTTTTTTAGTTTTTGTTTTATTTCACACATTCGATCGTCTGAAACGAAAATGAAACAAAATTGTTTTTTTTTGTATTTTATTTATTTTTGTTTCAAGTGTCAGGACAACTTGATGCGATTATTGCGAAATTTACTTGATTAAGAATTTTAGTCAATTATTTTTTTTACACAGTCAGTTATTTTTAACAGTCAATTGATTTATTAATCGGTTTTTTCTGCAGCCATACTTTTTTGTTTTTTTTTCAGCCCACCGTACTTAAATAACGGCCGAGCTATTGGTATAAGTTGTCGTCTGTCCGTCTGTCACAGATGTATTGTGGCTAAGCATTATGTTGTAAGGGAAAACTTTTTATACGATTAATTAGTCATGTGTGTTAAACTTTGGCACGCAAAATTTTAGCCATCTAGTGCAAGGGGAACATTTTCATATTGGGGTTGAATGGACGCGGGGTAGGAAATTCAACGGAAAACTGGCCGTATCTGGGAAGCGGTGAGAGATACGACCAAGGTTATTATTAATCACTAGTAGGAAGTGGCATACGCCATGTCAGACGAAATGGGAATCATTGATTTTAAATGACTTTGATATTGATATGACGAGATATTTCGGCTAAACGGTGCCAGATAAGGCCTAGGTTTCTATTGATCACTAATAGGAAGTCGCATAATGCCTTTTAAATGACCTGAAAATCATCGACATTGGATAACCTTAAAGACCAATACGCTCTATTGTGACTGAACGGTGCGAGATAAGGCCTAGGTTACTATTAATCACTAATAAAAAGTCGCATACGCCCTTTCAGATAAGGTGAAAATCGTCGACTTTGGATGACCTTGAAAATCATTGAAAACCAGTACGGTCGGCTATCTTAGCGACAGCTGGGTTTTTTGTTGGTTATTTTATGCAATGATTTGCGGTTCCGATTGACATGCGGCGGCTGTGCTGCGTGTCTATAGATCTGATGCGGTACATGGGAGACTTGGACCCGTCACAGACGAGGTCGGAGCGGGAAACTCTGGACAGTGTCTGGAAGATCATCACGGCCAGCTGCGAACACGCCAGTCTGGCCGACGAAATCTACTGTCAGATCCTCAAGCAACTCACTAACAACCGCAGCACCAGATCGTAAGAGACATTTACAATAAGTAAATCAGTAAGTACCAATGTATACAGGGTGTGCCAAAAAATGTCCCAACTTGTTTTTGCCAAGACGGTAGGATTATGTAAGGTACACGCATTGTCCACCTCAAATATTTATGTCAACGCACTACCGTGTAAAACACGACAATGAGTATACCTTACATATTTTTGTTGTCTTGGCTATCTGTGTATCAAAAATTATAAAATTTGGCAGAGATTTGACGAAGTTATGACAAAAACAAATTGGGTCATTTTTGGCACACCCTGTATAATAGTTCCAGTATCTCACAGGAAAATCAGGGCGCATCTGAGAGGTGCACTAACAGGCAAGATAAGCGGACTGAAAATAATGAGTCTTAATGCGACGTTTGAAGGACTTATCAACGACAAAAGCAGCTCAATAACTACAAAAATATATCAGCCCAGTGTTGACATATCGTGCGGCCGTACGTTTGTCTAAAGCGGCGCTACCATAACCCTACCTCTACCTCTACCACTGCCTCTAACCCTGACCCTAGTTTTTGATTTTTACAACTGAAAATTGTCACACCAATTACTCCCACGCTCGGGAACATTCCAGCCAATTTTGGTTTTCCTGCGTTTTTTTTTGTTTCGGAGGGACGGACAGACATATCTTGTACGATACAATATGACAAAAGTTTGCAGTTAAAAACTGACAAACAAGCTGCAAGTTTGATCTAGCACACAAACGAAAAACTAAAATGTTTAAAATAAAAATGAAATTTGGGATACTGAAATTGAAGTTCAGTTATAATATAATTCAAGAGAAGCGCATTTTGCATATATGAATGTTTTTGTTGGTTTAATTGACATTGTTTCACTTTTTTATTTTACTTTTTGTTTTTTTTTGGTTTTTGTTTCTGCTGCGTTTTTTTTGACACAAAACTCAGGTCAGTGATCTGCAAAAATGCTTTTTTGGTAAAGTATGAGGCGGGTACCTGCTTGAAATAGAATTTTTAGCTTTTTAAGCTATACGTATAAACCATCTGATGCTGATATAGCTTACCTTGCAGAAGGGGGAGGCGAATATCAACGAAGTTACGCTTCGTCGTGCCCGGTTACTACCGTCACTAAATTGGTAAGACATCTCGGTATGTAATGAGACACCCACATCAACTCAGCCTGGTCATCTCTCCGTGGATAGGTGCAATGAATACCAGCAAAAGCCGGGGCGTACACAGGCACACCGCGTGATGCACTAGTTTGATATTCATAGTCTCGCAGTGTTAACTGCAGTCTGGCTGAGGGCTAAAGAAATCGAGAAATCAGCGTCTCATGGCTAGGAAAGGACTTCACGTTAGGTTTACGCTACGACTATAAAAGTACACTGGGTCCGAAAAAAGCCCCTAAACACCGTACAATAAAAATGTCAAATACGAACGAATCTGAACAAAATTTCGTACATTTATTTTTTACTATATTGCGAAAGTGATCACTAAATTTTGTTAAAAAGTATTATTTTTAGCGAACTTATTAATTGTTGAATATCGATAACAAAATATATTTGTTGCCAGTATGGCGTTACACGTGTAAACCACAATAGTTACAGCGGCTTTTGTAAGGTCACCGCAAAACACTTCAGTTTCGGCCAGTCTTTGTGTTTGACGTTTTCCACAAGAACCTAAAACTGAAGTGCTTTGGGATGACCTCACAAAAGCCGCTGCAGTTATTGTTTGCTTTGTATACGAAGTTTTATTCAGGTTCGTTTAGATTGACATTTTTACTGTACGATGTCTAGGAAGTTACCTATTTCGTGACACAGTGTACATGGGGCAGTGTGTGCTGGATTGCAGTGACAGTTGTCAGTTGGGTTGGCGCCTGTTGGCGTTAGTGACGTCATACTGCCAGTGCTCGGACGCGCTCGGACCGTATCTGGCAACGTTCCTAGAACAGACCGCCAACGACGAACGACGGGCCAACTACAGTCAGTATATTAACTGGTATATTATATCAGTATATTAGTCAGTATATTATATCGACTGATTGCTGTAAAAATTTGTAGCCCATCACATAAATTTTCGGCCAGCTGAACCGCAGAGTCGGTTTAAAACCTGACAACAAAAACATGCATAAAGAACTGATAGATTTCGCAGTATAAAATAAAAAACTTCCCCAGACTAAAGAATGTCTTGCGGCATTAAGTAAACTTTCAAATCTCTCAACACGCTATAAAGAGGCCCCAGGGGCCAGAACTATCGCTGCGGTCCGACATTCCCTGGCCCGTGGGGCCCCATTTCTTGGGATGGGGGCTGTTTGGCCAAAATGCTGAACATGCGTCTCTGACGTCTCTGACGCTGTCTCCTGTATGTGTATGTTAAACATTTGCCTGGTACCAGTAATGGGGTGTTTACACGATCCAGCAAACGTCCAACAAACTTCCAGCACATGTATTCAAAATACACGCGCTAATGCTGGCCGTTTGCTGTAAGTTTGCTGGATCGTGTAAACACCCTATAAGTATTAGAAGAACTCATACCACTGCAGAAAGTGGTAGCATCTAGGTTCTTATGTAGACAAGTCAGCCAAGACTTGAGACTGTAGCTAGTCTTGGCTGGGTACTGTACTCTATTCAGACAGACGCTATTTCCACAGCCGCCGTCAGCGGCAGCCGTTGGCAGTTTTTGTAGTTAAATGCACCGCCGTCGAACTTATTATCTATATTGTACCCTAATTTATGGTGTGCATTATTGTCACATAAATCTTTGAAAAATGCTAACCCTAACCCAATCCCTTACCTTAACCTTAACCCTAACCCTAATCTTAACCGTAACTGTAAGCGAAAATCGTAATTTTAATATTAAGCACAAAATCGTACTACATTACACGTAAAATTGTCGTTCCCTGTTAAATGTGAATGCAAAGCGTAATGATCTGTCGACCTGAATTTTAGTCGGATTAGCATCTGTCGGAATAACGTTTGTCGAAATAGAGTCTGCCTCCCACAAAGGTAAATCCTCAAATGTGAAAGTTTATGCTGCTTTGAAACCAATAATAACTTTATTTCACGTTTTACACTGATTTGCTTTTCAGGTGGCAGCAGCGATGCTGTCGCGCGTTACGTGAGCTTTGATGAAATTACTTGTGCATATAAAAGCTGCTGCCGCTGCTGATAATAATGATGATGATGCTGTGTCAGTGTTGGCGGCTGCGTGTATTCGCAATTTGCGTCAGACGTTCAAATACGGCGGCCGACAGACGCTACCGTCCAAGGTCGAGGTCATAGCTGCCACGGTCAGTTGACGTCAAGTTATACACGCTCATAGCTGCTTAAAACTAATAGCTAATGAGTATCTAAGTCAGTAAGTAAGTAGAACGTGAATATATCATAGGACATATTCCGTTAAAAAAATCTCCAGACATGTCGGCATGACAGTGCAAAGCAAAAAAAAATCAAACACAATGACGTACTACCAGTTAAAGCCTGACTACGCGTACTGGTACGTAAACTAAACTAAACTGAATTAAAGAAACAAATCAGTAAATAAAACTAATAATAAAAAGCTGTAGACGTAGTAGCGAGTAGCGTAGTTTTTGATGCGCTAATTATTAAAGATTATAAATGACATAATCAAACTTTTTTTCTATTCAAAAATCGATCTCGTTGCATATGTGCTAATGAATAATCTTGATTGACTATATTCTGCTCGCGTCTGTGTGCGGTCGTTTGTAGCAAGGTAAAAGTACTAGTCAGATGATCATCACACTACCAGGCGGCGTTCCAGTTCGTGTGACGGTCTTTACCAGCACGGTAGGACCTTTTACGTTGTTCGCTCTGATATAACAACATAATCATTACGTCATCATCATAAGCAGCAGCAGCAGCAGCAGCAGTGAACGTTGAAAGTAGTGCCATTAAGCTTCTTAAAGAAAACTAAAGGTAAAGGTGGTGTATAGCTTTTAATAGGAAACCCTTCACAGAGCTAAGGAGCGTCACCTGCCATATGGGATCACACAGTGTTAGCTGCCACCCGACATAGGTGAACGCGCCCCGTTTTTACGTGCAACAGCAGCTACTGCTGTAGCGCATCTTAGCCATCGCAATACTGTCTGTCCGTCTGTCCGTCACACGGGTGGATCAGTCAAAAACGGCGCGAGCTATGATCACCAAATAAGACTCTAGTTTCAGGATCAGTAAAGCTTTCCAATAAATTCGAAAGGGGTCACTCCGAGCAAGGGAGCTAAATGACAGAGGGGTAGGGAAAATTTGTGACTTCCAGCCGAAATGGCGTTAACTGAGCGAGACAGGAGTAAAACACTATAGATAATTAGCCGCCTGTCGTCTGGCGCTTTCTGGCGACTGTAAATTTTGTTTTACTGCGCTTTCAAACATGCGCCGCTGTTGCGTGTTTCCCTTTGCGTTAGCTAGGCTTTTTTGTAACCCCAGCCAGCCAGACTGGTACTTGATTTACCTACCCCGGAGGGATGAAAAGCTGAGTTGACCTTGGTGTTCGTTATACACCAGGATAGTTTGCCTGTCCACAGACAGTCATTCATCCCAGTAGTAACCTCTTGATAGTGTCCCAACCGGGAATCGAACCCAGGATAGTAAGATGACACCCTCCCGTTACATCACCGTGCCGCCATTTTACTGTCGTATTTAGCGATTTTGCCTTAGTCGGCTTACAGAATTTTTACGCGCGAAAGCAGCTACTGCTTTCAGCGCGTCTTAGCCATCGCAATTCTGTTCGTCTGTCTGTCCGTCTGTCTGTCTGTCACACGGGTGGATCAGTCAAAAACGGTGCAAGGTAGAATTACCAAATTTTCACCGTCGGCTGCCCGAAAGACTCTAGTTTCAGGAACCGTGAAGCTTTTCCATAAATTCGAAGGGGGTCACCCCGAACTAGTGCGCTAAATGAGAGGAGGGTGAGCAGAATTTGCGATTTTTGGCCAATAAGTCGCTGTATCTCGGTAACAGTGCGAGATAAGGCCTAGGTTACTATTAATCGCTAATAGGAAATCGTATACTGGCTCTGGATTGGCGCCGAATTCGATGACCTTGAATGACCTTGAACGCCAAAATAGGGGGTTTAATGGATTTTTTTGCCGATTAAGCGCTGCGACACAAGTCTATATCATTTACAAGGTGGCGCCACGGTACTGGCGGTGGTGGCGTGGCGTAGTTGGTAACGCGTTTCGGCTGAAACGAAGTTACTCTATGCCGGGCCCGGTTAGTACTGCGATGGGTGACTGCCTGCGGGCAGAAACTGCTATAGGCTTTTGCACGTCCTGTGAGCATTAGCTCAAATTTTTTGTTTAGCGTTATAATTCAAACGCATGTACCCGTCGACCAATGATCAATGGGCTTTTCCTGCTTGCCCAGTGGTTTGTTTGTTAACAAGTAATTTGAGCAAAGCTCGTGAGACGCGCGACAGCCTATAGCAATCGTGTTCGCAGTTTTACCTGGTCTATCTCCATCTATTTCGTTGCAGTTCACTGTTGAAGTGTGTGCTGCAGCCGAAAATTGCAGAAAAATCACAAAAACTTTTATTTTGGGGGTTCAGTGTCCTTCAAGGTCATTAATGTTGAATCACTAAAAGCTTGTCAGCAGTTATTGTTACGGTAAGCAACAAGTCTATGTTTATCTGCAAGCGCTAGATGAGCCAACAGCGGTAATATAACGACCTTTATGGGTACCCCTCTTTGACGCTCGCGTGTGGAGGCCTGCTTAAACTTAGGGGGTCGGGACTTGCTAAAATCTACGGGACTGCTAAAATGTACGTTTAATACTGATAATTTCATATGCAGGCTTCGGCGCAATTTACTCTTAAAATGTGTGTTGCAGCCCAAAATTGCGAAAAAAAATCACTAAAAACCGCTATTTTGGGGGTTCAAGGTCGTTTAAGGTCGTTGATGTTGATGCCAATCGAAAGGACGTATTGGACTTCCTATTGGTCATTAATAGTAACTTAGACCTTAATCTCGCACCGTTTCTGAGAACGGCGATTTATTGGCTCAAAATAGCCAATTTTTTGTACCCTCTCTCATTTAGCGCACTCGATCTCGGTGACCCTTTTCGAATTTCGGGAAAAGCTTTACGGATCTTAAAACTAAAGTTTCCGTGCCAGTCCATGGTGAAAATTTCGTGATCCTAGCTTGCGTTGTGTTGACACAATACCGGAGTGTGACAGACGGACGGACGAACGGACGGACTCCTCGACGATGGCTAAGACGCGCGAAGCATTACATGCGGTCGCGCGTAAAAACTAAACCATGTCAGTTCCGTTCAGTTCAGTACATATATACATGTAGTCACGTCGCGCTGAACGCGCTTTAACCATGTCGATATCTGCAGCAGTTTGGCCACGTTTTGCAATGCAAGCATTTTGGGGAAGTACCAGAAGTTTACGTTATATCGAACTTGAACGGTTTTGCAGGTAGTAAAAGACGCTATAGATCAGATATGTGACGTGTTGGATGTGCAAGACCCGATCGAAAGAGAGGAGTATACCCTCTACGTCATCACCAACTCGGGTGAGCGCACTTGTCACAACGTATTCTGTCGTATTGACGGCATGACAACACGTGTTTGTAATTTCGCTGTTTAATTACTTCTGCCACCTCTGCGAAAAAAAGCAGTACGGGCGTCTGATTCGATTTTGACGGGAGCGATCTTCGTGAAATTTTTACGCGATGTCCAGATACGCATCCGCTTTTTCCAGACCGGGTGCCCACACTATACTCTACATCCCCTCTTCCCAATTTTTTTGAGGTAAAATTTTTGATTTTCTAACTTTGTGCCTTTTAGCTACCTCACGTCGAAACTTTGCGCCGATATTTCGTACCTGCCTCTAGTGACTACCTCCACCCTCATTTTTAGGGTGGTGGTCAGCGTTAGCCCCCTCGACTTCGATCACGCTGAGTGTTCTATTTTCTGGTAAAGCCTACAAGTGCTGTTTGGGTGACTGATCAGTCTGCCAGTACTCTCGTTGGCTGTAAATTTTAATTATAGTAGACCAAACGATAAACTGCACTCAATTTAACAGAATAGACCAAACCAAAACAAAAAGAAATGATCCTGCCCTGTAAATTATAATCCTATAATCCGGTCTTTTCTTCTTGTTTTTTTTTGTCCTGATAGTTTAATACTAATAATTAATTTGTATTAAAGCCGTGCATTTTCTGAGGTATTTTGTTCAGAATCGGTGGAACACTTTCCCGAGCACCCGACGGCTTACCTTTACGACGTTGTGAAGGACACACTGACTCACACCAAAGATTTCTATCTGCTGGTTCAACGCACTGGATGGTTTTACCCGCTGCGTCTGGACTCGGGCAATCAGACCTACATCAACATGATGTACCAGCAGATACGACCCAGCTTCGTCGACGGCCAGATGCTGGTCATTCCCAACAAGACTCTCTCCAAGACTCTCAAGGTTCGCTCGCTTTCTACAGGGTGGTCCAAAAAACGGACCCCCAGTTTTTTTGGCATAACTTCGGTAATTCAGCACCGATTTTAACCATTCTTTCACTGTTACAAGCAGAAATTTATGGCGCGTAAACGTGAAGTTTTCCCACCCACCGCACCTTTATTATGTGACCACATTACCTAGCAAAACAAACACTGTCAAAGCTACAGTGGTCTCGGAGAACAGGCAACACATAAAGATATCAATTTCGT